>Ga0180430_10002858_pt1 | contig 15282 bp, 13 predicted proteins | sample SS_ome_9_FD_132999 | JGI IMG/M metagenome (GOLD analysis project Ga0180430, IMG submission 132999) | Hypersaline lake sediment archaeal communities from the Salton Sea, California, USA - SS_1_S_2 metaG | ecosystem: Environmental > Aquatic > Non-marine Saline and Alkaline > Hypersaline >... | reverse complement strand
GCGATGCCAAATTGAATACCCGGCACTGCACCAACAAGGGTTTCATGCAGGTCTTCAATGGTTTTGATGAAATGGGCTTGACCTAAGATAAAATTGACAGCTTCGGGTTTCGCAATTTTTACTGATCCTATGTCCATACTTACTCCTTAAATACACTATACCTTAACAAAGGTAATAATACTATTGCAAGATTAGTACCACAATCCTCAGCGGATGGACGGCAGCGCGCCTTGTAGTGTTCCGATACCGGCATTGATTTGGGGAAGCTGGCCGCGCGCAAAACTACCAGTGAGGCCATTGATCATATCGGAGATTCCGGCAAAATCGCGGGAATATTGGCCCGCACTGGCCGCCGCATTGGCGCCCATTTGGCTGAGTGTTTCCAATTCTGAAAAGCTGAAAACACCATCTGCTGTGGCACCAGATATCCCGGCAATATAATCCTTAACCTGTGCAAGCGCTTCACGGCGGGTGCCGGCAATATTATCCGGGGTGACAGCTAACGCATCTTGGACTAACACATTAAATTCAGTCTGCCGTGCAGCTATCCATGGTGGCAACTTTTCTGAAACCGCTGATAGTCTGCCGGGAAAGTCATTCAGTGCATCCTGAAATTCCGTCAGGTTTTCCATCAGCACCTGATTACCTTGCGCAATCATCGCAGAGAATTGGTCAAGATATCCTAGAATGGATTCCGTATAGACAAGGAGCTGCTCTAAATCATCATCAAGATATTCAAGTGCAGTGATCGCTTCGTTAATCAATTCATCGTAGAGATCATAATAAAGGTCCATCAAATAGAGCGCTTGTTCCAATTCCTCCATGCTCCAATAATAAAGGTAATATAGCTCATCGAGCTCCTCCTGGGTCAATTCACCATCGCCGGCAGCTTCATCTGCATACTGCGCAGCCTGGTCGGAGGAAGCTAACGCTTCATTGGTAGAGGTCTCGATCGCAGTCGCAAGATCCTCCTCACTCATATCCGCAACAGGCACGGCAGTCGGGGTTGGCATGGCAGTAAGGGTTGCCGCAACACCCTCAGAGACAAGTACGTCAACCAGCGCCTGAACAGTCTGGGTGCCCTGGACAGATTGGTCCTGTTCCGGTGAAGAACAGGATATAAAAAATAAAAAGAGAGTTATCATCAAAAAAAATCGAATAAAATCCTTCATTGCTCCTCCTGTCCCAAAATATTTCTAAATCGACTGTTCTATTTTAATCAACAATCTGAAAAATAATACAAATGCCTGCCAAAAGACCATAAGGTAAAATAAGGCATAATCTGAAAGGACTCATCCCTTGTTTGAAATTGTATTCTTAGGTACATCCGCATCCGCACCTTCCGCCCAGCGCGGACTGCCAGCGTTGGTGATCAAACATAATGAACATCGCTTTTTGCTGGATTGTGGTGAAGGTACCCAGCGCCAGATATTAAAATCCGGATTAGGTTTCCGCAAACTGAATCGACTGCTAATCACGCATGGGCATCTGGACCATATCCTCGGGATTGGCGGATTACTCTCAACCTACCTGCGCTGGGAAGCGATGGACAGTTTAGAAATCTATGCCGGACAGAATGCGCTGGAGCGGATTCACGACCTGATTTTCAATGTCGTCATTCGCGGCGTCTCCCCTCCTTTCCCGATCAACCTGATTCAGGTAGAAAGCGGGCTATTAATTGAAGAACCTGATCTAACCATTCGCGCATTTCCTGTGCAGCATCGCGGGCCAGGATGCTTTGGTTATATTTTCGAAGAAAAAGGAAAACGGCCTTTTCTGGCAGAAAAGGCGGAAGCGCTTGGTATTCCACAGGGACCATGGCGACGAGATCTTGTCAATGGGAAAGACTCAACCCTGGCGGACGGACGTGTGATCCGGGCAGATGAAGTGCTTGGCCCTTTTGCGAATGGGACCAAATTAGTCGTGGTTGGTGACAGCGGTGAAACTGAATCACTGTTACCGTATTGCGAAGACGCAGACGCAATCATTTGCGAAGCCACATATTTAGAAGAAGAAGCCGAGATGGCTGCCCAATTTGCCCATCTGACCGCAAAGCAGGCAGCCGCGTTTGCTGTCCGCGCAAAGGCCAATCATCTCTATTTGACCCATATTTCGCGACGTTACCGTGAAAAGGACATTGAAAAAGAAGCGCGGTTAGTCTTTCCGGAAGCAATCGTAGCCCGCGACCTGGATGTTTACCAGGTCAAGAAAGATAGCTGAAATAATAAAATCGATACGATTTGACATAAAACAGCCCGTATGATATAAACGAGGCGATTAACAATTGAAAGCCCCGAAAGGTTCTCTTATCCAGAGAGGTGGAGGGACCGGCCCTTTGAAACCTCGGCAACCGGTAAAAATGTAATAACATTTTTCCATGGTGCTAACTCCGGCAGATGATTCTGGAAGATGAGAGGTACTGCAACACGATTTGCGATTGCCCCTCTCTTCGAAGGGGCAATTTATTTTAAACGGAGGTTTTTTTGATGAAAACAATGATGAATGCGGAAAAGTACCTGTTCACATCTGAATCGGTGACCGAAGGCCACCCAGATAAATTATGTGATCAGGTCAGCGATTCAGTACTGGACGCATGTTTCGCACAGGACCCACAATCGCGGGTTGCCTGCGAAACAGCAACCAAGACCGGTTACGTGATGATGCTGGGTGAGATCACCACGAACGCTCAGGTCAATTATGACCTGATTGCGCGCGAGACGATCAAAGATATCGGTTATGATGACACAGACAAGGGGTTCGATTACAAGACTTGCGGCGTCCTGGTGGCTCTCTCACAACAATCCGCTGACATCGCATTGGGCGTGGATAACGCTTTAGAAGCTAAAAGCGGCGAGATGAGCGATGCAGATATCGAGAAAGTCGGCGCCGGTGACCAGGGCATGATGTTTGGCTTTGCCTGCCGAGAAACACCTATTCTGATGCCAATGCCAATCTACTTGGCCCATAACCTGACACGGCGGTTGGCTACGGTGCGCAAGGATGGCACATTGGATTGGCTGCGACCGGATGGCAAGAGCCAGGTGACCATAGAATATCATAAAGGTAAGCCGGTACGTGTCAATACGGTGGTGATCAGCACCCAACATGCACCAGAAATCTCACAAAAGGACATCCGCGCGGCTGTGATTGAACATGTGATCAAACCGATTGTTCCAGAAGAAATGCTGGATGCAGAAACGATTTATCACATCAACCCAACCGGGCGTTTTGTGACAGGCGGGCCAATGGGAGATGCGGGTCTGACAGGGCGAAAAATCATAGTTGACACATACGGCGGCATGGGACGACATGGCGGCGGCGCTTTTTCGGGCAAAGATCCAACAAAAGTTGACCGTTCTGCCGCATATGCCGCACGCTGGGCCGCAAAGAACGTAGTGGCAGCGGGGTTGGCTGACCGATGCGAGATCCAGGTTGCATACGCAATCGGTGTGGCACGCCCGGTGAGCGTGAACGTAGAAACATTTGATACCGGAAAGATCCCCGATGAAAAAATCGCTACATTGGTGGACGAAACCTTTGACCTGCGCCCCGGCGCGATCATCCGCGATTTGGACCTGCGCCGCTCGATTTACCGCAACATAGCTGCTTATGGCCACTTTGGGCGGGACGACCTGGACTTGAGCTGGGAAAAGACAAATAAAGCCGACGCGCTCAAAGCTGCGGCCGGGATATAAAAAAATCAGGGCTGGGAAAATCCAGCCCTTTTCTTATTCATTTTCTGGATCATCTCCAAAATCTAAAACCGGACGCACACCGGTACCATCTGATGGAGCGCCAATGATCTCTTTTTCTTCGAGGCGGTCGATCATGCGGGCAGCGCGCGTGTAACCGATCTTAAGTTTGCGCTGTAGAAGCGAAATTGACGCACGTTCATCATTTCGCACAATCTCGATTGCATCATCCAGGAGCGGATCCTCATCCGGATCAGGTGCTTTATCAAACATCGGTACCTGTGTAAGGGTCGCCCCATTATCATCGAATTGTGTTGACATTTCTTGATCAACAGCTTTTTCAACTGCAGGAATATCATCTTTTGTACCATTCAGCGCAAAATCTTGCTGGGTCCAGAAACGCACCAGTTTGCGAATCTCGTGGTTGGCGAGAAAGACCCCCTGTAAGCGCTTCGGGGTGGCAGCATCCGGCGCCTGAAAGAGCATATCGCCAAGACCGATCAGTCGCTCTGCACCAGGCTGGTCAAGAATAACGCGCGAATCCATTAAAGAGACAACTTTAAATGAGATTCGAGCGGGGAAATTAGCTTTGATCATACCGGTGATGACATCAACTGAAGGTCGCTGGGTAGCAATGATGACATGGATGCCGGTGGCGCGTGCAAGCTGGGCAAGGCGGTTGAGATTGCGCTCGGTCTCCTCAGGCGCAAGCATCATCAGATCCGCCAGTTCATCAATGATAACAACAATATAAGGTAATTTATTGGGGTGTTGCGCGTTGTAATCCTCAATATTGCGCGCGCCTACCTCAGCAAATTTCTTATAACGGCTGTCCATCTCGCGAGACATCCATTGCAGCGTACCGACCACTTTCTCTGATTCGACGATTACCGGTGTGAGCAGATGGGGAATACCGTTATAGCCGGTCAATTCAACACGTTTGGGGTCAACCATCACAAATCGCAGTTCATTGGGGGTATGGTTCATAAGCATGCAGTTGATAATCGCGTTGATGCAAACTGATTTACCTGAGCCGGTCGTCCCGGCTATGAGCAGGTGCGGCATCGCGCTCAGATCAACAATAACCGGTTTACCGGCAACATCTTTACCCAGCACGAACTTAAGAAATGCTTTACTTTTCTGGAAAAATTTGCTTTCCATCCCCTCGCGCAATGTGACTAATTCCGCTTCCGCATTTGGTACTTCGAGACCGATATAGCGCCGACCGGGAACTGGCGCCTGGACGCGAATGCGGGGGGCAGCCATGGCAAGGGCCAGGTCATCCGTAAGCGAAGTAATCTTATTGACGCGCACACGCATGGGGCCTTTGCGCGTTTCGACGAAATCAGGTTCAATGCCAAACTGGGTAAAAGTCGGACCGCGATGGATTTCGACCACATGGCCGGGAGCGTTAAAAGAAGCAAGCGTTTCTTCGATAATGCGCGCCCGGTCCTTATCCAGCCCTTCAGATACGGCTGTTTTGGTCACCGGATCGAGAATTTCCGCGATTGCTGGAAGCTGCCAATTGACACGATTCTCTGCTGCATGGTAGATCTTTTCGATTGTCACGCCATCAGGCAACCCACTTGGCTTTGTCTCTTCCTGTTTGGCTGACTGCTTTTGTTCCGATTTCACTGAGGAAAACGGTTTTCTTCGTTTTCCATCAAAGGTTTGAAATCCTTCCGGTTGATCGCTGTTTTCGGAAAAAGTGATCTTTTCCTGAGGCCTTTTATCTCCCGCTGAAGCCGCCGCATGAGTCACGCGACGGGTGGTTTTCTTGATTGTCCGTCCTGTTTTGGATACACCGCTCGTAGCGCCCCGGAAGAGATCAGGAATGGAAACATCAAACGCAAATGCCAGAGCAACCAGCGCCCAGGCAACCAGGACAACAAAAGCCCCCCAATAACCAAGAGCAACAACAAGCAAGCGCTCGAATATTGCACCGAGAAATCCGCCGCCAGCCCCAGCCTGGGCCAATTCCCAGCCACCGCCATCCACCCAATGCATCCAGGTAAGGATGTTGAGATAAATGAAAATGATGCCCAGCAACCGTTCGAGCGAAAGCATCGGGAAGCGTTTTTCATTGCGAAAAATAAGCCAGATCCCGATGATGAATAACATCAATGGGAAAATGAATGCCCCCAACCCGGCGATCCAGGACATGATCAGCAGCATCCAGCCAGTGACAGCACCACCAGATTTTCCAAAGAATCCCAAAATAAGCACCACCGCCATGATGACGAATAAAGCCCCGATGATGTCACGCTTGCGTTCTTTGGAGATCTTCATCAGCTGTTTTCCCAGCGATGAATTGCTCCGTCGAGATGAAGACTTACGTGAGCGGGAACCTCGGGATGAAGTGCTTTTTTTGGCAGTTGATCGTTTAGCCATATTCTCCCTTAAAACCGAATAATTGTTCTAATTATAGCACCATGCAACTATCGCAGTGTATTTTGTTTTCGGCGAATGATGAAAGCGGCCAGCGCGGAGAAAAGGGAAAGCGTTAGCAGCGTAATTTCGACCGTAAGATAGGACAGACCAGCTGGTGATGCCAAGCGCGTTTCCCGGGGAAATGGGTGGGGCGCGCCCCTCTCGACCACAGTGCCTTGCTGGTCCTGTGGAGCTACACCCAGAATAGGTCCCGCATTCGGAACCCCTTTGAATTCAGACAGTTCTGAATCGGTAGAAGAATCCTCTGCAAGTGATGCATCAGGCGCAAAATCTTCAATTTCAGTTTCTTCCTCAATAATTGAAATATCAGGCAGGACAAGATCCTGCTCCTGAGAAAACATTTCATCAGGGCTTTCGCCACCCCCTCCAAGACCAAAGCCCTGCGGTGCTGATTCATATGTGAAGGGTTGGATAAGCGTGTCCTGTTCCGGGGCAGGCATGGATTCAAGCGCGGGAGCTTCCTCCGCTGCCATGCTCTCAAGCATCGCTGACTGCGGGATAGCGCGCATAGGTATCAGGAGATCCAATGTTAAAAATGCCACGAGAGCAGCCGCGGATACACCCGAGAGAACACGCAGGCCATTGACCAACCATCCGGGACTGGAAACAAGCGCTTCCTGTCGCGTAAGTGTATACTGGTGGGGAACCTCCCGAGTTGGAAGCATGCGCAATAAAGACTTTGTTTTGCGAAGGTTTTCTAGTGTTTCAGCTGCCAGCGGATCAGATGAAAGCAGTGATTGAACCTGCTTCTTTTTCCGATCGGACAGCTCGCCATCCAGATAAGCAGAAAGAAGCTGCCACTGTTTACTGGAACCATTCATCGCATTTTTCACTGGATATTCTCATCTTTAAAACGATATTTTTGTGGCAAAAGTTCCGCAAACCGCTGCAAACAGTGCTGGACTTTTTCCCGGGCACGCGCCAGGCGGCTGCGTGTTGTCCCGATCGGGGTATTCGCAGCAAAGGAAGCTTCCTTATAATCCATACCCTGCACGTCTATCATAATCAAGACTGCTTTAAATTGGGCCTGGAGCTGATCGATACAGCGTTGGATTGCGTTTTCCAGTTCTTTGCTATGGATGAAATCTTCAGGCAGGTCACCATCATCTGTAAGCCAAACCGGATCTTCGACTTCTTCACCACTATCAGGATCGATTGGATAAAGAGGCTGGGAAGGTTTGCGTTTTATGCGGCGCAACTCATCATAGCAATTATTGGCTGTAATGCGCAGAAGCCATGCTCGGAAAGAACCACCATGGAAAGATTTTAGATGCTGGTAAGCGTTAATAAAAGATTCCTGGGTAACGTCATCCGCCAGCGCAGTATCGTTCATCATGCGGCAGGCAAGGTTATAAACCTGGGTCTGATAATGGCGCACAAGCTGGTTAAATGCATCCAGGTCCCCCTGCTTTGCCTGTTGAATTAATGCAGATTCATCCATAGTTCATCCACTACCCTGCCACCGATTATATCGCACGGAGACATATCCTATCAAAGGTTTGCATTCCTGTGCAATTCATTCTACACTTATATCAATGGTGGCCATTTTCAGCAGATTTATCGGTGTGGAGGTGCGGGCAGATAAAGATTATCCGTTCACATACGCGACAATCGACGCGGAAATGAACGTGCGCGCACTGGGAAAAGGCAGCATTCAGGATGTGTTTGCGTTTCTGGCAGGCCAGCGCAATGGGCTTGCAGCAATCAATTCACCGCTGACGACCAATAAAGGATTGATTAAACGAGAAGAAATCCGCAAACGGCTCTCCCCTAAATCCAATTTGGGGCGCTGGGCCAACCTGCGGCTGGTTGAATATGAGCTTTTGGAGCGCGGCGTGAATATGCCAAAAACACCAGGATCGGTAAACAGCAGCCCACGCTGGATGAAGCTGGGGTTCCGCTTGCTGGAGGAATTGCGCAAGCTAGGTTACACGGACTACCCGCACACCAGCGCTGAAAGGCAGTGTTTTGAATGCCAGGGAGAGGCTGCTTTCTGGCAGCTGCTGGGCCATGCGCCGCTAACCGCTGACACGCTGGAAGGATGCATCCAACGGCAGGTGGTGTTGAAATTAGCAGGACTGGAAGTGCCTGATGCGATGCAGTTCTTTATGGAAATCACACGCCATAAATTGCTTGATAATAAACTCCCGCTGGATGAGGTTTACTGCACTGGCGAGCTTAATGCGCTGGCAGCGGCATACACTGCCTATCTGTGTGCCAACCAGGAAGAGAATATTATCCGTGTTGGAGATGAGGAGGAAGGAATTATCATCCTACCAAAAGAAAGGATTATTTACTAGAGACTGTTTACCATACAGCAATTTAATCAGAAATCAGGATTATGAAAAATTTGGTTATATATGAATAATTGATTTCTTTCACTAACTGGAGTAAATTTGATCACGATCGGGCTTGATTTAGGCACAACCACCATCAGCGGTGCAGTATATGACAGCAAGAGAAAAGAAGTGCTGGCAACACGCACCCTTCTAAATGACGGAAAGATCAAGGCAGAACATGTCTGGCTGGATCTGCAGGATCCTGAGATAATCTGGGAAACATGCCAAACCCTGCTGAAAGAGTTATTCAACCAATTTCCTGCTATCAAGGGCATCGGATTATCGGGGCAAATGCACGGGATCATCTATGTCGACAAGGACGGGCAAGCAGTGAGTCCGCTGGTAACCTGGCAGGATGGGCGTGGAGACCGACCCTATCAGGACGGTGAAAGTTATGCGGATTACTTGACTAAGCAAAGCGGGTATCCCATGGCAACCGGATATGGGCTGACAACCCATTTCTACAATTTACTCAACGGATTGGTGCCAAAAGAAGCGGTTTCTTTTTGCACAATCGCTGACTATATCGGCATGCAATTGACCAAACAAAAGAAACCGATGATGCATGCCAGTCAGGCACAAGGTTTCGGTATGTTTGACATGCAAAAGATGGATTTCGACTTGAAAGCGGTTTCGGAAGCAGGAATAGATCCATATATACTGCCGGAGGTTGCGGTGGGGGAGAAAATAATCGGCATGACTGTAGAAGGCTTTGCGGTTTGGGCAGCAATTGGCGATAACCAGGCTGGCTTTTTAGGCGCGGCTGGGATGGAGGACTCCATCTTGGTGAATATCGGCACCAGCAGCCAGCTTTCAGCGCGTAGCGAGACCCTGGTGACAGTTGAGGGGCTTGATACGCGTCCGTTTGTGCGAGGGGAATACTTATTGGTGGGGGCGGGCTTATGTGGCGGAAGCGCTTATGCACTGCTGCGGGATCTGGTGCTGGAAGTCCTGGAAATATTCGAAGCAGACGCGGAAGGCGAAATCTATCATCAATTGGAAGAGGCAGCAAAACGAGTGATGGATGAAGCGCACCATTTACAAATTGATACGCGTTTTAGGGGTTCCCGGAACAATCCGGAGTTGCGGGGGGCAATCACGCAGATCGGCATGGATAACTTATCTATCGGGCACCTCGCGGTCGGTGTGATGCGGGGGATTTGCGAAGAATTGTATGGGTTCTATGAAATAGTACCGGAAGCACTACGAGCATCGGAGGCAATCATCGGCGTCGGGAATGCCCTCAGGCATAATGCAACTCTACGTACAATCTTAGCTGAGCGTTTTGGCAAAAATTTTTCTTTCTGCAAGTATGAAGAGGAAGGGGCCATCGGGGCAAGCAAATTAGCCCAGCACAAACCCAACTAAAGAGAAAACCCTCACGATCTTTTCTTAAAAAGCACTTCACTGACCTTGACTTCCTCTTTGTTTCTGATACGCCGAATATTGTGGCGGTGCAAGTAAAAAATGAGGGCTGCCATTGCAACGCCCATCATGGAAAATATCAATGGGTAGCCGGAGAGATGGGTAACGACGGGAAATGCTAGGAACGTCGCAAATGATCCCATGACGATGTAATCGGTAATCAAGGCCGGCACCGCGACCAGTGCGGCAAAGAGGACACCTAACTTCCAATCCAAACCGAACATGACACCCACCAGGGCAGCCACACCTTTACCACCACGGAATTTCATAAAGAATGGGAAAATATGACCGAGAATAGCCATGATGCCAGACAATAAAGCTAAATCGGGGTTATCAGGATAAAACTGCTTGATGATGAGAACAGCAAACACGCCTTTGAGCACATCCACCAGGCCTACGATGACACCATATTTGATGCCCATGATCGTAGTGACGTTTGAAGCACCAGCATTGTTTGAGCCATGCTCGCGGATATCAATACCTCCGAAAATACGCCCGATCAGGTACGCTGATTGGATATTTCCAAAAGCATAACCGATCATGATTGATATGATGATTTGCTGAATCATATAAAACCTCCTCAATAAGTGTTCGATTGTAACCGATAATCTGCCGTAATATTCGACCCGTCGACACAAACCCCTTGACATGATTTTTAAATCCTCAGTATAATATGCACAATAATCAGCCCGGGATTCCAACCCGGCGCCCATCAGGGCAGTTGCCTGTGGAGGGGCTGCGGAAGCAGCCGTAAGCAGGCCGGCGCATCCGTTACCGCATAAAGAAGGCCGCGCAGGCGGCGAATACAGGTGGCACCACGGGAACCCCTCTCGTCCTGTCGAGGCGAGGGGCATTTTCTTTAAATACAAGAGGAGCAATCATGATCGATATCAACATTGTACGAAATAACCCGGATGTGCTAAAGCAGTCGCTGGAAAAACGGCAGATGGACACAAGCGTCGTGGATACGCTCAGCAGGCTGGATGTGGACTGGCGTGACAAGCTGACCGAAGCAGAAGTACTAAAAGCGGAACGCAATAAGGTTTCTAAAGAAATTGGCAAGATCAAGGATAAATCAGAACGCGAAGCGAAAATCGCAGAGATGCGCGCAGTGGGCGATCAGATCAGCGCACTGGAAGGCGAAGTGAAAGGCTTTGAAGAAAAGCTGAACGCATTGATCACAACCATCCCAAACATCGTGGATGAGAAGGTCCCGGATGGGCAAGACGAACACGATAATGTGGTCATCCGACAAGAAGGTGAGATCCCGACTTTTACATTTACACCACAGCCACACTGGGACCTGGGGCCTGCACTAGGGATCATGGATTTTGAACAGGGGGTGAAGATCACCGGTTCGCGTTTCTATGTGCTCAGCGGCGCGGGCGCGCAATTGCAGCGCGCACTGATCCAGTGGATGCTGGACCTGCACAGGCGGCAGGGCTACCTGGAGAAATATACGCCGTTCATGGTAAAGGCAGAGACGCTGTTTGCGTCCGGGCAGTTGCCGAAATTCGAGAACAACCTATACCACGACCATGAAGAAGATCTATGGATGGTGCCAACCGCGGAAGTGCCGCTGACGGGCATCCACATGGGCGATTTCCTTGAATACGAATTACTGCCATGGCGTTACACCGCCTATACGCCCTGCTTCCGGCGGGAAAAGATGAGCGCCGGACGTGACGTGCGCGGGATCAAACGCGGACACCAGTTTGACAAGGTTGAGATGTACATTTACAGCAAACCGGAAGAATCGATGCAGGAACTGGAGAAGATGCTGGCGGACGCAGAGGAGACGTGTAAACAGCTGGGCTTGACTTACCGCATCCTGCAGCTTTGCACAGGGGACATGGGATTCAATTCGGCCATCTCGTATGATGTGGAAGTGTGGGCGCCTGGCTGCGGAGAATGGCTAGAGGTATCATCCGTATCGAATGTAACGGATTTTCAGGCGCGCCGGGCAAACATAAAATACAAAGATCAGGATGGCAAGAAAGATTTCGTGCACACACTAAACGGTTCCGGGTTGGGAATGCCGCGCACACTTATTGGCGTGATGGAAACCTATCAGCAGGCAGACGGCAGTATTGTTGTGCCGGATGTGCTGCGACCGTGGATGGGTGGTCTGGAAGTGATTGAGCCGGAGAATTAAGATAAACAGTGGAGCAGATGACACCTTGCTATTCAAATAATTTGCATATCAACCAAATTTCTAACAAGATAGGACATTAATCAGAATGCACACGATCCTGCATATTGTTACACTGGTGATGATGGCCGGTGGACTGGTGAGCTTGCTTACTTTTGTTATCCCCGGGTTGACGATAATCTGGATCAGCGCCCTGGTTTATGCTCTGGTAAGCGGATTCAATACCACTGCTATTATTGCGTTTGTGGTGATGTCAGTGCTCATGCTGTTTGGCAATTTCGTGGATCAGCTGGTGATGGGCGCGCGGGCACGCAAAAGCGGAGCCACCTGGCTAAGTATTGGCTTTTCGATGCTCGCTGCTTTCATTTTCTCGATCCTCTTACCGCCCTTTGGGGGATTGATCGCGGCGATGATCGTATTGATGGCGTTTGAATTTTACCGCCTGCGGGATTGGAAAAAAGCCGCAAATTCATCAAAGGAGATGGCGATCGGGTGTATGAGCGCGCTGGCACTACGGTTGTTCATCGGATTGGTGATGATCGGGGTGTGGTTTGTGTGGGTGTGGCAAAACCAGGCGTGGTTTTTCGGATAGATTTCCTAGAAATATGAGGTTGGGTTTCATTCCTCAACTACAAAGGATCATTTCTTGCGCGCTTTGAGGGCTTCGTACAGGGCGATGGAGCCTGAGACAGCCGCATTGAGTGAGTCAACCTGGCCAACCATGGGGATATACGCAATATGGTCACATTTATCGCGCACGAGGCGGCGCAATCCGTCCCCCTCAGAGCCAACCACAATTGCAATGTGCCCGCTGAGATCAATTGATGATAACTCCAACGCATTCTGATCCATATCCAAACCCACCACCCATGCACCTGCTTCTTTCAGCTGGTCAATCGCCTGGCTGAGATTGACCTGGGCGATGCGTGTATGTTCAGTTGCACCCGATGAGGCATTGACTACAGCCGGAGTCACATCCGCGCTCCTTCGGGCAGGGATCAGAACGCCATGCACGCCAAATATCTCAGCAGCCCTGATGAGTGTACCGAGATTTTGAACATCCTGTATCTGGTCCGCAATCAAAATGAAAAGAGGTTCCTGGCGTTCCCGGGCATAAGCGATAATGCTGTTTAGGTCTGAGTAGGGATAATCACTTAGCTGCAGCGCAACCCCCTGGTGGTTTTCGTGGATATCATCCAGATGGATTTTTTCGGCGATCTCAACCTGCAAGCGCGCTTTTTGAGCAAGTGAGATGATATCGGCCAGGCGCCCTTTCTGGTTGGAACCCTTATGGATAAGCAGACGGTAAAAATGCCTGCGGTTAGCACGCAGGCATTCATAAACGGGATTACGGCCGGTGATCCACTCTTTCATTTCCAGGTCCAGGTGGAGCCGCCTTTGGCATCCTCAATATTGACGCCTAATTTGGCAAGCTGGTCACGAATCTGGTCAGACAGACCCCACATTTTGGCCTCGCGCACCTGCGCACGCACCGCGAGCAGAAGGTCGATAAAGGCATCCGCCTGGCTGGCAACTGTACCTCTGGCATCAATGGAAAGACCAAGCACAGCGGTCAGTTCTTTCAGGGTGTCCTGCGCACTCGAGAGTTCGCTATCTAAAGCGCCTTTCGCGCGGGCCTGGTTGATGGCGCGCACCAATTCAAACAGGTGCCCAAGTGCACCAGCTGAATTGAAATCGTCATCCATAGAATCCATAAAACCAGCCCTGGTCTTATCAATCTGCTCAGAGAGCAACTGTTTACCATCACCGGATAAGCTGGATGCATCCAGCGCCGCAGGTTTGAGGGCAGACACAAGACGCTCAAGCGCTTTTTCGGCCTGACCGATGACCTCATCATTAAAAGTGAGCGGATTGCGATAGCCGGAATTGAGTACCATCATCCGCAATGCATCGGCTGGATGTTTGGAAAGGAATTCCTCAATCGTGATCAAGTTGCCAAGCGACTTGGACATCTTTTCGCCGCTCAGCTGGAGCATGCCATTATGCATCCAATAGCGCGAGAATTGTTTATCGGTGAGTGCTTCCGTTTGGGCAATCTCGTTCTCATGATGCGGGAAGATAAGATCATTACCGCCACCATGGATATCAATCTGTTCACCCAGGTGATTGACACTCATGGCAGAACATTCGATATGCCATCCGGGCCGGCCCATGCCCCACGGGCTCTCCCAGGCAGGCTCGCCTTCCTTGGCTGCCTTCCAGAGGGCAAAATCCATGGGGTTTTCTTTGCGCTGATCCACACCAATGCGCGCTCCGGCCTGCATATCTTCCAGCTTACGGCCAGAGAGCTTACCATAGCCTTTGAGTTTTTCCACCCGAAAGTAGACATCACCATCAACGGCATAAGCAAAACCCTTATCAATCAAACCCGAGATCATATTGAGGATGTTTTCCATTTCCGTGGTCGCGCGCGGGTTGACTGTGGCGGGCAATATATTAAGATCGGATAAATGCTGATCATATTGGTCGATATACTTCTGCGCCAGGTCATAAGGGTCGACATGCTGCGTATTGGCACGCTGGATGATCTTATCATCCACATCGGTGTAATTCATAACGTGGCGGACTTGATACCCGCGATACTGTAAATAGCGGCGGATGATATCAAAAACAAGGGAGGACATGGCATGCCCAACATGGGCATTGTTATAGACGGTTGGGCCGCAGACATACAAACGCACCTTATTCGGTTCAATTGTCTCAAAAGGTTCTTTTTTTCGGGTAAGGGTGTTATAAACGCGCAATTCCATTTGCTGCTCCTGATTATTAAAGACTATTGCCCACTTCAGGCTTAGAGAAAATCATACGGCCGGCGGCAGTCTGCAAGACTTTGGTGACAGAAACATTGATCTCTTTACCAATGTATTTGCGGCCATCTTCAACCACAACCATCGTGCCATCCTCAAGGTACCCCACCCCCTGGCCAGATTCCTTGCCTTCCTGGATAACACGCACGAACAGGCCTTCACCGGGCAGGAGAATTGATTTGACCGCATTAGCTAGTTCATTAATATTGAGAACATGCACACCCTGCAGCTCCGCAACACGGTTGAGATTAAAGTCATTGGTGAGGATGGGCGCGTGCATCTGGCGGCCAAGCATCACCAGTTTCTCATCTACTTCACGCACTCCTTCAACATCGATATCTGCGATGGTTGTTTTGATCGAACGGTCCTTCTGCAATTCAGCCAACACTTCCATC
>Ga0180430_10002855_pt1 | contig 15289 bp, 8 predicted proteins | sample SS_ome_9_FD_132999 | JGI IMG/M metagenome (GOLD analysis project Ga0180430, IMG submission 132999) | Hypersaline lake sediment archaeal communities from the Salton Sea, California, USA - SS_1_S_2 metaG | ecosystem: Environmental > Aquatic > Non-marine Saline and Alkaline > Hypersaline > Sediment... | reverse complement strand
GAACTCGCGCAACTCTGTACTCGCATTGGCATCATCGAGGCTGGCCAACTGGTTGCGGAAGGCTCACTCAATGACATCTTCGCTCAACTCTCTTTGAAGCGAGTGGTTCACGCTCAGATTCTTGGGCTGAGCCCAGAACTCGTGCGTGATATTGCGTCGATCACGGGAGTGGATGGGGTCGACGAGCAGGCGGATCGAGTGGCGATTCGACTCCGCGAAGACGAACTCGCCGTCGAAGATTTGCATACAGAATTGGTCAAGCTTGGAGCCAAGCTGCGGATGTTTCAACCAGAAGCGATGGACATGGAGACCGCTTTCATGAAGCTCACCGAAGGGGTGACTGCATGACGACTCGCGAAAGGGAATGGGGACTGCCGATCCTGACGAAGGATCTCATCGAGCAATCCGCAAGGCTGCGCACGTACATCATCCGCTCAGTCTATGCCCTCTTGCTATTCGGCTTTGCACTCTTCATTTTTTGGGGAGAAGTCTACGACCGCGTCAGCAGTCCACTCGAACTGCTGGGGCAGGGCGGCAAGATGTTCTACATTTTGATGGTGTTGCAAACCGTGGGGATCATGCTCTTCACGCCCGCGCTGACATGCGGTGCGTTGACCGTTGAAAAGGAACGGAACACATTCGGACTGCTGATTCTGACACGTCTTGGCCCATCCACGATTCTGCTGGAGAAATGGCTGGGCCGGGTATTCTTGATGGTGACTTATCTGTTGATCTCGTTGCCGCTGTTCGGATTTTGCTACAGCCTCGGCGGCGTGGAACAGAAAGATGTCTGGGGAGCCATCGTGGCACTCATCGCAGCCATCATGCAACTGGCTGCCATTGGTGTTTTGTGTTCCGCGTTTTTTAGGACAACCGTGGGGGCGTTCATTGCGAGTTATCTTCTGAGCGCGGCAGTTCTGTTTGGACCTTTGTTCCTTTGGGAATTTCTCGATCTGGAGTGGATGAGGTTTGTAACCAACACGATCTGGTTCTCCGTGAATCTGGCCTGTGAATCTTGCGAGGTGCTCGCCATCCGATTTCTGGAAGGCATCAATATCCTCACCGGGATGGATATCGAGTTCCAACAACTCTCTGGGAGTTCATTCAGAATGCAATTCCGTGGCAATACGGACAAAACGTTTGTGTTCAACGCCCCGATTGTGGTCATGTCTTCCATTGAAAGCCGCGCGACAAGCTATCCGCTTTGGTTTCTTCTTGCCCAGTCTGTTCCAACATTTGTCTCCAGCATTTTCTTTTTGTTGATCGCTAGGCTTATGATCCTGCGACGGGCCTTCGTGCAACCGAAAAATCTGGTTCTCAACCTGTTCCGCTGGCTGGATCGTATCGCCCACAGGCTGAATGATCGCTACTTCAAGGGCATGGTGCTGACACAGGAGAAAGAGAACTTACCCGAGGATCATCCCGTTGCCTGGCGTGAAACCTCGCTCTCCAGTTTGGGAACTTGGCGTTATCTCATCCGGCTGTTCATCTTCATCGAGTTTCCCGTGGCGGCGATTTGTCTGGTTGTCGCTGCGATGGGAGAGTCCAATTACTATCGACAACGGAACGAAGTCCTCTCGATCATGGGCATGATCTTCTGGATTCTGGCGGTGCTGTTCATCAGTGTCCGAGCAGCCACAATCGTCAGCCGCGAGCGAAGTCATGAAACGCTTGATGTCTTGCTGGTGAGTCCAATTAGCGGGACGCAACTTGTTGCGCAGAAGTTTGCCGGAGTCCGGAGACTCATGTGGGTGATTTCCATTCCGTTGCTGACCATCATTTTCACTCAGACCTGGTTGAGCAGTGTGGGGCATGGATCGTTCTTCTCGGGCCTGTTTCAAGACAGAGCAGATCGCAGTCTCTTTGTGTACGTCCTGGTTTCCGTTTCGTGTGTGTTGCTCTACTTCCCGCTCGTCGCTCGCTTGAGTTTTCTGATTGGCATCTGGACCAACAGCCCCACAAAGGCTATTTTCATCTCGCTGACAACACTCGTTGCGTGGATTGTGTTGCCTGTGGTGGTGCTCATCACATTTTTTGAAATGTTCAGCATCAGGCCTGGTGATGGTGTGGCGAAACTGCTGCTCTTCAGCCCTGCATCGATCATCGCATTCACAGAATTCAATGATCTGGACGATCTGGGCCGAAATGTCTGGGCAACGTGGTTCCTGAACCTGATGATCCACGGAGGCGCTCTGACTGCGATCATTTGGTTCACGAACAGAAATGCCGCCAACATGTTGGGGCGTTACGAGGTCGATTTCGCTCACCATTCGGAATTCTCAATCTCAAAAATTGTAAACGAAGGACTCGGTTTTGGTGATTCGGACAGCGAAAACTCGACTGTGAACCCACCGAGCCATTCGGATGGTTGAGATACGATCTCAATTGCACAAAGTGGGGTAGGAGAGCCGCCACAACAATCTTGACACCCTAAATTTGGAGACCTACAACGCAACAGGAGTGCTTGTGCACATCATTTCTTCGTTTTTCTGTTCGCCAATCAAAAACAGATCACGAAGTCGTGGTTGGAGACCGATGGATTTTTCAACCGCTCTCATGAGATAACGCCTCAAGACATAACTGACATAACTGTTGATCAGAAGGATTGACCGATGACACACGTCGTTGCTGAACCATGTTTTAACTGCAAGTACACTGACTGCGTGGTCGTCTGCCCGGTTGAGTGTTTCTACGAAGGTGAAGCGATTCTCTTCATCCACCCAGATGAATGCATTGACTGTGAAGCATGCGTTCCTGAGTGCCCTGTCGAAGCCATCTTCCACGAAGACAACGTTCCAGAAGAATGGGCTGACTACACAGCACTGAACGCAGAAATGGCACCACAGTGCCCAGTCATTACCGAAAAGAAAGATCCAATGGGAGAGCCTAAGTAGGCAACACTCTCCATCGATCAGCGGATCCTGCCGGTTTTGGCAGCGAACTGATACACTGAAACGCCACCCAATTCGTTTGGGTGGCGTTTTTTTATGGTTCCGTTTGTGTTCCTTCCAGCTCGCACGAAGGTTCTGCTCAAGATGCGATTCACTCGAAGTTTTGCTGCAACAATTCTATCTGTCGTCACACTCATCGGTTTCGCGCAGGCCCAGACACAACACGTTGCACCAACCGATGCCTTACCTGCTGTGGAACAACAAAAAGCCTTTCATCTTCCGGAGGGTTTTGAGATTCAACTGGTTGCTTCCGAACCCGATATCGGTCAGCCAATGAATCTCAACTTCGATGCTGCCGGACGATTGTGGATCACGAGTTCCATTGAATACCCGTATCCTTGCGCTGGCTTGTACGTCGAAGATCGCGATCCCCGCTTCGGCAAGCCATCTCAACACGCTCCACAGGACCGTGTGACTGTACTCTCAGGGATTCAGCCCGATGGGTCACCCAGCAAGATCGACTTCTATACAAATGGACTCAATATCCCCATCGGGATCACGCCCGTGGCTGATGGGGCGCTGATTTACGACATCCCGTACATCAAAAAATACACGACCAACGCAGATTCTCTGGCTGCAGACAATTCAACAGAACTCTATGGACCGTTTGGGAATGTTGACACCCACGGTATGACCAACAGCTTGATCCGCTGGATCGACGGCTGGGTCTACGCCTGCCACGGGTTCCGTAACACGACCACAATCAAAGGATCACAGGATGGCGAGCCTCTGAAAATGAATTCGGGCAACACGTACCGCTTCCGCGAAGACGGATCACACGTCGAACAGTTCACCTGGGGGCAAGTCAATCCATTCGGTCTGACATTCGATGAATGGGGGCACCTCTACTCAGCCGACTGCCATTCCAAACCGCTCACCAATCTGATCCCTGGCGCGTACTATCAGAGCTTCGGCAAAGCTCATGACGGCCTCGGTTTTGGCCCCGATATGATCGATCACAGCCACGGTTCCACCGGAATCTGTGGCCCCGCTTACTATGCTGCTGCACACTTTCCTGACGAATTCCAAGGCAACCTGTTCTTGTGTAATCCGGTCACGGGACGTGTCCACAGAGACAGGCTCAACAATCACGGTGCCACCCGATTCGTCGAATCCCTGGACGACTTCATCACCTGCGATGATCCGTGGTTTCGTCCCGTGGATGCGAAAGTCGGCCCGGATGGAGCGCTCTACATCGCAGACTTCTACAACTCCATCATTGGTCACTATGAAGTTCCGCTGGAACACCCCAAGCGAGACCGCACCCACGGACGCATCTGGAGAGTCGTTTACACCGGCAATGGAACCGACTCCCCGACACCACCGGATCTTACTCAGAAGTCACTGGATGAACTCGTCAACCACCTCGGCAACTCGAATCTCACGGTTCGCATGCTGGCCACGAACGAACTCCTCGATCGCTTCGGCGATGAAGCCATGGCATCGCTCAAAGAGCGTCTCACTAAGCACACGTCACCCGAATTCCAGGTTCATGCAGCATGGTGCTTGTTCCGCTTACAGCAACTTGATGCAGCCTTGATGCGAGAGTTGCTTCAAAGTGAAAGTCCCATCGTGCGCACTCATCTTGCTCGAATTCTTAAAGAAACATCGACTTGGGTATCTCAGCACGCCAAGCTGGTTCACACGTTGCTAGATGACAGCAACAGTTTTGTGGTTCGCGCAGCGGCAGAGGCCATGGCTGCTCATCCTCAACACGTCGAAGCTTCTGCGATTTTGACAGCTCTGAAGTCCTGTCCGGAAGCAGATACGCATCTTCGCCACGCGCTTCGTATTACGTTGCGCAATCATCTTCGTGAAGCAGACAACCTATTGCAGATTATGGGCCAGATTGACAAGGAATCACGTCCCACGATGGCTAGCGTGTTGCTCTCAATACCAACATCAAATTCTGCAACGGCGATGCTCAACATCCTGCAGCAAGAGTTCGCACAAAGTGGAACGTTGACCAGCTTTCATGATGAAATCCGTTTCACGGCTGAACACGCCAGCGAACCAGTACACAAGACATTGGTCACCTTATTGAGGAAGGACAGTGGAGATGAACTGGCTAAAGAGATGACGCATTTGCGATATCTGCAAGCTGCGAAGCCTCCGATTCCAGAAGCTCGTGCATGGGCAGCGGAAGTGATTCGCCGTACCCTGCCCAAACATCAGCAACGGATGTGGATTGAAGAGGCTCGTGGAAACAGCCACCAGCCACCGGTCTTCCCAAAATCAATGCGATTCTCGAAACCGAATGAGCCCCCATTCTGGTATTCGCTCCCCACTGGTGAGGCAGCCACAGGGACGCTGCGTTCGGCGATCTTTCCATTACCTGAGAGATTGAGTTTCTATGTGGCTGGCCACTGCGGATTCCCGAACCAGCCGAGTCACGGAAAGAATCGAGTTGTTCTTAAGGATGCCAAAACGCAGCTTATACTCGCCAGCGCCGAGGCTCCCCGCAATGACATTGCTCAGAAAGTGGAATGGGATCTCAGACAATATTCCGGAAAGTCGGGTTATCTGGAGATCATCGATGGGGACAACAATCCTCGTGGGTATGCCTGGATTGCAGCAGGCAAGTTTTCGATCGACGCACTCAATCCCAATATGGCCTCGGAACTGTCGGACCAGATGCTCAGTCTGGCCAAATCATACCGTCCGATGGAATTGGTCCCGGAGCTGGAAGAAATGATTCGCGACAAATCTCCTACTACTGGCCAGCGTTTGCTGGCGGCTGAAGTGCTGTTCGGGTTGAAGCGACAACCGTTGACGGAAACTCTGCTCAACTTCGCGAATAAACCTGGCATGGGTGAAGCATTGCAGGAACAGATTCTCAGTAGCTTGTTCGTCGATGCTGACGAACAGAAACAACTTTTCATCGCGATCAGCAAAACCATGACTGCTGATGAGAATTCAGAACTCGCAACGGTCCTGATGCGAACAGGTAACACGGGACTGGATCTCCTCCTGGGACTCATCGAGCAAGGACACATCAATCGCCAGGTTCTGGCTGGCCCTCAAGTCGAAGCCAGGTTCCGCTTCGCTTCTGATAATTTCAAACAACGCTACGAGAAACTCGTGCTGAACCTTCCCAAAGTTGATCAGCAAGTGACACACGACTTGGAACGCAGGCGTCAAGAATTCTCAGCCGAGACCATCGATTTGGCTCTGGGCGAAAAACTCTTCAAAAACAATTGTTCTGCCTGCCACAAACTGGGGCAGATCGGCAATGTGATTGGTCCACAGCTTGATGGCGTGGGGCGTCGCGGTCCCGAACGTCTGATCCAGGACATGGTTGACCCAAACCGCAATGTCGACGCGGCATTCCGCGCATCGAATATTGTGACCAACGATGGCCGCATCAAGACTGGTCTGTTCCGTCGCGAAGAAAACGGCAACCGCGTTTTTGTCGACAACGAGGGCAAAGAGTTCGCCGTGGCTCAAGCGGATATCGAAGTCGAACGCGTGGCTGAATTGTCCCTGATGCCAGTCGGCCTTACGTCCAAGATGTCATCCGAAGAATTCAACAGCCTGCTGGCCTGGATCCTGCAGCAGAATGAATAGGTTTACCTATCAACGATCTGTTACTTGTAATCTGCTCCCGACCAACTGGCCAGCACCGATTTTTGCCAGGCTTCCAGTTCTTTCCGCATTGCTACAACGCGTTCGGTTTCCATTGAGCTGAGATCCTTTGTCTCCATGGGATCGTTGACGAGGTGATAGAGTTCCAACTTAACTGTCCCATTGTTCTCGATGCGGTGCAGTTTCCAGGGCCAGGCGTTCCAGGCCGCATGCCCCCTTGTGGCGTCATCATCGAAAGTCGGAAAGTCTTCAACGTTCTTGAGAATCCGTTCGGGATGCGGGTTGGGTTGCCCAGCCTCGCGTGCTTCGAGCAACGCTTTAATGATGCGATCACTCCAGGTTCCCTGACCATTGGTATGTCCATGCCAGAAGCCGAGCGGTGGGCGTTCGGTCTGTTCGCCGGAGATGACTGGCGTCAAATCGATTCCGTCTAGCGGTGGCTGATGGTCGACGGTCGCCCCGGTGATAGCCAGCAGTGTGGGATACAGGTCGGAAGTGAATGCAGGTGTATCCACCGATTTCGGCTGATACCGGGCAGGCCATTCCAGGATGGCTGGCACTCGCAATCCCCCTTCGTAAATGCTGCCTTTCTTGGCTCTTCCGCCCGAGGACTCAGACACGAGGCCACCATTGTCGCTGCAATAAAACAGAAGTGTGTTCTCAGCAATTCCGAGGTCGCGCAAACTCTTACGAAGTTTGCCTACTTGCTGATCGAGAAGCGTAATCTCGCGGAAGTAACCTGGCTTCTTGGTATTTTCCTTCTCGTAAAGCTGGTTGGCATTTGGCCAGTTCTCAGGCAGTTCCTGCTGCGGATCGTGTGGAGCAGGAAACCACGTTACCGCAAAAATGGGCCGATTTCCTTGCGCGTGTTTCGCGAGAAAATCAATCGTCGCGTCCATTGTGATCACGGAGCCGGGGCCTTGCAGGTGTTCATAGTTCCCGTTGCGGCTCAGGTACGGATCGTTGTCAAAGAAATTTAGTCCGGAGAGCCATTCATCAAATCCAGCACCGCCAGGATTGGTGGGGCTGTCAGGCTGAACGGAACCAATATGCCATTTCCCGAAATGACCGGTGACGTAGCCAGCTCCTTGGAGCGCTTCGGCGATGGTGGTTTCCTGAGGTCGCAGATAGTGACCGTGATTGGGCACATTCACGCGAAACGGATGGCGCCCCGTCATGACGGCGGCACGAGTCGGCGAGCAAACGGGTGCGCTGGCATAAAAGCGGTTGAAGACCACGCCAGCCTCCGCCATGGCATCCAAGTGAGGTGTTTGCACAAACGGATGACCAGTAAACCCGGTATCTCCGAAACCATGATCATCTGCCATCACCAACACAATATTGGGTCGTTCCGCAAACGCTGAAATGGGCAGGCAAACAAACAGAAAGAGTGTGATGATGCATTTCATAACATGGCCGGGCGGGAAATTGATCTGATGTACTTTGGATTGAATATTACGTGCTGCAAATTTCACGGTATCGCTTGAATGCCGCTTCCCATTCGTCACGGTTGGTCGGTTCAAACGTTTTAATCTCGTAGGAGGCTGCAACCACGTCACGGATCTCCGACAACGAACCGACATCACCCGCTGTGCGGGCTTGCACGAGGATGTTTCCAAGAGCGGTCGCTTCGATCGGGCCAGCCACAACTGGTACCCCGCAGGCATTGGCGGTCAATTGATTCAACAACTCGTTCTGGCAACCACCTCCCACGATATGAATCACTTCGACTTTCTCACCTGTCAGTGATTCGATACCGCTGAGCACATCACGGTATTTCAAAGCAAGACTTTCCAGCGCGCACCGAACTAATTGACCTTCTGTTTCTGGGACAGGTTGATTTGTGTTGCGGCACCACTCTTGAATCTCCTCGACCATGTTGTCCGGGCTCAGGAAGGCATCGTCATTGGGGTGCACCAGAGATCGGAACGGCTCCGCCTCTTGCGCAAGTTTCGTCAACTGACTGTAATCGAGGTCGTTGCCCGCGCGTTCAAAACAGCGTTTGCATTCCTGAACGAGCCACAGGCCCATGACATTTTTAAGTAAACGGTATGTCCCATCGACGCCCCCTTCATTAGTCACATTTTGCTCAAGCGCTTCCGAGGTCAGGATGGCATCCTGCACTTCGACACCAATCAAAGACCATGTCCCTGAACTGATATACGCCCAGTTCGCCTTGCCCGTATTTTTGGTCGGGACAGCAACAACCGCGGAACCCGTATCGTGCGTGGCAGGAGCCACGACTTCCACTTTGGGAAGGCCCGTCACTTTCATCACATCTGGTCGGAGTGTTCCGAGCCTCGTCCCTGGCGTCACCGTCTCGGGAAGCATCTTCGTTGGAATATCGAACTTGCGAAGCATGTCGAACGACCAGTCCCGTTCGACCGGGTGATAGAACTGAGTGGTCGTCGCATTCGTGAATTCAACCACTTTGCTGCCACACAACAGCCAGTGAAAGAAGTCGGGCATCATCAGAAATCGATCCGCCATCGCCAGGAACTCGGGATCGTTCAATTGCATCGACAACACCTGGTACAGCGTGTTGATGGGCATGAACTGGAGTCCAGTGGCTGCGAAGATTTCCGCCTGGGGAACTTGCGTGAACGCGTGTGGCATCATGCCATCCGTGCGGGCATCGCGATAGTTGTAGGGTTGACCGAGGATCTCTTCGTTTTTGGACAGGAGAACATAATCCACGCCCCACGTGTCGACACCAACCGAGACAATCTGGTCGCCGTACTCTTTCCCGGCCTTGCGCAATCCCTCACAGATATCGGCCCATAGACGAATTACATCCCAGCGCCGAGTCCCGGCAACATTGACCGGACCATTCGGGAAACGATGAACTTCAGCCAGTTCGACCTTCTGTCCATCAAAGATCCCGGCCATCACACGGCCACTTTCTGCACCAAGGTCGATTGCGAGGTAAACTCGTTGAGACATCTGCTTTTCCAGTTCTGAAGACTCACCGTGCGCTCCAGATAACGTAATTCTCAAGCGCAGAGTGACATGTTTGTGACTTGCAATCACAATGGCAAGTCCGCCCAAAAGGGCGCCACCAAATCTGGCCGGATTTACCTGACATCTCAAGTTTCAGTACACTTGAGCCAGCAACTTTGTGAAGAGTGGATCATGCTGCGACTGCTGATTTCAACAATCTACGTTTGGGGCCTATCCATCGGCGCTACCGCGCACGGTGATGAGTTCTTCACATCGAAGGTTGAACCAATCCTGCGCAAGCATTGCTTCGAATGCCACTCCCATGACAACGTTATCGAAGCTGGGCTGGCTCTTGATTCCAAATCGGGGTGGGAGAAAGGTGGAGATACCGGACCGGCCATTCTGCCGGGCAAACCCGAGGAGAGCCTGCTGATGACGATGGTCCGCTGGACTGATGAGTTGCACCAGATGCCACCGTCTGAAAAATTGCCTGCTGAGTCGATTGCAGTTCTCGAAGACTGGGTCAAACGTGGCGCTCCCGATCCGCGAGTCCTGGACCAGACGAACGCAGATGCAACGAACTGGTGGTCGCTCAAACCGCTGATGCGTCCCAACGTTTCCAGCGATGGAAACCCTATCGATGCGTTCATTCAGGCAAAGCTACAAGAGAACGATCTCACACAATCAGAGGTCGCGGATCGACGCACACTCATCCGTCGACTCTATTTTGATCTGCACGGGATGCTGCCAACACCTGAAAAGGTAACTGCGTTTGTGAATGATTCCGATCCCAAAGCATGGGAGAGTCTCGTCGACAAGATGTTGAATTCACCTCGCTATGGAGAACGTTGGGCACGGCACTGGTTGGACGTCATCCACTTTGCCGATTCGCACGGGTGCGAGCACGACGTCAAACGCCCCAACGCCTGGCGCTATCGCGACTACGTCATCGACCGATTGAACGCCGATGTCTCCTGGGGGCGATTTGTACGCGAGCAGCTCGCTCCTGATGTGTTCTTTCCTGAGCAACCACAGTTGATGGCGGGATTAGGATTTGTGGCTGCGGGTCCGCTGGAACTGAGCCGCGCCGGCACGGCACCTGTCACCTTCGATTATCTCGACCGTGACGATATTGTCACTCAAACCATGGCAGCATTCACGAGCACAACAGCCAACTGTGCTCGCTGCCACACACACAAATTCGATCCGATCACACAGGAAGACTATTACTCCCTGCAAGCGGTCTTCGCTGGCGTAGGGAAAGGGGACATCGAATTCGACACCAACCCCGAAGTAATGCATCAGCGGCAGGAACTCGAAGCGTTGCTGAGAGCCACGCAAACTCGCGACGTCAACATTTTGCTGCAAGACCAATACGCGAGTGAGGTCGAGAATTGGATCAGCCAACGCCAGGCAGTACCGGCTGAGTGGGCTCCACTGGAAGCAGAAGTGTTTATCGCATCAAGTGGAGCTGTGCTCACCAAAGAAGCCGATCATACGGTCTTTGTGTCGGGTGCTCTCGCTGAACAGGAGCAGTACACCGTCACGGCCGAAGTGCCACTGAAACGCCTGACCGCCGTGCGACTCGATGTCCTCAAAGATGAACGCCTTCCGGAAGGTGGTCCCGGTCGAGCGGGCAACGGAAACTTGCATCTATCGGAAGTCGCACTTCACTGGTTTCCGAAGGGTGCCGATGCCTCCATTCAGTTGAAGATCTCGAACGCCTCCGCTGACTTCGATCAGGGCGGTTGGACATCAGCCCAGGCCATTGATGGTGACCTCAAATCGGGCTGGGCGATTTATCCGCGCGTGAACGAATCGCATTACATTGTGTTTGAACTTGCAGACGGAGTCGACATCTCAGCTGGCGGCAAACTGGTTGCAACATTGAAACAGCTGTATCCACCACAGCACTTCATCGGTCGGTTTCGATTGTCTGCAACGGATGCGAATGCCGAGGCTGCTCGCGTTTTGCCCCCCGAAGTGGCTGTCGGTTTGCAGAAGCCAAGCGAACAAAGAACGGAAGCCGAACGTGTGGCCATCGCAGCCATTGCATTAAAACCTTTTGCGCAAAACGCACTGGGCGCGTTGCCTCCACAAGCTGTGGTGTACGGTGTCTCCGCGCGCTGGACTCATGCGAGAAAACTCCCCGAACCGCAAGCGCCGAAAGTTGTCCATTTACTGCGTCGAGGCGACATCGACAAACCGGTTCGTGAAGTCGCACCAGGAGCGTTATCCGCGATTGCTGAGCTCAACGGTCGTTTCGAACTGGCAGATCCACAGCAGGAATCTGCACGCCGCGCCGCCCTGGCGGACTGGATTGCCGATCCCGACAACCCGCTGACTTGGCGGAGTATCGTCAACCGCGTCTGGCACTATCACTTCGGACGCGGTCTCTGTGACACACCGAATGATTTTGGACGCATGGGGAGTGAACCTTCGCACGCCGAGCTACTCGACTGGCTGGCCGTCTGGTTTCGAGATGATGCCCAGGGATCGCTCAAGCAACTGCACAAGTTGATTTTGACGAGTCATACATGGCAGCAGAGCAGTTTGGCGACAACGAATACGATTGACGCTAGCAACCGTTTGTTGTGGCGAATGAACCGCCGCCGTCTCGATGCGGAGGCGTTTCGCGATTCTGTGTTGCGTGTCGCTGATCGACTCGATTTCACGATGGGCGGACCAGGGATCGAACAGTTCCAAAAATCCAAGGGACAGCAGGCGACACCAGCTCTCGACTATTCGAAGTACGATTGGAACGACCAACCAACTCATCGCCGCAGCATTTACCGAGTTGTCTGGCGCGGAATTCCCGATCCGTTTATGGACACCATGGATTTCCCAGACATGGCGTTGCTGGCGCCGAAGCGTGGATTTTCCGTGTCCGCTCTGCAGTCGTTGGCGCTCTACAACAATGACTTCGTACTCAACGCTGCTAACTGGCTGGCAGAACGAGTCGAACGCGAATCTCCCACCAACCCAGCTCAACGTCTTGGACAATTGTGCTGGCAACGCGAGCTGACCGCATCGGAGCAAGTGGCTTTGGAAGAATACGCTCAAACCCACGGCTTGCCTGCTTTGTGTCGCGTCCTCCTCAACAGCAATGAGTTCCTCTTCGTCGACTGATTCCCACCATGATCCAAATTCCTCCACACACATCTCGTCGTGAATTTCTCTGGCAAGCTGGAGGTGGTCTGGGCGGAATCGCATTAAGCCAGATGCTGGCCCACGAGACTGCCGCAGAAGGTTCGGCAATCGATGGTCTGCATTTCCCAGCCAAGGCGAAACGTGTGATTCAGCTTTTCATGACTGGCGGCGCCAGCCCGATGGATACGTTCGACTACAAGCCTGAGTTGGAACGCCTGCATGGTCAAAAACTCGGCCCAAGTGAAAAGCCAGAAGGGTTTACCGCTATGCCCGGGGCGATCATGAAAAGCCCCTTCGAGTTCCAACAACACGGCGAGAGCGGCCGTTGGGTCAGTAGCGTCTTTCCACATCAGGCCAAATGGGTTGATGAGATGGCGTTCCTGATGGCCATGGCCTCAAAAACTAATGTGCATGGACCGGGCACATACATGATGAATTCCGGATTTCTTTTGCCGGGATTCCCCTGCATGGGGGCCTGGATTTCCTACGGCCTCGGCAGCCTCAGCGACAACTTGCCCACGTTCGTTGTGCTACCAGATGCCAAAGGGTTGCCGTACAACCAGCGAGGTCCTTTTTCGTCAGGATTTCTGCCATCGATTCATCAAGGAACCGTGATCGACGCCAGCGCCCACAATCCGGTTCCAGATCTTTTCGCGAGAGAGCAGTTCAAGTTCGCCACAAAGGAAGCCGACCGTGACGGCCTCGGATTGCTTAACCAACTGAATCAGTCGCATGCCGAACAGCGGCCAGATGACACACGACTCGACGCCCGCATTCGCTCCTACGAACTCGCAGCCAAGATGCAGCTCTCAGCCCCAGAGGCATTCGATCTCACTCGTGAAAGCGAGCTGACCCATAAAACGTATGGGCTCGATCAACCCGTTACGCAGGACTTTGGTCGCCGTTGCCTGCTGGCCAGACGCCTGATTGAACGGGGAACCCGATTTGTTCAAGTTTGGAGTGGCCCTCAAGGCGCAACCGGCAACTGGGACAACCATGGCAGCATCCCGAACGAACTCCCTCCGATCGCTGCCAGCGTCGACCAACCTATCGCTGCTCTGATTGGGGATTTGAAAGGCCGCGGCCTCCTCGAAGATACCCTGCTCATCTGGACAACGGAATTCGGTCGCACTCCCTTCGCACAGGGAGGAGAGGGCCGAGACCACAACGGTGGTTCATTCGTGACGTGGCTGGCGGGGGCAGGTATTCGCCCTGGAGTGGCGTACGGGCAAAGCGACGACTGGGGCTATCAGGCAGTCGAAGGAAAAACCTATTGTTACGACTTTCACGCGACCGTGCTGCACTTGCTTGGCATCGACCATACTCGTCTCACATTTCGACAAAACGGCATCGATCGCCGTTTGACGGATGTTCACGGTCATGTCATTCATGACATTCTGGCTGATGCTTCGTAACTTCCTACTGCGGAAGCAATCAGTTCTTTTTCTGCGCCACGATTCGACGATTTGCTGGATCGGTTGAGGTCACCGCAATGAAATCGAGTTGATCCGCAACCGCCTGTAAATCCCCAGAGACGGGGGCCAGACGGATTTTGTAGACTCCCGATTCGTTGGTCGCCATCGACAACCTTGTGCCGAGAACGCCTCGTATTCGCGCGTTCATCTGACGCTGCTCCGCCGGATTGAAGCCATGCAATTCCAGATTGAGAATCTCACTATCGGAGTATTCGGAAAACTGCTGTTCGATCCGTGACTGAAACGACGGAATGGGAAACCCAGGCCGAGGCGCAGCTCGATTTGGCTGATCGCGCCCTTGGGCGAATCCTGGTTGTTGCTGCATCGGAACGTTACGAGGCGCGACCGGTTGGGGAGCAGCTTTGAAAAACTCCATCAGATGAATCACTCCCGTACAGCCAATGCAAAACGCGAAGCTCAAACCCACGATCCCTATCAGGCCCCATTTCACAAAGCCAAAGATGGAGACACCGATGTCCCCAAGTGCACTGATGACAAGCATAAAGACGCCGACCCCGATCAGCAGTCCCCCACCGAGCATTTGCCCCTCAGCTCCCAAAGCATGCAAACCTTTGATTTGCAGACCGACAAACGGCAGAACAAAGGCCGCAACCCCCAAACCCACAAGCAGCCACCCAAAAGACATCACCTGCTGCCGTGTCTCTTCCGACAGCATTGGACCATTGGAAGCCTGCTTTCGACGTTTTAATGACTTACCCGACTTCTTCTTGGGCTTGCGGACTGGCATCTCTTCTTCGTAGTCCTCGTAATCGTCGAATTCGTCCTCAAAAAGATCATCATCCCAACCACCTGTTTCCGGTTCGGGCGATGCGCCGGCGCCGCTTCGTTTCTTTGGTGGACGAGGCTCCTTGGCGCCAGAGGATCTAATCGCCTCCAGATCGATCACGCTTTTGCAGCGCGGACAGCGGGCCTTGCTCTTGGAACTCGATTTCAGCTTCAGCACTGCGTCGCATTCCGGGCAACGGACTGTCTCACTCATTCGTTCACTCCTGTCATTGCTGCCTGGGTTCATCATAAAGAACTACGCGACCAACACCTACTCTCGTAAGACTTGTAGCACAAGTAAGACAAGAGCTTTTCAAGCTTTTTGAAAAACGCTGTAACAGATTTCTGTTTCGTTCGCTGAGGTAGGCAACAACGAATGAAACAACGGCTCACCGGCAACCG
>Ga0180430_10002854_pt1 | contig 15293 bp, 15 predicted proteins | sample SS_ome_9_FD_132999 | JGI IMG/M metagenome (GOLD analysis project Ga0180430, IMG submission 132999) | Hypersaline lake sediment archaeal communities from the Salton Sea, California, USA - SS_1_S_2 metaG | ecosystem: Environmental > Aquatic > Non-marine Saline and Alkaline > Hypersaline >... | reverse complement strand
TGGTTTCATCATCTAAATCAATTGTCAAATCATGCAAAGAGTTATTGAAAAAAGCAAAAGCCGAAGAAAAAGAACATATCACAATTTTTTATGGACAAAATACAGATGATGAAATGATCAAGACCATTTCTGATTTGATATCCAATTCATATCCTGATCATGAATTGGAAATTCACAATGGTGGCCAGCCGCACTATCAATTCATCATTGCGATCGAATAATATTTATTTCATTTCGTTCGATACAGTAAAATATTTTCATGTTTGATTTTTACTTTAAAGTTCAGCATGTTTTGGAACTTGAAAAACAAAAGCAATTTACGAACTCCGCGGTTTCTGGGGGACTTCAAAATTTCACATCTTTTCTTTCAAAACAAAAAGTACTAGATAATATTCCCGATAAAGATTTTGAAGAAATAAAAGATTTCTTCGAATCTTATCAATTTCTATCCCATAACGAGAGAAGGAATGCTGTTTCATCATTATTGTCAGTTTTAGAAGAGGGCACCAATCATTCTTCATTAGCAATCTCTCACCCATCAAACCCGACAACAAAAAGGCAGAAAAGAGACAAAGATGGATTTCAGGATCCTGCCTTATACGCAGGAATTCAATCAATCAAAGGGATAGGTCCACGAAATGTAAAGTATTTTGACAAACTTGGTATTCACTCAATATATGATCTACTACGGCATTATCCAAGAAAATATCAAGACTTTAGCCAATTAAAAACAATTGATCAGATCGTTTATGGTGAAGAAGTAACTCTAACCGGAATCATTCTTGGAGACGTTGTTAACAGAAAAGCAAAAAATCGGAAACTTACAATCTCCGAAGCAATTTTATCGGATAGCACAGGTACAATCCAACTGACCTGGTTTAATCAACCCTTCCTTAAAAACCAATTGAAAGCTGGGATGGGAATTGTTGTGTCGGGAAAAGTTGACCAGTTTCGCGGAAGATTAACTATGCCCAGCCCAGCCTGGGAAGAATTAGAAAAAGAACATATCCATACCAACCGTATTGTTCCTATCTACTCCTGCACCGCTGGGATTTCTCAAAAGCAGATTCGTAAAATAATTAAAAAGAATGTTGATTTTTGGTCTTCAAGAATCCGCGAATATTTACCAGCAAAAATCTTGGATGAAAATGAATTTAAAGATATTGGCTATTCTGTCAGCCAGATTCATTTCCCTGAAAATTCAAATGTATTGCACAAAATACAGAAAAGATTCGCATTTGAAGAAATTTTTTTTCTCCAGCTGGGTACGTTATACCTGAAAAGTAGAATTCAAAAACAAAAATCATGCTCTTTTAGTTATAGCAATAAGAAATTATTATCCCGTCAGGAGGCTCTTCCCTACAAACTTACCTCGCCACAGGAAAAAGCGATCGATGTGATCCTCACGGATCTATCATCACATATTGCAATGAATCGGCTTCTTCAAGGGGATGTTGGTTCGGGAAAAACCGTTGTCGCCAAATTTGCGATCGATGCCATTGTAGATAACAGCGCGCAAGCAGTTGTATTAACCCCAACAAGCATTCTTGCCGAACAGCATTATCAAACCTTTCGAGAACTTTTTTTAACATCCGGTAATCTGAAAAAAAAAGAAATGGGTTTGTTATTGGGGAAAACAACAGCAAAAGAACGTGAAAGGTTGAAAAGAGAATTAAAGGATGGATCCATCAAATGCATAGTAGGAACGCATGCTTTACTTGAAGAGGATATCATGTTCCAAGATCTGCAATTGGTTATCATCGATGAACAACATCGCTTTGGCGTAAATCAACGAAATATTATGCGAAGAAAAGGGAATGATCCCCATGTGTTAGTTATGAGTGCAACGCCTATTCCAAGATCACTCGCGATTACTGTATTTGGCGATTTAGATATAACCATTATCGACGAAATGCCCCCCGGAAGAATTCCGGTCAAAACGATGATCATTCAGAGATCTCAAAGAGAAAATGCTTATGCAAGGGTGTGTGAGCAAATAAATAAAGGTTTCCAGGCATTTATCGTTTATCCTTTAATTGGTGATGATGGGGAAAATGAAGAAAAATCAGCGATTTCTAATCAACAACGCCTTCAAAATGATGTATTTCCAAATTTTAGAGTGGGCCTCCTGCATGGGAAAATGAAAACCCAGGAAAAAGATGAAATAATGCAATTATTTCGAGACGGTGAGTATGACATCCTTGTTTCCACAACTGTAATCGAAGTGGGCGTGGATATCCCTGGTGCAACAATAGTAATTATTGAAAGCGCAAATTATTTTGGGTTAGCCCAATTGCACCAACTGCGCGGAAGGGTGGGAAGGAATCAACAAGAATCATTTTGCATTCTGATTCCTGACAATGATGATGCGGCTGAAAACGAGCGATTAATAGCAATGGTTGAAACTACTGATGGGTTTAAGCTTGCAGATATTGATTTACGATTAAGAGGTCCCGGAGAATTTCTCGGAACGCGCCAATCCGGTTATATTGGTTTCAAATTTGCCAGTTTAGCAAATACAAAACTAATAGAGATTTGCCATCGGTATGTGCATAATATAATAAAAGAAGATCGTCAGCTGTCCAATCCCGACCATTTATTGCTCAAAGAAGAGCTTACCAATCGATGGCCGGGAATTATTGAAAAGTCAGAAAGGTAAATAATTACACATGGTGAGAGCAATATTTCCAGGTACTTTCGACCCCATCCATTACGGCCATATTGACATCGCGAATAGGGCTTCAAGATTATTTGATGAATTGATCATTGCTGTTTATGACAAGCCATTAAAAAACCTGTTGTTTGCGCCGGAAACCCGATTCGAACTGGTTAAGAAATGCTTCAATAACGATAAAAAGATCAAAGTTGTTGGTTACAATAATCTGACTGTTGAATTTTGTGCACAACAAAACGCGCAGGTGATTGTGCGAGGATTAAGGGTTTTTTCCGATTTTGAACATGAATTTCGAATGGCCTTAGCGAACAAACGGTTAAATAAAGAAATTGAAGTTATCGCATTGATCACCAGCGAACAACATACTTTTTTATCATCAACAACAGTTCGCGAAATTGCTGCATTAGGTGGAGATGTTTCAACAATGGTTCCGCTTCATGTAGAAGAAGCATTGAAATCAGAAATCCAAACGATCGCTGAATCTAAAAGATTAGATCAACACACTTCACTTCGAGATTAGGAAAACTTATGTAAAATAATAGGTAAAGGTTATTTCTAATGGATATATTACATCTTATTGATCGCCTGGAAGAATTATTCAACGATGGTTCATCATTGCCATTTCTAAAGAAAGTAGCAATTGATGAAGATAAGTTGTTAGATCTGATTGATCAGCTGCGTTTGTCAATTCCTGATGAAATAAAAAAAGCACAATCTGTTCTCAATCAAAAAGAAAGGGTTCTTGCACAGGCACAAGAGGAAGCGAATCGTACGATTACGCTGGCTAAGGAACAAGCAAAAAAATTAGTTGAAAAAGACTTGATCGTGAAAGATGCCCGAATGATCGCTGATGAATTGATAAGGAAAGCACAAGAGGAAACAAAATTGATCAAAACCGAGGCAGACCAATATGCGATCGATTCACTTGATCATCTTGAAATTGAATTGTCCAAAATCCTGGCACAAGTACGTAATGGGATGACTGTACTGAAAGAGAACCAATCAGCAAATGATGTGCAGGATTCGCTTGAATCCATCTATAACAATGAAGCGCCCTCGCCGGACTCACAATAAAGGTATAACTCCATACTTTACAAAATCTACTTCTGAAATAGTTGCTTTACTGCCCCCGCAATAAAGATACTTCCTGTAGCAATATACACACCTTCTTTATCCTTCTTTATTTCTTGAACTATTTCGGTTATATCCCTGTATACAAATTTCGATTCCAATAGAGGAATTAATTTTGCTTCCATTTCTTTCTTACTTAACGCTCTTGGATGATCGGATTTAGTAAACACGATAGATTCTACAAAGGGCTGGATGATCTGGATCATTTTTACAAAATCTTTATCTTCAGATACTCCAAAAATTAATTTTATCTTTTTGCCGGGCAAATATTTTTGTATGGTTTGCGATAACTTTAAAAAAGAATCTGGATTATGTGCCCCGTCAATGATAATTAAAGGACGCACAGAGAGAACCTCAAACCGTCCTGGCCATATTACATTTTTGAAACCTTCAATTATTGCATTTTTCGTTACATCATATCGATTGGGCAAATTATTGATTGCCGCAAAAGTTGTTAAGGCATTATCCAATTGATGATCACCCAATAAACGAATTTCCATTTTTTCATTTACATTTTTTGGCTGTGTCTCATTAATTTTTCGTATTCGAAATTTTTGGCAAGCAAGAGAATAATCCAACTGTTCCCATTTATAGTTTTGGGTTACATCGATACAAGGAGATCTTTTCTGTGCAGCAATATTCAACAATACCTTTTTCGACTCTTTTTTTTGTTTGCTAATAATGACAGGAACCCCCTTTTTTATGATTCCGGCTTTTTCTTCTGCAATTTTCGTAATTGTATTTCCTAAGATCTTTGTATGGTCAAGAGAAATGGAGGTTATTACGGATAGTATGGGAGAAACAATATTGGTTGCATCCAACCTCCCGCCCATTCCAACCTCAACTACGGCTATATCAATTTCTTTTTTAGAGAAATATTGAAATGCAAGTGCTGTAGTGATTTCAAATGTAGATATGTTTTTTACTTTTTCAATAACTTCCTTCATATCATCCAAAAGCTGGCAAAAATCATCGGGTGAAATCCGATGGTTATTAACACGAATGCGTTCGGTGAAATCGATCATATGCGGAGAGGAGTAAAAACCAACATGGTATCCCTGGGACCTCAAAATTGAAAAGATCATTGCACAAGTTGAGCCTTTACCTTTCGTACCGGCTACATGAATAATATCGAAATCTTTTTGTGGATTTCCTAATAAATCCATCAAGGTTGCCATTCGAGAAAGGTCAAATTTTTCTTCTGCATACCGAAGATTGCGCGTTAGACTATAATCAATAAAAGAGTATAAATAGTCAAGCGATTTTTGATAAGTTTTATCATCCATGATTTCACAACATTCTTTGTATTAGGTAATTAATTTTCTAATGATCGCAATATGTACAATTCTATTAGATATTTCCATTCCAGGAACAAAATCACTGAAAGAGAAACGGGGAATAATAAAACCTATCACCCATCAATTACATCGAAAATTCAATATTTCAATTGCTGAAGTCGAATTTCAGGATGATTGGGATAGAAGTACATTGCTATGCGCACTTGTTTCAAACGATAAAAGTTTTTCGCAAAGCCAGGCAATGAAAATCGTTAATTATTTTGAACAAACCTTTCGAACAGTTTTTCTGCTTTCATACCGGATCGAATTTATTTAGGAGGTAATTTAAATGGACTTGAAACTTAAAGGATTAAATGCATTAATAACAGGAGCATCAAAAGGATTGGGTTTTGCCGCAGCTAAAGAATTACTTAAAGAGGGGGCGAATGTAGTCATTAACAGCAGATCAAAAGAAAACCTATCCATCGCAAAAGAAGGGTTGGAAAACATCTGTTGCCCCTCCCAAAAATTTCACACCATTTCCGGCGATGTCACAAAAGAATCCGCCTGTTTGAAAATAACTGAAAAATCGCAATCGCTGCTTGGCGGACTTGATATCCTTATTACAAATAGTGGTGGACCGCCCGCGGGAGCGTTTGAATCTTTAAAATCCGACCAATGGGATCAAGCAATTGATTTATCCTTTAAGAGTCATCTTTATCTCATAAAGTCCGCACTTCCTCTGCTGAAGAATTCATCCTATCCAAGTGTCCTCGCGATTACCTCCTTTACCATTAAGTATCCCCTTGATAATTTAATATTGTCCAATTCCATTCGCGCAGCAACCGCGGCGCTTATCAAATCTTTATCAATTGAGTTAGGAAAAGAAGGGATCCGCTTCAATTCCATTTTGCCAGGATGGACATTAACAGATCGAGTTGAGAACCTGCTAGCAACGCGCGCAGAAATAAACGGAACATCCATTTCTTCTGAAAGAGATAATATTTCTAAATCTATTCCCCTGTCCCGAATGGGCAAACCCGAAGAATTTGCCCGCGCAGCAACCTTTTTGGTTTCGCCTGCTGCATCCTATATCACCGGTGTTCTTTTAGCAGTCGACGGTGGAATATCAAAAGGTCTCTGATAAATGATTTTCAAAACTCAACAAGAAATTTTTGATCTTATCGATCGCGACCTTATTACTATACAAAAACCGGGTCGTTATATTGGGGGTGAATTTAATCAGGTAAAGAAAGACTGGTCACTCACTTCTTTTCATGTTGCATTAGCATTTCCAGATATTTATGATATTGGTTTCCCGAACCTGGGGATTGCAGCACTCTATAACATTATCAATTCCCGCTCTGACGCCCTTGCTGAACGCGTTTTTGCCCCCTGGTTCGATATGGAATCACTGCTGAGGAAGAAAAAAGTACCTCTTTTTTCATTGGAGTCAAAAATTCCTATCAGCCATTTTGATCTTATTGGTTTTTCTATTCCATATGAAACGCTTTACACAAATGTGTTGAATATGCTGGATCTATCAAAAATTCCTTTACATTCAGAAACTAGACAATCAGACGATCCAATCATTATCGCTGGCGGGCATTCAACTTTCAACCCTGAACCAATGCATGCTTTCATAGATGCATTCGTTATTGGGGAGGGCGAAAGTGTCATCAATGATATTATCGATTGTCTCATATCACGAAAAGAATTATCCAGAAACGAAAAAGTCCAGGCTCTGGGAGAGATTCCCGGAATCTATGTACCGGATTCTGAGCATTCAACTTTGTACACAGATGATCCCAAAAACTCACTATTGCCTCCGATGGTGACTAAACGATTTCATAAAAAAATTGATTCTCCGATAAAGAATCTATTAGTTCCAAATATCAGTGTCGTACATGATCGAATAGCAATAGAAATCATGCGTGGATGCTCTCGTGGCTGTCGCTTTTGCCAGGCAGGTATGATTATGCGTCCTGTGAGAGAGTTATCACATGACAACATTATCAATGCAATTAAAGAATCCGTTGAGAAGACCGGTATTTCAGAAATTTCTTTATTGTCATTAAGTACATCAGACCACTCACAAATTTCAGAAATTCTTCACAGTGTTAATCAACTCAGCGATGATTATCAAATCGACTTCTCGCTTCCATCATTACGTATTGAGACATTTGATGAAAATTTGATGAATTCTATGCAATCAAAAAGAAAGGGTAATTTCACAATTGCACCAGAAGCAGGATCTGAAGCACGACGTTCCGCAATAAATAAGCCTATACCTTTTCAAGATATTTTGGAAACAGTCGAACAAATTTGCCTGAAGGGATGGAATAACATAAAACTATATTTCATGATCGGATTTCCGGGCGAAACAGATGCGGATATCGAAGGCATTATTGATCTCTGCCGTGAGATAAATACAATCGGAAAAAAGATTTTGAAAGGGAGATTTAAACTTCATGTGAGTATCAATACGTTAATCCCTAAAGCTCACACGCCATATCAATGGGCAACCCTCGCAAGAAAAGAAACTGTTGAAGCGAAATATCAAATTCTAAAGGATGGATTAAAGCCGCTGAAAATAAAAGTAAATTATCCTGATTACAACCTCATTCAATTGGAAGCTCTATTATCTCGTGGCGATCGTAAAATATCCGACGTGATTTTTACCGCATGGAAAAATGGGGCAAAATTCGACGCATGGAGAGAAGGGTTCTCAGCTGATATTTGGCAAAATTCAATCAGAGAGAATAAAATATCTCTTGAAAGTTATCTATACGAAAAAAGAGATATAAATCAACAATTACCCTGGGACTTCGTAAATACAGGTGTAGATAAATCATTTCTTAAGAAAGAATTCTTAAAAAGCCGTGAAGGTAAAACCACGCCCGGTTGCTTCCAAAAATGCTCCGCGTGCGGTATTATGCAAAATCTTCAAATCGATTGTTCAAAAGCTCGAATCGGTGATATATGAGGATTCGGATTTCATATCAGAAAATGCTCTCTCTTCGGTTTACAAGTGCGCTGGATATGCAGCGTATTTGGGAGCGCTCGATTCGAAGAGCTAGTTACAAAATTACATATTCACAGGGCTATCATCCCCAACCTAAGATCCAATTAGGGTTACCACTACCACTTGGTTTCATTAGCGAAGATGAGAAAGTTGATGTCTGGTTGGAAAATGACATCGATAAAGAATTAATCAAAACAAATCTTGAGCTAAATATACCTGAAGGATTGGAGATTAATCAGATTGAAAAGATAGACCCATCCAGCAAGCCTCTGGTAACTTTAATAAAAATCTCGGAGTATGCGGTTCGGTTTTGGGACGATAATAATAAAGTGAACCTTAACCATTCCATTTCGGATCTTCTCCAGGAGAAAGAAATCATTCGAATAAAAAGAAATAATAAACCCTATGATCTCCGGCCTCTCATTTTGGATCTGCATCAAATGGAAGCCAAAGATGATTTCAACATATTTATGGCGTTAAAATCAGAACAGAATCAAATGGGAAGAGCGGATGAAGTAATGTTTGCGCTTGGATATGAATTGGATGCATTTCTCATCAAAAGACTGCTGTCTTATTAAAATGCCTCCCCTTCAAAATGCTGTGTTTAGAGAATGCTGTTCATCGCGATGCGGTTTCCGATTTCCTGATATTAATACGAATTCACCGACTATCCCTTGTCCGCTTTGTGGAGAACCCGCTTACATTGATCATCAAATTGAATTGACGAATGATGAAAGACATCTGGATAAAAACTATCCGCAATCCCAAAATTTTATTTGCATTCTTGACAATATTCGTAGTGTTTACAACGTGGGCTCCATTTTCAGAACGATGTATGGTTTTGGCATTTCTAATGTATTTCTATGCGGAATCACCCCTGATCCTACCCATAAGAATTTTAATAAAACCAGTATGGGGGCAGAAGATGCAATTTCCTGGCAACCACACAATAATACGTTGCATGTATGCAGAGAAATAAAGAATAATGGCGGGGTGATTATTTCGCTTGAGTCTATTAAAGAATCAAAACCAATAAATACTTATCAACCTACCAATAATGGCCAAAAAATTGCGCTTGTTGTTGGAAATGAACTAACCGGCATAGATCCTTCCGTTCTTGCAATAAGTGATCACATCTTATCTATACCGATATTAGGAAGGAATAAGTCATATAACGTCACTGTTGCTTTTGGCATTGGTCTTTACGTGCTTCTTTCAAAAATCGAATCGCTCTAATTTCTTTTTGAATCCATTCCTCGTCCTTTTGAATTTCTGAAAGATGGATAATTCTGGCATCTGGCCATTTCTCTTCTGCAAATCCAATCAGGCTGGTTCGCACAACAATATAAGCACGCAAATAATGGGCATCGCTTATTACGGAGAATACAGATTCCCATCCTTGTTTTTTCTCGAACTCAAGATAACCGATTTCATCAATGATCAGAACATCATAAATATCTTCAATCTGTTTTAGTACTTCGTTACTCCATCTCAAGGCATCTTTTTTGAATTTCCACTCTCGATCAGGCATTTCAGGATCCCAACCCGGTTCATGAATCGCCAATCGCATACGCTTCCCGGTTGAAATATCCTCAACAGCTATACCTTTCTTTTTTCTATTTTCAATAATAGCCGGCGAAAATAACCCGCGTAAAGCAAATTGTGCTTTGTGGAAATCCTGTAATAACCTCTTAATTAGTGTGGATTTTCCCTCTTCTTTGGCGCCTGTAATGATTGTTATTGTTGATGCTGGTGTCATGTTGATCTTTCAATAATACAAGAAAATGAATTTTTTCCAGCATAGATCGTAATCGGCATATTAAAGCAACGTGATAAATTTTTATTGGTAACTATTTCCTTTGTTGCTCCATAATGTATGCTGTGGTCATCATGGATCAGAAGAGCAAAATCTGAAATTTGTAAAGCTTCTGCTGGATCATGTGAAGAAAAAATAATAGATTTTTCTAATGCGTTTAACTTTTTTATCAGGTCCATCATTTTAAATTTTGCATTAATATCAAGATGCGTTATGGGTTCATCTAATAGGATGAGATCACTTTCCTGAACCAATGCGCGCCCCAATCGGACCCGTTGAAATTCTCCGCCGCTAATTTCTTCCATGGGATAATCTAGAAGATGGATCAAATCAAGCATCCCTGCATACTTGATTACGATCTCCCAATCTTCAATCCGGGGAAGAATAAGGGGAGAGATAAATGGAATTCGCCCCATTAACATGTAATCCCCCACCTTCATCTTTTCTTGAATTCTTTCATACTGGGGAAGATATGAGATTTTATTATTTTTACTTTTTGGCTCTCCACTGCCCAATTTTGAAGAATATTCCACCGTACCTTTTGTAGGTTTTAAAAATCCAAGCATTATTAATAAGAGCGTAGTCTTACCAACACCATTTCGTCCTAAAATGCACGTAATAGATTTTTCAAAAATTCGTAGACTAATATTGTGAAATGAAAAACTCCTCCCATTGGAATATGTATAGTTCACGCCTTTCAGTGAAAGAACAGGTATATGCATATCAGGCCCGACTTCTATTGTTTAAAATAAGGACGATGAAGATCAGAGCACCCAAAAAAGCAGTGATAATCCCCAGTGGAATTTCTCCAGCAATTAAGACGCGTGCAAGCGTGTCGGAAAAAAGCACAAAAATTGCGCCAATGAGAATGGATGCAGGAAGAGATTTCCGCATGTCATAACCAAAAGCCAATCTTGCCACATTGGGAACGATCAACCCAACCCATCCAACTAAACCAGAAAATGAAATAATTGTCGTTGTTAATAAGACTGAAATGCCCAAAATTAAATATATCTCGATATTCCTATCGATACCCAATGAATAGAGCACGCTATCACTGAGTGAATAGGCATTGATTCTCCAACGCAATAGGTAGAGAATAGCCATGCATACAATGGATAGTGGAGCAATCTGAACGACAGCCGACCAATCCGACGTGCTTAGACTTCCTAATAACCAAAAAACGATTGAGGGCAATTGATCAAGAGGATCAGCCAAATACTTCACGATCCCTAATCCTGCTGAAAAAAAAGCTGAAATCGCGATGCCAGCAAAGATCAAAGAAAGCCGATTTTGGTTTTCAATACGCCTGGCAAGCCGCAATACGACCACTAAAGATATCATTCCACTTATGAAAGCAAAAACCTGTATTGGAATACGAGTAGTGGGGAATAGCAGAAATCCTAATGATGCGCCAAAACCTGCTGCCTGGCTAATCCCTAGAATGCCCGGATCGGCAAGGGAATTCTGAAAAACAGTTTGCATAACGATCCCTGAAACCGCTAATCCAGCACCAACCACCAGACTTAGAACAATTCTTGGTAACCGAACCATTAATATCAGTTGTTGGAGAAGCGAGTTACGACTTAATTCCTTATATGTCACAAAACCCTGGTATCTCCCCATTAAAGATGCAAATACAATCAAAATGAAAAGAAGTAGGACGACTGGAAGTACACTGGTTTTTTTCATTCAATTTGTGATTGCAAGAGAGAAATGATTTCATCATTAATCATATTCAGATCAAGACCATATAACTCATGGTAAAAATCAATAACTAATCCAGATAATATATCCACAGTAATAACATCTGGATGCAGGAAATGGGCGATGCTTGCATATCCTAATATCCAGCGGGGATCTGGTTGATCCCAGCTTTGAAAATCGTACGGAAAAGGCTTCAGTTCAATCTCTGAGCTGGAAATAAATTGGTTCCAGACAGCATCTTCGGTCAACTTTCTAATCATTTCTGGAGACTGTCCCTGATAATTGATTACCATAATGATGTCTGGCTGCCAATCTATAATCTGCTCAATATTGACTTCCATCCACCCGCCTGCGCTTGCATCATTTTTCCAAACAGGTTCGCCGCCTAATTCCTCGACCATTAATGTTTGTAACCAGGATGCAGATGGTACGCTGTACACATAATTATTCTCAGACTCAGAGATCTGCAGAAGTAACACTCTGGATGCAATCTGTGAATCTTTCAGCATCAAGTCAATCGTATTCTTATGATTCTCATAAAAATTAATTATGACTTCGGATTTATCCCGATCCTCAAGAATTTTGCCAAGAATCCTTACATCTCTATAAATCTCATCAATTGTTTCAAAAGAAACATAAACCGGTTTCAAACCTACATCATTTAATTGATTACCTATCTGTTCTATCATTGTAGTTTTTAAAATAACCGTATCTGGCTCGAAAGCAGATATTTGTTCTGCTCCTGCCCCTTTTTCAAGAGTAAGTTTTTCGGGAAAACTTGGATCTATGAGAGATAAAAATTGATTGGAGGATTGCGACCGATTTTCAATCGCGGAAATTTTTTCTGAGCTCTCATTAAAAAGATAAACAAAATTAGCAAGCATCGGTGTTTGTTTACCTGCGACCACTATGTGCGTTGGAGCTTTAGAAAAACTTACTTCTTGTCCAAACGCATCATTAATCACTATCGCGGTATCTTGCAGAGAATTACTAACACAAGCTGATAAGAATAATAAAACTACTATGATGAATAGAACAATTTTTTTAGTCATTAGAAACACTCCTTTTACACCATTTCAACCATTGAATATATCCCTCAATTTGTGACTTTCGGAACGCCAGGACCAAAGAGCCGATATTATTATCCTCTTCCATAAATTCAATCTCATTGGAAATATTCCCCAGCCAACGATGGCATTCTTCAATTTGATCAATTAGAATCGATTTCAAATTAAACGATGAATTTATCTTTGTAAAATAGATCTTTAATAACAGATTTATTCTTATTTCTCTCCCATGTTGAATGGGTTCGATCATCCAAATATTAAATCGTTTTTTACCTTTTTCTGTAATCGCATACACTTTTTTAGGCGGCCTGTTTCCATCCACCTGAATATCCGTTGTGACAAACCCGTTCTCTTCGAACTTATTTAATATTGCATATAATTTCCCAATTTTTAATGAATAAATTGCCCCATAACCTTTTTTATTGGAGATCTGCTTAAAAATCTCATACCCATGCATACCTTCGTTTATAACAAAACCAAGTATTGATATGTTTATATTATCCATATATTCACTATTTGAATATTCACAATTATTATAATCTAATCTTTAGAAAAGATTATAATAATTTTCTTGTGAGGAAGTATGCCCATATTTGAATATCGATGTGAAGATTGTAAAAATCTATTTGAAGCGATCCGCCCATCAAACCAGGCAGATTCTGCGATACCATGCGAATATTGCCAGAGTACCCAAACAAAACGGCTGCTCTCAACCTTTTTCTCACAAACCTCAGATTCGACTTCCCCAACCTCAACGAAATCGGGGTGTTCTGGTTGTTCGGGGGGAAATTGTGCAACATGTCATTAGGAAACAGTGATGGGAAAAATTGTTTTTACGAATAAACATATTCTCATTTCAGGTGGTTCAAGTGGAATTGGTTTAGCACTTGCAAAAAGATTGGTTAATGAAGGCGCAGATATTACCATTCTTGCCCGCCGAAAAGAACTTCTTGAAAAAGCGAAAGAAGAAATCAATTCAGGAAAAATTCACAACGACCAAAAAGTGAATCTTATTAGCGCAGATGTCTGTAACTTTAATGAATTATCCAGCAGGTTGACCAGCCCTAGAAAACCATTTGATATATTAATTAATTCTGCAGGAATTGCCTACCCTGGAGAATTCGTCAATCTCGATCAAGAGATATTTGCCAGAGTAATGAGTGTCAATTACCTTGGAACTGTAAACCTGACAAAGCTGATCATTCCGGAGATGATTTCAAACCGCTGGGGTTATATTGTTAATATTTCCTCCCTTGCAGCTGTTATAGGGATCTATGGCTATACAGCATATGCCCCATCAAAATACGCTATAAGAGGGTTTTCCCGCTGCCTACGCGCCGAAATGTCCCCAAAGGGCATAAATGTATCTGTTGTTCTCCCCCCTGATACTGATACACCGCAGTTAGCATTTGAGCATTCTTTATTGCCTGATATCACAAAAAGAATTAATCAAAACGGTGGTGTATTAAGTGCTGAACAGGTAGCAAATGCAATAATTAAGGGGATGCAAAAGAAAAGATTCACGATCATACCAGGCATTGAAGGCAAAATTCTCTATGCACTTGCACCAATTATCGGAAGATATTTTTATCATTTTGCTGTAAAACAACAAAAATAATAATGTTCAATTTATCATCATAAAGAAGTGAATATTATTTTTGAATTAGCACGCATCCAATGCTATACTTCGTGCGTCAATTATAAAATTTGAGGAGAGATGAAAAAGGATTTTCTAGCGATCAGCGAACTTAATAAAAAAGAATTTTTAGAGTTATTAGATCTTGCACTTAAACTCAAAAAAGACCTTGAATCAGGTGGTAATGAACCCATTTTGGAAAAGCAAGTTCTTGCGCTCGTTTTTAACAAACCTTCTTTGCGGACAAGGATCTCTTTCGAGATGGGTATGCGTCAATTAGGTGGTGATGCATTATTCATTTCTCCAAATGAAATAGGCCTGGGGAAGAGGGAATCGATCGCCGATGTTGCGCGAGTCCTTGCTGGGTATGTCGATGGAATCATGGCCAGGGTTTTTGACCACCAACATGTAGTAGAACTTGCTAAATGGTCATCTGTTCCAGTTATTAACGGTTTAAGTGATTACAACCACCCCTGCCAGGCATTTACGGATCTATTTACCATATTTGAGCATTTTGGTGAGGTAGAAGGGAAAAACGTTTCTTATGTCGGAGACGGGAATAACGTCGCAATCTCTCTTTTAAATGCCTGTGCGATCCTTGGGGTCAATTATAAAATTGCCTCACCTGAAGATTATCAAATAGATAAAAAATCATGGAGTTTTGCCAAAGATTTAGCCGCCAAGAGCGGTTCCGCCTTAGAAATGCTCCATGATCCAGTTGAAACTGTTTCTGACGCGGATGTTATTTACACCGATACCTGGACAAGCATGGGGCAAGAAGAAGAAACCAAGAAAAGAGAAAAAGTATTTCCGCCGTACCAGGTCAATAAGAAACTATTAGAGCATGCCAAACAGAAAGCAATTGTCATGCATTGTTTGCCTGCACACCGCGGCCAAGAAATTACGGATGAAGTAGCAGACGGACCGCAATCGGTATTATTCAGGCAGGCACACAATCGG
>Ga0180430_10002851_pt1 | contig 15304 bp, 11 predicted proteins | sample SS_ome_9_FD_132999 | JGI IMG/M metagenome (GOLD analysis project Ga0180430, IMG submission 132999) | Hypersaline lake sediment archaeal communities from the Salton Sea, California, USA - SS_1_S_2 metaG | ecosystem: Environmental > Aquatic > Non-marine Saline and Alkaline > Hypersaline >... | reverse complement strand
GGGCGATTTGTCGGGCAACGACAATCCGGCGGTTCTTACCGTCGAGGGTGCAAGCTTTGTGCGTGCGGTTTTTGTGCAGGCCGATAGCGAGCAGTCGCTGATAGATGTGTGGTACGGGCAGCGTCAGAGTTTTGGTGGTGTGGGTATTGCGCAACGGTGGGTGAATATTCTGGGTAATATCACGGACGTGGCGGTGTTGGAGAGCCTGACGTACAGTCTTAACGGGCAAGCGGAGAGGCCTTTGTCAGTGGGGCCGACCGAGAGTCTACGTTTGGCGGCTGCGGGTGATTTCAATGTGGAAATCGACTGTGCGAGTCTTCTAAATGGTACGAACACGGTGGAGCTGAGGGCGACGACGTCGGGGGGGCTGGTGAGTCAATTGGTGACGGTGGACTACGCGGCTGGTAACGTGTGGCCTTTGCCTTATGAGATTGACTGGGCCGGTGTGGAGGCTGTCACGGATGTGTCGCACGTGGTGGATGGCCTTTGGGAACACAGTAGCGAGGGTGTTCGGCCTGTCGAAGTGGGGTATGACCGGCTTTTGGCGATAGGTGACGTGGAGTGGGAGGACTACGAGGTAACGGTTCCGGTGAGGATTGACGGTGTAGATATCTACGCGGGTCAAGCGGGAGGTGAGCCGGCGGTGGGCCTTCTGGTTCGTTGGCCGGGGCACATTGCGTGGACGGCGAGCGATCAGCCACGGATTGGCTGGTATCCGATGGGCGCTTTGGGTTGGTTTTACTGGGGAAATTCGGTCGCGAGTGGGGCGTATCAGATAGTGGCGAGTACGGGACGTATTGGCGTGACGGATGCAAGCGGGCTGGTGCCGCAGTTAGGTGTTGAGTACATTTGGAAGATGCGGGCGCGGACGGTTGCGGGAGAGGGGAGTCTTTACGAGTTGAAGGTTTGGGAGCGAGGCGTGGCGGAACCTTCGTCGTGGCTGCTGACGTGGCAGAGCGAGGCGTGGGCGCCTACGCGTGGTTCATTGTTGCTGCTGGCGCATCATTGCGATGTGACGTTCGGGAATGTTGAGGTTGTTCCGGCGTCGTGGTAGGCACGTGTTGGGGTTGGGGGGCTAGCGGGGGTCAGTTTGTTTGCAGGGGGCGGTTTAGTGGTGGTCAGGGGGTGTTGCGGTCGTTTTGGGGGTGTGGGGCGGGGGTGGGCAGTTGGCCTGTGAGGTGTCGGAGGGCGTTGTCGAGTGAGGGCAAGGCGACGGATTCGACGGTGGGTTCGTCGAAGGGGCCGGTAATTCTGACCTGCATGATGGAAGGTTGGAGGGCCTTGAAGAAGCTGGAGAGGATGGGGATTTGGGGCAGGTCGTGGGGGCTTTCAACTTCGAAGACAAGTTCGAGTAGATGTCCGGGTTCGTTCATGAGTCCGCCGCCCGTGAGTGTCATGGCGCTGCCTCGGAGTCGGATTTGCTCAAATCGGTAGGTGTTGCCGACGATGTCACCGGCGAGGGTCGCTTCGTTGAAGGCGCCGGGTCGTGGCAGGGAGAGGTTGAGGACGTGCAGGAGTTGGCCCATGACGGGTAATTCGCCGAGGACGGCGTCTTGAAGGGTGAAGAGGAAGGCGCCGCGGCGGTCGGCGATTTCGGTGGTTTGTGTGAGGTTGAAGGAGCCGGCGAGTTTTCCCTGGAGGTTGTCGCGGGCATCGGCCGGTCGGTGAGCCTGGAGGGCGGTGGGCAGGTCGAGTTGGTGGAATTGGAGTTTGAGTTCGTAGCCCGGGGGGGTGCGGTTGAAGAAGACGTTGGACTGGCCAGCGAGTCGGCCCTGGCAGCATTGAGCACTGATGTCGTTGAGTTGGAGGCGGTGTTGGTTCGGGTTGTAGAGGACCTTGGCGGTAAGGTTGTTAAGGGGGCGGTTCATGAGGTGGAGGGAGTCGGCGTCGAGCTGGGCGTTGAGTTCGAAGTGGTTTTTGGCGGGCAGGTAGCGGGCGTTGCCCTCGAGGGCGAGGTCGATGTTTTGGGCGGGGAGTGGCCATTGGAGTTGTGCATGTTTGGCCCAGGCGGAGCCTTTGATGTGCCAGGGTTGGGTGGCGCGGCTGGTGGCATTGGAGGTGAGTTGGAGGTCGAAGCCGGCGTGGCCTGAGGGTTGGATTTTTTTGTAGAGGGGGCGTACGGAGGTGGGCAGGAGGTTTTTGAGTTTGTTGTCGAGGGGGACGTCCTGGGCGATGATGTTGAAGTCGTACTGGCGGGTGTTGGGGTCGGGTGTGCGGGCATTTCCTTTGACGTGGAAGCGTGCGGAGCCGTTGTCGCCGGTGAGTTTTTTTATGGTGAGGGCGTTGGGTTCGATGAGGATGGTTCCGTTGACGTTGTCAAAGCGGTAGGGCAGCGTGTTGGGTTCGAGGCGGCAGTTGATGGGTGTGACGGTGGCAGTGTAGGTGAGGGGGGGGGCTGTTGGGCAGATATTGTCTTGGTGGGCGGTCTTTTTTTGGGCGATTTGTAGTGAGACGTTGGCGTGGCCGGTGGGGTTGAAGTAGTCCCAGAACCAGATGGGTTGTTGGCCGAAGGCGTGGCGTAATTCGGGGGAGAGGCGGAGGGGGTTTCCTTTGAGGTGTAATTGGTAGGACCGGTCGTTATTGAGTCGTCCGTGGGCGGAGATGCGGCTGTCGTCATGGCAGGCGGTAAGGGAGCGGATGTCGAGGTAGTCATTGGTGAGTTCGACTTTTGCGTGGAGGTCGTTAAGGGCGTAGGGGAAGGCTTTGCAGAGGGCGTGGCCGTCGTGGATGTCGGCGGTGAGGTGGTAGCGTGCGAGGTCGAGATTGAGCAGTTCGTCGCGTTGGAGGGTTGTTGTTTTCGAGGGGGCGTTTGGGTCGGGGATTTGGAGTTGGATACGGCCGTCGGCGTGGGCAGAGAGTCCGGCGTATTGGAGGGCGTCGCGTGAGAGGGGTGGGAGGTAGGTGCGGAAGGCCGTGTCGAGCAGGAGGTTTTGGAAGTTGAGGTCGCAGCGGAGGCGTGGTGTTTGCTGGTTGAGCCCTTCGATGGTACCGGCGAGGGTGAGTTTTCCTGAGGGCGGGCAGGCGTTGTGGATATCGAAGGTGAGGCGTTGGCCGTCGTATCGGGCGTTTCCGGCTATATTGGAGAGAGGGACGGCAAAGCCTTTGTAGGTGGCCTGTAGGTCAACGAGGTCGAGGGCGAGTTCCTGGCGGGTGCGTATGTTGTTGATGTGTGTGGTGTCATAACGGGCGTGTATGAGGCCTGACGGGTCGAACTGTTTCCAGAGTCGCTGTTGCCAGGGGGGCAGGGCGGCGAAAAGGGTCTGGTCCACGGGGGTGTGCCTGGTATGGATGGTCAGATCGAATTGTCTTTGGTCTTCATTGAGCTGCCAGAGCCCGCGGATGTCGACGCGCTGGTTGGCGTGGCGGCTCCGGAGGGGGCCGATGCGGGTGCGTCCCGGTTGGAAGGCGATGTTGCCGGTGACGTGGCGGAGGGGGTAGGGGAAGTCCTTGTGGTTGATGGCGGCGTCATGGAAGGTGAGGAGGCCGTGGAAGTCGAGGGGGGTGTTGGGTTCGGGACTGTTGCGATTGAGGGTGATTTTGAGGTCGAGCAGGCCAGTGGGAGCCAAATCTCGCAGGTCTTTTTGGTTGGATTTTGGCAGGAGGGGCAGCAGGACGGACATGGGGGGGGCAACGGGTTGGCGTGGTGAGAGTTGGCGGTTATCGTTTGCGGTGGTGGGGTGCAGGTTGGTCCATTGATCGGGGGGGATGGTAAGCTGGTGGGTCTGAAAGACGAGGTTGAAGGGGGCTTGGGTGCTGTAGCCGTTGACGTTGCCGGTGAGTTTGAATTCGGCGTGATTTTGGTATTGGGCGTTTAGATGGTCAATGGTGAAGTTGTCGGCGGTGCAGGTGATGCGGGCGTTGACGTTGTGGAGGGGCAGGTTGGCGTCAGGCAGGGGTACGGTGAGTTTTCCGTTTTCGAGTTCAAAGTGGAAGGTGTGGCCTTTTTGAGGTTCGTAAGCGCAGAATGCCTGGACTTGGCCGGTGGGTTGGGCGATTTTGCACCACTGTTGCCAGGGGCCGACCTGGGGGGGCAGGTGGTTGAAGTCGATGAGGTCGAGCAGGAAGGCGCCGGCCATTTGGAGTTTCTTGTTTTGTACGTTGTAGGATCCTTCGAGTGCGGTTTCGGGCATTGGGCCGGCGTCTGCGGTGTGCAGGTTGAAGTTGATGAGGTCGTCGTTACCGGGTGCGGGGAAGAGGTCGCCGGAGAGATTTTGGTTGACGGTGTGGATGAGTTGGCCTTGTCGTAGTTCTCGGTACTGGAGGGCAGCGTTTCTGAGGACGATTCGTGGTCGCTGGGTTCCGGGGGCGACGGTGGTGCGGAGGGGCAGCAGTTGGAGGTTGGAGAGTCTTCTTGAGCGATCGTACCAGAGGTAGAGTCGTCCGCCGTAGGCGGTGACGGTGTTGAGTCGGAGTCTTCGGGTGAGGATGCTCCAAGGTTGGTGTTCGAGGATGACGTCATCGGCGGCGAGGACGAGGTTTTTGGGTTCGTGGGGTCGGCCGGGTAGGTAGAGTCGAAGTCCTTTGATGCGGATTTGGCGTAAGATGGCGAAGGAGGCCTGGTCGAGTTCGACGTCGGCACCGGTGTCGTATTCGAGCGCGTGAATGGCTTGTAGTCTGACGCGTTCGTCACTGGAGAAGAACCAGAAGAGGGTGACGAGGGTGGCGAGGGTAATGAGTAGGATGATCGCGGCGGATTTTCGTCGTCGCCAGCGTCTTGGTGAGTGTCGGCGCGGGCGATGGCTTAGGAGGTGGTTGCCCCAGGAGAGGAGGTTTTTGATGAATTGCGTCATTAGAGCCAGTACGTGGTTGGGTTGTGCCATCCAAGGTCAGGAAGCATGAGCAATGAGGGTCTAGGGGGTGTGTTTTTGGTCAAGCCAGAGGTGGATTTGTTCGAGAAGGGCGTCGATGGCGTTTTCGGCGGGGACGGTAGCGACTTTTTGGCCTTGGCGGTAGATGACGGCTTTGTCTTTTCCGCCGCAGAGGGCGACGTCGGCATCTTGAGCTTCGCCGGGTCCGTTGACGACGCATCCCATGACGGCGACGGTAATGGGTGCTTTGATGGGAGCGAGTGCAATTCTGGTTTTTTGGACGAGGTCGAGGAGGTCGATTTCGGTGCGGCCGCAGGTGGGGCAGGCGATGAGTTCGGGTCGGTTGGGCCGGCGTAGTCGCAGGGTGGCGAGGATTTCCCAGGCGACGTCGACTTCGAGGGAGGGGTCGGCGGCGAGTGAGACGCGGATGGTATCGCCGATGCCGTCGGCGAGTAGTGCGCCCAAGGCGGTGGCGGAGCGGATGGCGCCGGTCTGGGCGTCGCCGGCGTGTGTGACGCCGAGGTGGAGGGGGTAGTCGAAGCGTTGTCTGACGGCGCGGTTGACGTCGATGGAGCGTCGCGCGTCGTGGCACTTGGCGGAGAGGACGAGCTGGTCGAAATGCCGGTTTTCGAAGATGCGGACGTAGTCGGTGAGTTTTTGTATCATGAGAGAGACGAGGTCGCGGTCCTGCTCGGAGCGGCGGCGGTGGGGGTCGCGTCGTTCGCGTATGCTTCCTTCGTTGACGCCGACGCGGATGGCGGTGCCGTGGGCGTGGCAGGCGTCAATGACGCGTTCGACCTGTTTTCGGTCGTTGATGTTTCCGGGGTTGAGGCGTATTTTGTGGGCGCCGGCCTCGATGGCTTCGAGGGCGCGTTGGTAGTGGAAGTGGACATCGGCGACGACGGGGATGGAGACGTGGGGTAGGATATGGGCAAGTGCGGCGGTGTCTTCGGGGCGGGGTACGGCGAGTCGGACGATTTCGCAGCCATGTTCGACGAGGTTTTCGATCTGGGCGAGACATCGCTGGACGTCATGGGTGTGGACGTTGGTCATGCTCTGGACGGGGATGGGGGCGCCACCGCCGATGGGGACGGATCCGACGTTGACGGTGCGGGCAGGTGTGGGGGCAGAGGTTTGACGCATGCTGTTTGGGTTGGTATTCATGGCCAGATTGTACCACAAGTGGTTGCGTTAGCGTAGGTCAAGGCGGGCATTTTTTGCTTGCCGGTTTGGCGGGGGGCTCGCTATGTTGGTGATCCTGGACCGGGGCGTTTATGGTAAAGGGCCGACCAGTGGGAATGAAACGCAGTGTTTTGTATGTCTATTTGCTGCAGTTGTTTGCGGCAGTGGCGTTGGCGGGCTGTCAGGGGCGTGGTGGCAGTGTGGTGATGCGTGTGGGGGACGGGGCGGGGGTATTATCGGACCTTGCGAGCGGACAGATTGCTTTAGGGGCCTTTGGTGGGGCGACTGATGAATCGGCCTACTGGGCGGAGCAGGTGCGTGCGTGTGTGCAGGAGGGGCTTGGGGCGGTTGAGGTTGGTGAGGCGTGCGGGGCGGGGGTGATGGTGGTGAGTGGGCGTGTGTCGCTGAGCCGGGCGGGAGGTCGATTGGAGGGGTGCGGGTCTCGGGTGAGGGCTGAAGTGGTGTTTGAGTTGCGAAAAGGAGGGGATGGGGAGCTGGTGGAGCGTGTCCTGTTGGGGCGGTGGGCGCCGGGTAACGGGGTGGAGGGTATTTGGTACAGTCTTTCGGCGATGGCAGAGGGATATTGTGAGCGGATTCGGGGTGGATCGCGGGTTGGGGAGGTTCGTTTTGCGGAGGGGCGGAGCGAGTATGACCGTTTGGGTCGGCGGGCGGCGGCGTTGGGAGAGTGGGAGAGGGCGTTGCGTTTGTTTCGCCAGGCGGTGGACGCGCAGCCGGAGGACGATGCGGCGTTGTACAACAGTGGGCTGGTGTGCGAGGGTCAGGGGGATTATGATCAGGCGTTAGCGTACTATGACCGTGCGTTGGGGGTGATGCCGCGGGCGTTGTATGCGGGCGCGCGGAACCGGGTGCGTCGCAGATAGTCTGTGCGTGTTTTCAAGTTTCAAGGCGGCTGCGTTTTGTTTTAGTGGTAAGGGTATGGGGCAGTGGCGCCAAGGTTGGATGGGCTGTTCGGGCAAAGCGAGGGCAGGTAGTGCATGCAGGTATATGAATCGCTGAAGGAGTATGTGAAGGGGGCGGAAGGGTCGGTGGCGACGATCGGCAATTTCGACGGGGTGCACCGGGGGCATCAGGCGATCATCCGGCGGGCGCGGTCGTTGGCGTCGGGGGAGGGTATGCGGCTGGTGGGTATGACGTTCGAGCCTGCGCCGGTGAAGGTGTTGTGTCCGGAGAAGGCGGTGCGTCGTTTGAGTCCGTTGGAGCAGAAGGTGGCGTTGCTGGCGGCAGAGGGGCTAGACGATCTGGTGGTGGTGCAATCGGAGGCGGCTTTTTTTTCGCAGAGTGCGGAGTCTTTTGCGGAGGAGGTGCTGGTGGGGCGTCTGGGGGCGCGGCACGTGGTGGAGGGCGCGAGTTTTTGTTTCGGTCGGGGTCGCTCGGGGACGGTGTCGCGGTTGGGTCGTTTGGGAGCGGGGTTGGGATTTTCGGTGCATACGGTGGGTGCGGAGAGGGTGGATCTGGGGGGTTCAGAGCCGGTGGTGGTGAGCAGCACGTTGATTCGTGCACTGGTGGAGGGGGGCGATCTGGAGGGGGCGAGGCGTTGTCTGGGGCGTTATTACGGTTTGGCGGGTCGGGTCGGCTCGGGTCGGGGGGTCGGGCGGCAGTTGGGTTTTCCGACGGCGAATCTGGAGTTATACAACCCTGATCAGTTGGCGCCACGTGATGGGGTGTATGCAGGCTGGGCGACGTTAGCGAACGATAGCAGGTCGTTTTACGAGTGCGGGGCGCAGCGTTACTGGGCGGCGATTGTGATTGGTCGGTCGAAGACGTTTGTGGATGGGGGTTGGCAGATCGAGGCGCATTTGCTGGATTATAGCGGTGGGGAGGATTTGCGGGGCAAGCACATATTGTTGTCGCTGGCGGCGCGTTTGCGTGGGCAGCAGAAATTTGGGGACAGGCGTATGCTGTCGGATGCGATAGCGGCGGATTGTCGACGGGTGCGGGGGATTCTGGCGGCGGCGGAGGCGGGGTCGGGGTCGTTGTGATAGGGACGGAAGGAAGGTTTTGTGGTGGATTTTGAACGAGCGATCGAGTTGTTGGGTTCGAGCGAGCGTATTTTGTTGACGACCCATGTTCGGCCTGATGGGGACGCGGTGGGCTCGGTGGGTGCGTTGCGGCAGTTGTTGGAGCAGGCGGCGGCGGCTGAGGGGCGGCGGTGTGAGGTGAGTGTGTTGTTTTTGGGGGAGGTTCCGGAGAATTATCGTTTTGTGTTGTCTGGCTCGGCGTGGGTGGTGGGTAAGGACGTGGCGGCGGCGGCGTTGGGGGAGGCGTGGCTGGGGCAGTTTGATGTGGCGGTGGTGGTGGATACGCACGCGGCGAAGCAGTTGCCGGGTATTGGGGAGGCGTTGGCGGGGTGGTCGGGGCCGGTGTTGGTGATCGATCATCATGAGGCGGCGGGGTCGCTGGGTGATGTGCGGTTGATCGATTCGTCGATGGCGGCGGCGGGGATGCTGGTGTATGAGCTGGCTGATCGGGCGGGTTGGCCAATCACGCGTGAGGTGGCAGAGGCGTTGTTTGTGGCGATCAGTACGGATACGGGGTGGTTTCGGTTTTCGAATTGCGGGCGGGGGGTGTTTCGCGTGGCAGAGCGTCTGGTGGGGGCGGGGGCGGAGCCTAGCGTGTTGTATCGGAGGTTGTATGAAGCTTTTCCTCCGGCGCGGCTGAAGCTGATGGGGCAGGCCTTGGGTACGATGGAGTTATTTGCGTGTGATCGGGGGGCGTTGATGTATGTGAGCAAGGCGATGCTGGTAGATAGCGGGGCGGAGCGTAGTCATATCGAGAACCTCGTGAATTTGAGTCAGCAGATCGGATCGGTGGAGGTGTCGGTGCTGCTGGTGGAGCAGGAGGACGGGACGACGCGGGCGAGTTTTCGCAGTCGGGGTGGAACGGATGTGAATGAGCTGGCGCGGGGGTTTGGGGGCGGTGGGCACGCCAAGGCGGCGGGAGCGTCGCTGGAGCAGGGGCTGGCGGCGGCGCGGGAGGCGGTGCGGGTGGCCGTGGAGGGGGCTTTGAAGAGTTGAGGAAGAGGGATAAGGGATAAGGGATAAGGGGAGGTGTCGCCTGCGGCGACGGGTATTTTAGCGCGGGCAGGATGCGCGCGACACGGGAGGGTGGCGACGGGTGTTTTGTTGTGGGCAGGATGGCTGCGACACGGGGGGGTGGCGACGCGTGTTTTTTGGGTGGGCGAGATGGGAGGGGTGTGGGTGGTTTATTCGAAGAGTGTGGAGCCGATGCGTAGGACGGTGGCGCCTTCTTCGACGGCGATGACGTAATCGTTGCTCATGCCCATGGAGAGGTGTTTGAAGGAGGGGCCGACAATTTTTTCGCCGCGCATTTCTTCAAAGATTTCTCGGAGGCGTGCGAAGCAGAAACGGGAGAGCTGGAGGTCTTCGGTGAGGGGGCCCATGGCCATGAGGCCTATAATTTCGAGGTTGGGCAGTGTGCGGATCTGTTCGGCGAGGGCGGCGACGGCACCGACGGCGAGGCCGTATTTTTGTTTTTCCTGGCTGGTATTGACCTGGAGGAAGATTTTGACGCGGTCGGCAAGTCCGAGTCGTGCGGCGTTGGTGTTGATTTCTTCGGCGAGTCTGAGCGAGTCAACGGAATGGATGGAGTGGACGATAGGGAGGATGGGTTTGACCTTGTTGCGTTGGAGGTGGCCTATCATGTGCCAGCGGGGTTTGGCGGGTGGTTGGGTCTGGGCGTCGGAGTGCAGGTCGCGGCGGGCGAGGAATTCGTCGATCATGGCTTGACGTTGGGTGAGTTGCTGGACGCGTGATTCGCCGAGATCGCAGAGGCCCATTTCGAGCAGGAGGTGGATGGTTTCGACTTCGACGGTTTTGGTGACGGCGACGAGACGGATATCGGCGGGGTCGCGATGGGTGCGGGCGCAGGCGTCGGCGATGTTGTCGTTGATGCGTTTGAGGTTTTCCGTGATTTTGTTTTTCATGCGTGTCGGTCCAAGTTCGGTCACGGCGAGCTCAAGGGCAAGCGTGCTCGCAGCAGGATTGCACAATGTTTAATTGTTTTGCAGAGGTATCATAAGGGGTTGGGTGGACCAAGGCAAGGGTGGACTGGTGATGCGTAGTGACGAAAAGGCGTTGGGCAGGGGGGCTTGCGTGTCGGCGGTGGTGGGTTTATGATGGGGTATGGCAAGCGAGACAGGCAGGCAGGACGGGCAAGGCATGGGACAGCGATTTCGGATTGGGGCGGTGAATTTTTTCAATACGCGGCCTTTGATTCATGGTTTGGACGAGGTAGCGGGTGTGGAGGTGACAGGTCGGCCTCCGGCAGAGTTGGCAGATCTGCTGGAGAGAGGGGTGGTCGATGTCGCTTTGACGCCGAGCATAGACTACCAGCGTAGTGAGCAGGAGTGGGTGATACTGCCGGTGGGGTCGATAAGTTCGTTGGGGGAGGTTTTGACGGTGCGGGTGTTTTCGCGGGTGCCTTTTGAGGAGGTGTCGTTGCTGCGTTGCGATGTGCATTCGCACACGTCGGTGGCGTTGGCGCGGCTGGTGTGGCGTTTACGTTATGGTCGGGCGGTGTCGGTGTCGTCGTATGAGGCGGGGGTTGCGGATGGTATGGAGGCAGATAGGCTTGCTGAGGAGGGCGGGGCAGTGTTGCTGATAGGGGATAAGGTGTTGGGGCAGCTGGGGCGGTGGCCTTTTGAGCTGGATCTGGGGCAGGCGTGGACGGAGTTGACGGGGTTGGGGTTTGTGTATGCGTTCTGGGCGATGCGGCGGGAGAGGCAGGCGTTGGCGGAAGGGTTAGTGAGGGTGCTGGGGGCGGCGTTGGCGCGAGGGCGGGGGGCGTTGGCGGAGCTGTCGGGGCGGTATGGGGGTGAGCATGGATTTTCGGCGGCGTTGGCGGAGCGTTATTTTCGCGAGCATATTCAGTTTGATTTTGGGGCGGCGCAGTGTGCGGCGTTGGCGCGTTTTTATGAGCTGGCGGCGCGGGAGGGGGTGACGGGGCGGTGTCGTCCGTTGCGGATTTATGGGGGGGATGATTGTTCGGCGTTGGCGGGCAAGTGTACGGGGCAGGTTTTGGGCGGTCCGGATCATGATTAGTGGTGAGCAGGCGATGTTGCTATATGAGGGGAGTGATCTGCATGAGCTGATGCGGCGGGCGGGCGATGAGGCTCGGCGGCGTCATGGGGATCGGGAGCGGACGTATGTTGTGGAGCGGAACATCAACTATACGAATGTGTGTGGGGCGCGGTGTAGTTTTTGTGCGTTCAGCGTGTCGGGGGGGGATGAGCGGGCATATGTGTTGGATGGGGACGCGGTGGCGGAGAAGGTGGGGGAGCTGGTAGCGGTAGGGGGGACGCAGATACTGCTGCAAGGGGGGCTGGACGTGGGGTTGGATATGGCGTGGTATGAGGGGATGTTGCGGGGGATACGGGAGCGTTTTGGAGGGGTGCATATACATGCGTTTTCACCTCCGGAAGTGGTGTTTCTGGCTGAGCGGAGCGGGTTGGGGGTGGAGGGGGTGTTGCGGCGTCTGCAGGAGGCGGGGCTGGCGAGTTTGCCGGGGGGCGGGGCGGAGATTCTGGTGGATCGGGTGCGTGGGCGGATATCGCCGGGTAAGTGCAATAGTGAGCAGTGGTTGGAGGTGATGCGTCAGGCGCATCGGCTGGGGATGTGCACGACGGCGACGATGATGTTCGGGCATGTGGAGACGTTGGGGGAGCGGATTGAGCATCTGGAGCGATTGCGGGCGTTGCAGGCGGAATCGCTGGCGCGGCGGGAGCAGGCGGACGAAGGGGGGTATTTTACGGCGTTTACGTGTTGGCCATTTCAGTCGGGGGGGACTCGGCTGGGGCGTCGGCTGGCGGGCGAGGGTGGATGGACGGCGGCATCGGGGTATGAGTATTTGCGGATGAACGCGTTGTCGCGGCTGTATTTGGATAATTTTGCGAATATTCAGGCGTCGTGGCCTACGCAAGGGGTGGGGATAGCGCAGTTGGCGTTGTGGGGTGGGTGCAATGACGCGGGGTCGTTGATGATGGAGGAGAATGTGGTGGCGGCGGCGGGAACGGTGTATCGGTTGCGTTTGGAGGAGCTTCGGGGGCTGATCGGGCAGGCGGGGTTTGAGCCGTTGCAGCGGGATTATTACTACCGGCCGGTGGGGCGAGAGGGGGCTGCCGGGGTGTAGGGTCAAGATTCAAGCAAAACGTGTGCAGGGGCCGATAAAGGCTTACAAGGGAATGAGTCTGCATTCGCGGCGACACATGGACGGAGATGTAGTATGAGCGACCTGAGCATCATCAAAGAAATAGCGGAACAGGCGTTGGCGATTCCGACGGTGAAGGGGACGGTGGATCGGTATCTGATAGATCGGGCGCAGCGTGTGCTGCGGCATTGCGGTGGGATCAGTCAGTTGCCGGAGGTGCGTGGTTTTCAGGTCGACCATGAGTGTCTGAATATTGCGGCGTTGTTTCGGGATACGGGTTTTGCGCGTTATGCGAACGCGGAGGACAAGGCGTCGCGGATGGTGTTGGCGGATCTGACGGACTCTGATATACGGGATTTTTCGAGCCAGGTGGTGCATGAGAAGCTGGGTGAATTGCTGAATCCGCGTCAGTTGGAGTTGACGTGCAGTATCATGATTCATTCGGGGAATCGGTCGACGCGTCTGGTGGAGGCGATGATTCTGGCGGATGCGCGGAACCTGGATGACATGGGGGCGGCGGGGATATTCAGCGATTTGCGTCGTTATGTGGTGCATGGGCGGGGTCTGAGCGAGGCGTTGGCGAGCTGGCGTCGGAAGATTGATTACGACTATTGGACGGCTCGGTTGCGTGAGAGTTTTCGTTTTAAGACGGTGGCGGAGCTGGCGGAACGTCGGTTGGCCAAGGCGATGGAGTTTATGCAGCAGTTGGAGTGCGAGAATCGGGCGTCGGATTTGGAGCAGATGCTGCTGGAGGACGGGGGCCTTGTGGTAGAGCCGATGAAGCGTGCGATTATGGCGGTGCCGGAGCCGGTGCAGAGGGCGGCTGCGGTGCAGGTTACGGGGTAGTTGGGATGCAGGTAGTGGTCGGCCATACGGTGTGGCCGGTGGTGGGTGAGCCGGTGCTGGGGGGGGCGGTGGCGGTTGAAGGTGGGGTGATTCGTGCAGTCGGCAAGGCGGCGGAGGTTGTCGGCCGGTACGAGGGGGCTGATCAGGTCGATCTGAGCGATTGTGTGATTTTGTCGGGGTTGGTGAACGCGCATACTCATCTGGAATTGTCCAGTCTTCGCGGGCGGGTGGCTTATCGGGGGAGTTTTGTAGACTGGATCGGGCGATTGGCGATGGCGCGGCGGCAGTATCAGGGGGATTTGGGGGAGGTCATTGCGGGGGCGTGCCGGGAGAGTGTGGCGGGAGGGGTGACGACGGTGGGGGATATCTGTTTGAAGCATCGGGCGTGGCGGTTTCTGGCGGGGGAGCGGATTCGTAAGGTGTGTTTTGCGGAGGTGTTTGGGTTGACGGGGGCCGTGGAGGCGGGGCGGGCGTATCTGGAGGGGTGCGTAGGGGAGACGGAGGAGGGGCGTTTGTTGCGGGTGGGTATTTCGCCGCATGGGCCTTATTCGACGGGGCGGGGTGTGTATGAGATGGCGGCGGCGTTGGCGGCAGGAGAGGGTGTGGCGTTGACGACGCACCTGGCGGAGACGATGGAGGAGGTGCAGTTTTTGGCGGATGGGGGCGGGGGCTGGGGTGAGTACTTACGGAGTATTCACAAGTGGGACGGGCGGTACGTGGCGCCGGGTCGGCGGCCTGTGGCATACTTTCTGGATATGGAGCTGTCGGGGCAGGCGTTTTTGTTGGCGCATGTGAATTACGTGAGCGATGAGGAGTTGGCGGCGCTAGCGGGGTCGGGGCACAGTGTGGCGTACTGTCCGCGGTCGCACGCGTTCTTTGGGCATGCGGGGCATCGGTGGCGGGAGATGCTGGCGGCGGGGGTGAACGTGTGTGTGGGGACGGACAGTCTGGCGAGTAATGAGTCGTTGAGCATTCTCGATGAATTACGATTTCTCTACACGCGGTACCCTGATGTTGATCCAGCAACCTTATTAGAGATGGGGACTATCAACGGGGCGCGGGCGCTGGGGTGGGAGGAGCGGATTGGGTCGCTGGAGGCGGGTAAGGAGGCGGATTTGATTGCTGTGGGGTTGAGCGATGCGGGGCGGGGAATGGATGCGGCGGGGGCGTTGCGGGATGTGCTGGCGGGGTCGGCGGGGGTTCGGCTGACGATGGTGGGGGGAGAGGTTGTGTATAGGGGCTGAGTTGGCACGGTTTAGCCTCAACCCGTTTTTCGATCAAAGATCGTGTTAAGCGCATCCACAACAGAAATGCTTGTGCAAAGCGTAGCAGGTACGGCGACAATCAGGGTAGTCAATATAATATTGATGCGACGGTATCGTCCAGGCGTAGTATAGGTCAGCAGAGCCTATAGCATATTGATTGCCAAAACAAATATGGATTCGGATCGGCTGCGTATCCTGAGCCGCTACTGCAGGTTCATTTGCCACGCTTTCAGCTTACTTACCGATCCGGCGGGGCCCACGATTCCAATTTTCCCGGTTGCAGGCTTGGTCAGGCTGTGGATATGGAAAAGGGTGTCGTCGAGATAGAACTCCAACATCCCATGGCGAACCAGTATGCGGAAGTGCGCCGTCGGGCCGAACTTCATCTCTCGGTCGATTTGGGCCGGTCCGCACCATACCGCCTGGGCCTTTCTGGGCTGGAAGTCGGAACCATCCGGTTTCACCGTTCCGATCTCGCTGACGCCTTGGGAGACAACGCGAATGACGGTCGGGCGTTCTTCTCCCGATTCGAGGTAGATGCCGGGCAAGCGGCCGCATTTCTGGTTGGGGACTTGGATGGTCCCTTCCAGAATGAAGCCGCGGTTAACGTCGAAGGTCGGCTTCAGCAGTGCCGGAGAACTCTCTAAGGCGGGCGTCTTCACGTCGACGGCTTCGCCTTTGAGTTTTTCGTTCCCTTCCCAATACGCCAACCGCAGAATGCCTTCGTTGTCGACAAGGGCTCGTTTTATCGGCACCATGTAACAGATGTCACACGGTTTGGTGCTGCTCTGGTTTTCTTTGGCAAGCACGTGGTGCACCACGAGCATGCCGTGCGGGGAAGCAAAGAAACGGGAAAAATGGGCATCCCCTTCGAACAGGACGGGATTTTTTTTTGTTCATCCGCGATTAGTGTGGAGACAATCGCGGTCAATAGTCATCGGATGTTAGCGTCACTTCAATATGCAAACAGCATTCAACTATTGACTGCACAGGACATTATGACGATGTTGAGCGACG
>Ga0180430_10002850_pt1 | contig 15309 bp, 12 predicted proteins | sample SS_ome_9_FD_132999 | JGI IMG/M metagenome (GOLD analysis project Ga0180430, IMG submission 132999) | Hypersaline lake sediment archaeal communities from the Salton Sea, California, USA - SS_1_S_2 metaG | ecosystem: Environmental > Aquatic > Non-marine Saline and Alkaline > Hypersaline >... | reverse complement strand
GAGCCGCTGCCGGGCTGTTGCACATCGCGGTACTTCCGGGCCACCTTGTTGAGCCCACCGCGTTCCATCGGCGAATAGTTATAACGCGAGGGGTTGGGCCATCCGCTCTCCGCGTTCGGTCGGTGATCACAGTGCCAGTTCGCGCCCCATTCCGATGACCACTGCCGCCAGCCGGCACCCCTGTTGAACGTCGTCCAGAACGCCGCGTCCTGCCAGAATCGATTCCACTGGTGCAAAGGGGTCGATTCGAGCCGCTTGAGTTCGCGTTCAGCAGCCTTGCCGTACACATCGGTTATCTCCGACCGCAGTCTCGCCGCCACCCGAGACGGACTGTTATAGGCCGTACCGAACTGGTAGGCGCCGGAGAAGCCTCGATACACCGTGGTGTAGCTGCCACCACCTTCGCGCTGAAACACACACAGGCGGTACTGCTCGAAACGCTTGTCGTAGTACTGACCCCTATAGGTGCTCGCCCGATAGCCCTTCATGTCATTGGCGGCCACCGTCGTCCACGGTAGAAGACCGTCGCCTACCGGTGCCGGGACCGGCTCGGTGACCCGGGGCAGTCGCTCATTGGCAACGTTCGCGGCAGCCACGCCTGATTCGGACTCCTCCGCTGATGCCGGAGCTGCGAGGGTCAACGATGTGACCGCAAAGGCGCTGGCCAATGAACCGAAGAACACAGCACGCAGGCCTGGCTTGCGCGGTCGCGCGGCGATGTCCTGGGGAGATTGGGCGTCGAGACCGAGCACGCAGTGCCTTCCGTCGGGCATCGGGCTCCCGGTCGCCACGATGCTCGCTGCACCCCGGTGCACTCTCCGAGACCGCACGCGCTCACCGGTGTCGACGGCGCGGTCCGGGCCTGACCGGTTGGTTATCGGTCAGGGGCGAGCCTGCCTAGGTGGGCCGACCGCCGGGGCCTTTCGTGAAGCCCACCCTGACCCGATATCCCAGATATGTCACGTTCAGGTCACGGCATACCTGTGGATAACTATACAAACAATTCGGACATATCGGTCATTATCTGGTCAACTACGGGGAATCTCGTGTGATGCAGACCACACAACTTTCTGGAGTTGGCGCCCCCACCGTTACCAAGCCGAGGATCACGGCTGCGTGCCGGGCAGGTCCTCGAGCAGTTCGGTGACGAGAGCGGCGATCGGTGAACGCTCCGAACGGTTCAGCGTGATGTGCGCGAATAGCGGGTGACCCTTGAGTTTCTCAACCACGGTCACCACCCCGTCGTGTCGGCCGACCCGGAGGTTGTCGCGCTGGGCGACGTCATGGGTCAGCACCACCCGCGAATCCCGTCCTACTCGCGAAAGCACGGTCAGCAGCACGTTGCGCTCCAGCGACTGGGCCTCATCCACGATGACGAACGCATCATGCAGCGACCGGCCCCGGATGTGGGTGAGCGGCAGAACTTCGAGCATCCCGCGGTCGATGACTTCCTCGACCACCTCGGTGGTGGTGATGGCACCTAGCGTGTCGAACACCGCCTGAGCCCACGGCGACATCTTCTCGTTCTCAGTGCCCGGAAGGTAGCCGAGTTCTTGCCCCCCGACGGCATACAGCGGACGGAACACGATCACCTTGCGGTGGGCGCGGCGCTCCATGACCGCCTCCAACCCCGCGCAGAGGGCCAGTGCGCTCTTACCCGTTCCGGCTCGGCCCCCCAGGGAGATGATGCCGACCTCGGGGTCGAGCAGCAGATCGAGCGCGATGCGCTGCTCTGCGCTGCGCCCATGCAATCCGAAGGCCTCGCGGTCACCGCGAACGAGGCGCAGTCGCTTGTCAGAGGTGACCCGCGCGAGCGCGCTGCCCCGCTCGGATACCAGGACGACCCCGGTGTTGCAGGGCAGATCCCTGGCGTCATCGTGGTCGATCACGGTTGACTCGTACAGGTCATCGACAACCGACGCCGCAACCGGCATCTCAGTCATTCCCGTCCAGCCGCTCTCGACGACGAGTTCGGCTCGGTATTCCTCGGCGGCCAGACCCACGGATGAGGCTTTGACCCGCATCGGCAGATCCTTGCTGACCACGACCACGTCACAACCCTCGCCAGCCAGGTTGCTCGCCACTGCAAGGATGCGAGTGTCGTTGTCTCCCAACTGGAATCCGCTGGGTAGTACTGACGTGTCGGTGTGATTCAGCTCGACGCGCAACGTTCCACCAGCATCGCCTACCGGGAGTGGTTCATCGAGTCGACCATGGGTGATGCGCAGGTCATCGAGCAACCGCAACGCGGCTCGAGCGTAATAGCCGAGTTCAGGATGGGTCCGCTTTGCTTCGAGTTCCGTCACGACCACCACGGGGACGACGACCTCATGCTCGTCGAACCTCAGCAGGGCGTGGGGATCGGACAGCAGAACACTGGTGTCGATGACATACGTTCGTCGTTTGCCCTTGGCTGCACTTTTGGCTGTTGCCGATTTGCTCGAGGTAGTGGTCGCTGTGGCTCGGCGGGCAGCGGGCACGTAACTCTCCTCGGCGCCCAACACCGACAGGTGCAGCCGGCGAAGAGCGCGGATGTCGGGCGGGTCGACCGGGTGTCGACCCGATTGCTCATCACGTTAGGTGGCTCATCCGGACAATGGGAGGCGACGCGCCGTGAGGCATGTGAACAACAGGTTGCCGAGAACCGACCGAGTCGTCAGGAGCCGAACCGGCGCTGCCGCGCGGCATAGGCGCGCAACGCACGTAGGAAATCCACGTGCCGGAAATCCGGCCAGTAGGCCTCACAGAAGTAATACTCCGAATGGGCGCTCTGCCACAGCAGGAAACCCGACAGCCGTTGCTCCCCGGACGTCCGGATCACCAGATCGGGATCCGGTTGCCCCCGGGTGTAGAGGTGTTCGGCGATATGGTCGACATCGAGAACCCCGGCCAGATCCTCGAGTGACGTGCCTTCGACCGCATGCTGTTGCAGCAGTGAACGCACCGCGTCCACCACCTCGCGGCGTCCGCCGTATCCCACGGCGACATTGACCAGGATCCCGTTGATTTCCGCGGTTGCCTCTGCCGCCTCCTTCAATAGCGCGGCAGTGGACTCGGGGAGCAGATCCAAGGCTCCGACAGGATTGATCTGCCACCGTCCAGTCTCGGCGAGGTTCGTGACGGTCTGGTCGATGATCTGCTGCAGCGCAGCGAGTTCCTCCGACGGACGCGCCAGGTTATCCGTCGACAGCAACCAGAGGGTGACGACCTCGACGTCGGCTTCCTCGCACCAGCCGAGAAACTGCACGATCTTGGCCGCACCCGCACGATGGCCAGCGTCGCTGGACGATCCGTGGACGGTTGCCCAACGTCGGTTGCCATCCAAGATCACCCCGACATGTCGCGGGCGACGCTGCGGTGGGATCTGCTTGAGCAGTCGACGCTCATAAGCGCCGTACAGCAGATCGGATAGGCCCACGAATCACTCCCTCGTCCTTGACCCTCAGAGTATCCCCATCCGAGTCGCTCTTGGACTGCTAATGCGTGCTCAACATGGTCACAAGCTCCTCGCCCGTCGTCACCGGGCGCTGGCAGGTGAACTGACGACAGACATACGCGGCCGGTCCACCGTCGATGAGTGGTCGATCCTGCAAGAGGGGAACGACTTCCTCACCTGTGTCATCACCGAGTGCCCCCTCGCCCAGCGCCATGACGGCGCACAGCGCCGGGCCCGACACCGCTGCACGGACGAGGTCCCAGGTCCTGGGGTCATCCGGCGAGCCGACGATGGCGATCTCCCTGGGCCCATCGATCAAAGATTCCGCGGCCGCCAGTCCGGCACCGACCGCTCGTGGCGCTTTACCGCCAAGGACTCCAACCATGGCAAGAGCCCTCTCGGCAGCCTCGCGATGGGCGAGCGACCCGGTCAAGGCGGAGTAGTCGAGCAGCGCGGCAGCAGCGGCCGACCATCCCGACGGCGTCGCCGAGTCGGCGGGGTCTCGGGGGCGGATCACCAGGGTTTCGGCATCATCGGCGGTATCGAAGAAACCACCATCGTCATCTGCGAAATGCTCGCGAATCACATCGAGAAGGATGCCTGCGAAGGACAGCCAGGCATCATCCGCGGTGATCGAGAACAATCTGAGCAGCGCACCGGAAACGCATGCGTAGTCCTCCAAGATTCCCTCGCTGGGACCCGGTTGCCCGTCACGGGAGGTGCGCGCTAGCCGATCACCTTCAGCACCGGCACCCAGATGGACAGCGATGAGGACATCTGCCGCCGCAGCCGCAGCCTCGATCCACTCGGGTTCACCGAATGCCGCACCTGCTTCTGCTAAGGAGTCGATGAGCATGCCGTTCCAGGCTGCGATCACCTTGTCGTCGCGACCTGGGTGCACTCGGGTCTCGCGCGAAGCGAATAACTGCGTCCGACACCGCTGCCAACGCTGGGGATCATCGGGATCATGGAGCAACTGCAATGTCGAGGTGCCGTGCTCGAAGGTTCCTGACTCGGTGACCTCACACAGGGCATTCACCCAGTCCCCGTCCTCTTCACCAAGGACATCGCGAATCTGCTGGGGTGTCCAGACATAGAAGCGCCCCTCTTCACCCTCGCTATCGGCATCGAGGGCCGAAGCGAAGGCACCTTCTTCGGTGCGCAGATCGCGAAGGCAGAACTCCACGGTTTCGCGAACGATGCGCTCCGCTAACTCCGATCCGGTCAATCGCCACCATCGGGTGTAGGCACGCAGCAGCAGGGCATTGTCGTAGAGCATCTTCTCGAAATGCGGCACAACCCATGCGCGATCGACTGCGTAGCGGGCAAAGCCACCTCCGAGTTGGTCATAGATACCGCCCCGGGCCATCGCCTCGCAGGTTCCCTCGACCATCGCGAGCGCTTGCGCGTCACCGGTGCGAGCCGCATGGCGGAGCAGGAAGTCCAGCAGCATCGATGGCGGAAACTTCGGTGCGCCACCGAAGCCTGCATCCCGCTCGTCGTATTGGCCGGCGAGCACGGTCACCGCTTCGGCGAGAACCTCGGCGTCGGGTGGTGCATCCCCGATCGCCTGGCGGGTTTCGCGCTGGCGTAGTGCCCGGGTGATCCGACCCGCCGCTCCCTCGACCTCACCACGACGCTCGGTCCAGGTGCTCGAGATAGCGGCGAGCACCTGCTCGAACGACGGCATCCCGTGCCGGGGATCGGGCGGGAAGTAGGTCCCGGCGTAGAACGGCTGCCCTTCGTGGTCGAGGAACACGCTCATCGGCCATCCACCGTGGCCTGTCAGCGCAGTGGTCGCATCCATGTATACCGAGTCGACATCGGGACGCTCCTCACGATCGACCTTCACGCTGACGAACTTCTCGTTCAAGATCGCCGCGATGCGCGGATCCTCGAAGGATTCATGCGCCATGACATGGCACCAGTGACAGGCTGAGTATCCGACGGACAAGAAGATCGGCACATCCCGGCGATGGGCTTCGGCGAAGGCCTCCTGAGACCACTCCCACCAGTCGACCGGATTATCCGCATGCTGGAGCAGATAAGGGGATGTGGACTGCGCCAAACGGTTCGCCATTCCCCCATCCTGGCAAAGTAGCCCTGTGCAAACGACACGGCAGGTCTTTCCCGATCAGCTGCGCGGCATCGCACTGTTGGGAATCATCGTCGTGAACGCACCCTTCATGGCGATCAGCGCCGCAGGATTCACCGACGCATCGGTTGCCACCGCATTGGATCGCGTCGTCGCGTTCCTCGTCATCCTGTTGGCCCAGGGCAAGTTCTATCTGCTGTTCTCCTTCCTGTTCGGCTACAGCGCACTATTCATCATCAAAGACGACTCACCCGTTCGACGCCGGGTCTATCAACGGCGCTTGGCAGCCCTTGCCATCCTGGGTGTAGCGCACCTGGTGTTCTTCTTCGTCGGCGACATTCTGCTGACCTACGCGATCTTGGGCTTCGCCCTTCTTCTGCTCTTCGGCCGATCCGACCACGCTGTGTGGTTGACCGCCGGCATCGCGGCAGCCATCAGCGCCGGATGGCTGTTCCTCCTAGTGCTCGCGACTCCCTTCGCGCCAGCCACCGGAGAGATCGCCGCATTCACCGCCTACGACAATGCGATGGCCACCGGCTCATTCCTCGACGATGCGATCGCACGGTTGCAGGTCTTCCCGCTGATCCTGATCAGTCTCATCGGTGCGCAATGGGGTTATGCGTTCGTCGCGTTCTGTCTCGGCCTGCTCGCTGCACGCCATCGGTTCCTGGATCGCATCAGCGATTACGAGCAGACCTATCGCCGCATGGCGATCTGGGGCTTGGGCCTGGGACTTCCGCTGCAGTTCGCCACCGCGTGGTTGTCGATGGGGCCCGGCGTCGAAGTCGGCCTGCAAGCCTCCGGGCCTGCGCAAGCAGCTGCCATCCTCGGCATTCTGCTCGCGCCCATCCTGTCGATCGGCTACCTGGGGCTATTCGGACTGATCAGCACGCGTGGTCTTGGCCTTCTACGGCCATTTGCAGCACCGGGCCGCACCTCGTTGACGATCTATCTCGGCGAATCGGTATTGCTCACCACGATCTTCGCCGGTTGGGGGATCGGGCTTTTCGGCCAACTCGGCGCTGCTGCCGTTACCGCCACGGCGATCGGAGTATGGCTGGCCCTGGCCGTTGTCATGACGCTGTGGCAGCGACGCTTCGCTCAGGGCCCCCTCGAAGCACTCACCGGATCCTGGACCAAACGCCCTCTCAATCAGAAGCCGGCTTAGGCACCGGTGGCGATCAGATGGGGTGGGCGGCGAGGAGGACGCCGCTGGGATCCATCTGCGCTCGAAGCGCCTGCAACCGCCGATAGGTCTGCGGATCGAATTCGGTCTGCCCGGTGACGGGATGATCGACGAAGTTCAACACCGTGCGCGCCGTCTCGAATGAGGCAAGGGACTCGAGCACATCGGCGATGCCGGCCTCGATCGAAGCCCGGCTGCCCGTCACATCTTCGATACCGAGCGCGAAGAGCAGGTAATCACCGTCGAGTCGATTCAAGGCACCGTGGCCTTCGCCACCCCGTGCGATAGCGCCACCGAGTCGTCGCAGTTCGACCATGGCCAGCGGCGAATCATTACCCGCAGCGAGCGGTGCGAGCGCCGCATCAATACCGGGGGCGTGTCGGGCCAATCCCCGGGCCGTTCCCGCAGGAAGTTGCTCGAGCAGCCTCGCGTCGGCCACTGAGGCAGTCGGTTGCAGAGGATCGCGATGGACCTGACCGAGATCCGCTGGACTCATCGCGGCCACCGTGTCCTCGAGCTGGCCTCCCAATTCACGCAGCGGCGCGAGGATCGCGTCGAGGTCGTCACCCGAACCGGTCGAGCACACACCGATCATCACGATCGCGCCACCCGGTGGTGCGGTCATCACGAGAGTCGGGGTGATCTCATCGGGCAGGTCCACCGCCCACTCGGCGTAGGCCGCCAGAACATCGCCGGCACGGTCGCGCGGCCACACCAGTGCACCCGCTTGCACCGTCGAGACTTCGACAAGGTCGACGAGCAATTCGGTGACGATCCCGAAGTTCGCCGAACCGCCACGCAGCGCCCAGAACAACTCCGGTTCATGGTCGGCATCGACCCAGTGGATACCACCATCCGCGGTGACCACCTGTGCGCCGGCAACCGCGTTCGATGCCAGGCCGAATCGTCGCGCCAACCAGCCGATTCCACCACCTAGTGAATAACCGACGACACCGACATCAGCCGAACTACCTGCGAGCGCCGCAAGGCCTTGCCCAGCCGCGGGGCCTACGACATCGCTCCAGCGAGCTCCGGCTCCCACGCGCGCTCGACCGGATTCGATGTCGACATCGCGCAGGTGGGACATCGAGATGAGGATCACCGATTCGTCCACGAGGCCCGTCGCACCATGCCCGGTTCCCTGCACCGCCACGCGCAGACCCGCCTCGGTGGCGGCTACCAGCGTCGACGAAACATCGGCGGCGACATCGTCCGGGTCGGGAAGCACGATCGCTGCTGGCCGCTGATCGACCGCGGTGTTCCACGCCCGACGGTATTCGTCGTAGCCGGGCTCGTCGGGGCTGAGGATCCGACCGGAGATGGATCGAGACAGCGAGGCGATGTGGGAGGCGGCCATGAGGGAATGATGCCGCACCTGCCACCACCGGGCACGGGCCCAAAGACCCGGACTCCAGCACCTTGCGCCGCCGGAATCTAAAAGGGGGTGGGCTTCGAACCCACGGGGCATCCAACGGCAAGTGCCCGAGTTTCCCAGGCTTGATGCGCGCCAGTCCCCCACCGGGAACTCGATCCTGGCTAATGTGCCCCATCAACGACGACACCTTCGGGAGGCTGCCATGGGATTCGGCGAGGCGATCAAGACGTGCTTCGGCAAATACGCGAGTTTCACCGGGAGAGCACGTCGCTCGGAGTTCTGGTGGTTCATTTTGTTCTACGTGATTGTCGGCTTCGTCCTCAACATCATCGACAACGTGACAGGGCTGCTCATCGGATTGGGCACCGCAACCCTCGACGTGGGAGATGGCCAGGCCATCATCGACAACCCCCAGATCGGAGCCCTCTCGACGCTGTGGGTCCTTATCGCATTCCTCCCCCTGCTATCGGTGACGGTTCGTCGCCTGCACGATACGAATCGCAGTGGGTGGTGGTGGTGGATCCAGTTCATTCCCTGCGTCGGCTTCATCGTGATCCTGGTGTTCATGCTGCTGGATTCGACTCCCGGCGATAACCGCTTCGGCCCCAACCCCAAGGGCTACGCACCACTGATGTAGCAACAGGGAAATCCGGTCTTTAACTCGGGTAGATAACGCCGATATCGGGCCTCGCTTACCTGAAGAGGGGCTAGGGGTGCAGACTGCGGGGTGTGCGTGCGCGTCTGGTGATCATGGGTTCCGGGGAGACCGCTCCCACATCGATGAAATTGCATCGCGAACTCATTGCAGGTGCGCGAGATCCGCTGATGCTGGACACGCCGTATGGCTTCCAGGCCAACGCCGATGACCTGAACGCGAAGATCGGTGAATACTTCGCCGACTCCGTCGGCACCTCGCTCTCGGTCGCACGGTGGCGGCGCGCAGATGAACCGCTCGTCGATCGCGAACGCGCGCTGAGCCTGCTCGCTCGCAGCACCTACGCTTTCGCGGGTCCCGGCAGCCCGTCCTATGCGCTGCGCCAATGGATCGACACACCGGTGCCCGATGCCTTAATCGACATCGTCCACCGCAACGGCACTGTCGTCATGGGCAGTGCGGCTGCGGTCACGGTGGGCGCATTCGCGATCCCGGTCTATGAGATCTACAAGGTGGGGATAGAGCCGCATTGGTTGACCGGTCTGGATCTGCTCGGTCGACTCACCGGGATCGAAGCCGCGGTGATCCCGCACTTCGACAACCGCGAGGGCGGTCGACACGACACCCGCTTCTGCTATCTCGGCCAGACGCGACTCGATGCAATGGAAACCGAGCTACCCGACACCGCCGGCGTCTTCGGTGTCGACGAGCACACCGCGGTGGTCCTCGATCTGGAATCCGGGCAGGCCTGCGTACATGGCGCCGGTGGGCTCACCCTGCGTGTGCGAGGCGAGTCCCGCGTGATTCCTGCAGGCGAGGAGATCGCCATCGCTGATATCGCGGCAGCCTTTTCCTCCGGCCTCACGCAGACCCCGTCCATATCGGTTGCGACGCCCCCGAATGACGCCATGTCGGATGCTGGCGACAGCGAGATTTCGCACACGTCGCCTTCTTTGGCCGGTGATGCACGCCGGGCCCGGCAGCGCTTCGACTCCTGCCTTGCGGATGCCGATTCCGATGGCGCGTTGGAAGCCTGCCTGGAATTGGAGGAGGCGATCCACGCTTGGTCGGCCGACACATGGCAAAGCGACGACATCGATGTCGCTCGCCGTACCCTGCGCTCCATGCTCGTCGACCTCGCAGGCGCTGCAACGCAGGGCCTGGCCGATCCACGGACTCTGGTGGGCCCGGTGGTTTCCGTGGCCTTGGATGTGCGTGCCCAGGCGCGAGCGAATAAGGACTTCGCGACATCAGATTTGATTCGCGACCGTCTCGCAGAAGCGGGAGTCGAGATTCGCGATACACCCGAGGGTCAGGAGTGGGACCTGCGATGACAGTGCAGACCTACGATCCCCAACCGCTGCGTGGGGGTATTCCGTCCTTGAAGTCCGGGACAGCGCACTTCGACGGGCCCGGCGGTACACAAACCCCAGCGGTCGTCGCCGACACGATTGCAGATGCACTCCTCGGACCCCTATCCAACCGCGGTCGTGGGACGGCTGCGGAGATCCGTGCCGATGACTACGTGCTCGCAGCACGCTCCGCGATGGCGGATCTGCTCGGCGCGAATCCCGGTGGCATCGTGTTCGCACGAAGCATGACGCAGGTGACCTTCGATATCGCCCGGACTCTCGCCGGCGACTGGGGTCCCGGTGACGAGGTGATCGTCACCCGTTTGGATCACGACGCGAATGTGCGGCCGTGGGTGATCGCGGCCGAGCGCGCAGGCGCCACCATCCGCTGGGCCGCCTTCGATCCTGATACTGGTGAACTACCCGCCACCGCGGTGACCGATCTCATCGGGGCCAACACCCGGCTCGTTGCGGTGACCGGGGCATCCAACCTGATCGGGACGCGTCCGGACATTCCCGCCATCACCGCGGCAGCACGCGCCGCAGGAGCGCTGTCCTACATTGACGGGGTCCATCTCACCGCGCACGCACCCGTCGATGTCGCAGCACTCGGTGCCGACTTCTACGCGTGCTCGCCGTATAAGTTCCTCGGTCCACACCTCGGCGTGCTCGCCGCGGCACCCGAACTCCTCGATCGACTCCACCCGGACAAACTGCTGCCCGCCACCAATGCCGTGCCCGAACGATTCGAGCTGGGCACCCTGCCCTATGAGTTGCTGGCCGGAGTCACCGCTGCGGTCGATGTGCTCGCCGGACTCGTCCCCAACGAAGGGACACGTCGACAGCGGATCCTGGCTTCCATGGCTGCCCTGGAGGCATACGAGGATGCGTTGAGTGCGCGGCTTCGCGCCGGCCTGGATGCGGACGAGCGCATCACGGTCTACAGCAATGCCCCGCATCGCACACCGACACACCTGTTCACCGTGGCCGGGCACGACAGCCTCACGGTGTCAGCTCATCTTGGCGACCACGGCGTCGATGCTCCCGCGAGCAACTTCTATGCCCTGGAATGCTCACGGCATCTCGGGCTTGGTGACGCGGGCGGCGTCCGTGCTGGCTTGGCGCCCTATTCCACCGATGAGGATGTCGACAGGCTTCTCGCGGCTCTCGCCTCACTGTGATCGCGCAACCGTTCGACTTACGCGTCAGTAGTGCCCGGCGTCGACAGTGTCTTTGGTCAACCTCTTGCGGAATACCCAAAAGGACCAGGATTGGTAGGCGATGACACCCGGGATTCCGATCACCGCGACGATCGCGAGCACGGTCAGGGCATAACTGCTCGCCGCTGCTTCGGCGATGGTGAGGGTGAAACCGTCGTCGATCGTGCTCGGCAGCACATTGGGATACAGAGCCGCGAAGATCGACACCATGAAGGCCAGCGCACCGAGTGCATTACCCCAGAACGCCAGCAGCAACCGGCCCGCATAGACCGCCATGACGACGATTGCGAAGGCGAGCACCGTGAGCACCGCCATCGTGGCACCGATCGCATCATCGGCGTAGGCAAGCCAGGTCCACACGGCGAAAACCGACATCAGGGCAAGGGTGATCAGGCTCATTCCCCGGGCCGTCACCGTCACGCGCTCAAGCAGGGGACCGGACACTTTCAGGGAGAGGAATACCGCACCGTGCGCAAGGGAGTATGCAACGAGCGCGAGCCCACCTAGCACCGAATACACCGAGATGTGCGACCACAGCGAGTCACCGACGAATCGGCCATCCCCATCGATGGGAATGCCGTGCACCATCCCCGCCCAGAACACTCCGACGAGGAAGGGCAGCGCGAAACCTGCGACGAGATTGGCGTTATCCCAGGCTTGCGTCCACCGGTGGTCGGGGCGCTTGGAGCGGTATTCGATGGCGAGCGCCCGGATGATCAACGCGAAGACCAGCAGCAGCAGAGGGATATAGGCCGACGGGAACGCTGCCGCATACCAGGTGGGGAACGCCGAGAAGATGAGGATTCCACCGGTGAGCAGCCACACTTCGTTGGCATCCCAATTCGGTCCGATGGCGCGCAGCATCATGCGACGCTCGCCGTCGCTGCGCCCCAGGATCCGAGTCAACATGCCCACCCCGAAGTCGAAACCTTCGAGGAACACGAACACCGACCAGACGAAGGCGATGACGAAGAAGAAGATCACCGGCAGGTTCACGGTGCACCCGCCGAAGACTCAACACGGGGCGGTTCACCGGGCATCGGTTCGTCAGGATCCATTGGTCCGCGGATCGCGTATCGCCGCATGAGAACGAACTCGATGACTCCGATGATCGCGTACAGGATGACGAATCCGGCGAGACTCACCGCGACCAGACCCACCGACAGGTCCGAGACCGCATCCTCGGTTTTCAGCAGGCCGTAGACGACCCATGGCTGGCGGCCGTTCTCGGTGAAGATCCAGCCGAACAGGTTGCCCAACCATGGGGCCGCGATGATCCAGATGGAGATGCTCCAGAAGAGCTTCGAGGTCGGAAGTCGGCCACGTCTGGTCTTCCACCAGGCGAACACCATCCAGATCGCGCCCAGCAGACCGAAGCCCATCATGGCCCTGAAGGAATAGAACGCGATCCAGACATTCGGGGTGTAATCACCGGGACCGAACTGCTCCTCGTACTGCTCCTGCAGTTCGTTCATGCCGGTGACCTCGCCGTCGAGTGAGTTCGTGGCGACGATCGACAGCAGGCAGGGGACCCCGATGAACAGTGAGTTATCGCGGGCTTCCTGGTCGGGGACAGCGACCAGACCCAATGGAGCACACGGACCGGTCGTCTCCCAGACTGCCTCGGCAGCAGCCATCTTCATCGGCTGCTTGTCGACCATGATCACACCGAGCACATCGCCGACGACGAACTGCAGGGCACCCGCGGCGATTCCGGTGATCATCGCCATCCGAAACGCCTTGCGCATGACCTCGACATGTTGGCGCCGCTTGAGGTGATAGGCCGCAACGCCGAAGACGAACACCGTCGCGGCGAGCACGCCGCCGACGATCGTGTGCAACCAGGCGACGATGGTAAGCGGCTGGAACAGCACCGCACCGAGGTCGGTGAGATTGGCATCACCGGTCACCGGATCGATCGCGAAACCCACGGGGTTCTGCATGAATGAATTCGCGGACAGGATGAAGTAGGCCGAAAGCCAGGTGCCCAGCACGAACAGCCAGATCGTGGACAGGTGCAGTCGGCGCGGCAGCCGGCCGCGGCCAAATAGCCACAGGCCGAGGAACGTCGATTCGATGAAGAACGCGAACAGCCCCTCCATCGCGAGCGGGGCGCCGAAGATGTCCCCCACGAATCGACTGAAGACCGACCAGTTCATCCCGAACTGGAATTCCTGGATGATGCCCGACGCCACCCCGATCGCGAAATTGATCAGCAGAAGCGAGCCGAAGAACCGCACCAGTCGCGCATAGCGTTCATCTCCGGTGCGGTAATACATCGTGTCCAAGATCGCGACCCAGGGTGCGAGCCCGAGGGTCAGCGGCACGAACAGGAAGTGGAACAGCGTGGTGAAAGCGAACTGGAGACGCGAAAGGTCGACCAGCAGACTGTCACCCATGGACCCGAAGTCAATCGTATGGACTCAGGTTTGTCAGACGCTTCATCGATTGTCTAGCCTTCGTTTCCATGCGCGTCGTCGATGGGCCTCGTGAAGGCGCCCGCGCGGTCGTGGTGACGCATCTGCAGATGGTCGAAACAGCGCATCTGAATCCTCGACCGATGCCACCCGGTGCCTGCTTCACCCGGATCGCCCAGGACAAGGCGACACGAAGCCGATGGTTCTACGAGTCGGTGGGTGCACCCTGGCACTGGGTCGATCGAGTCGCGTGGTCATCCGACCAGTGGAATGCCTGGACCAACCGCCCAGAACACCACCTATTCGTGGCGACGATCGACGAGGAACCCATCGGCTACGTCGAGTTGGAGCAACAGGTCGACGGTGATGTCGAGATCGCCTACCTGGGATTGCTGCCCGGGTGTTCAGGCCACGGACGCGGTGGCTGGCTGCTCACGCGCGCCCTCGAGGAGGCCTGGGCCCTACCCGGGACCCGACGGGCGTGGGTGCACACCTGCGATCTGGACTCCCCCGCCGCCCTGGCCAACTACCGCGCCCGTGGGATGAGCGAATTCGCTCGGACGGTCGAATGGCGCATCGACGCACCCGGTACCGTCGCCCCATGAGCTATCCGCCGTCACCACCGCCACCCCCGGGATTCCCCCCGACCGGGCCATCGGGCTATGGCGGATATGGCGCACCCGTGCCACCGCCGCGCACTCCCGGCATGGCGACAGCATCTTTGGTTCTGGGCATCCTGGGCGTCACGGTCGGACTGTGTCTGTGGTTCCTTCCGGTGATGCCCGTGCTCGCGGTCATCTTCGGGCACATCTCACTGAGCAGAATCAACTCCGGTGGGCTTCCTGGCCGCGGATTGGCTATCACCGGAATCGTCACCGGCTATGTCGGATTGGCGTTGGCGGCGATCCTTCTTATCGTCACCATCTTCGGTGCCATCACTCCTTCGGGTCCAACCTTCTAACGCGAATCCGGACATTTCATGAGTCGTCGGGCTCTCGCCCTGTTCATCGCGCTCGGCATCATCTGGGGTACGCCGTACCTGTTCATCCGGATCGCTGTCGAACACGTGGAACCAGCGGTTCTGGTCGGCCTGCGAGTGGCCATCGCCGCCGCGATCTTGCTGCCCATCGCCGCTGCCCGAGGACAATTGCTCCCCGCACTGCGGCACTGGCGCTGGGTGGCAGCCTTCGCGCTATTGGAGATCACCATCGCGTTCTTGACGCTGGGTTATGCCGAGCAGCGCCTGACGAGTTCGCTCACCGCACTCATCATCGCGATGGTGCCACTCGTCGCGGCCGTCTTGGCTCGCATACTCGGACTCGATCCATCGCTGCGCGGTATTCGGGTGGCCGGGTTAGCAGTCGGGCTTGCCGGTGTCGCAGTGCTGGTTGGTCTCGACGTCGAAGGTGCGCAGTTCTGGGGTGTTGGCGCAGCACTCATCACTGTTCTGGGTTATGCCTCAGCACCGATGATCGTGTCCACGAAGCTTCAGGACGTGCCCAGCCTCGGTGTGATCGCCTGGGCAGTGACATTCAACGCGGTGATCTACGCCCCCGCGGTGTGGTTGCTGTGG
>Ga0180430_10002849_pt1 | contig 15310 bp, 6 predicted proteins | sample SS_ome_9_FD_132999 | JGI IMG/M metagenome (GOLD analysis project Ga0180430, IMG submission 132999) | Hypersaline lake sediment archaeal communities from the Salton Sea, California, USA - SS_1_S_2 metaG | ecosystem: Environmental > Aquatic > Non-marine Saline and Alkaline > Hypersaline > Sediment... | reverse complement strand
GCGAGCGTCCGGCGAGATGGCACCGGCCACCCCGAGCTTGCGCGAGGTGAACCCCACCCCAATCGAGCCGGCGTTGGGAAACCGAAGCGCAGCCAGGATGGCGAAGCTCGGTTTCCCACGAGCGAGCGGAGGCCAGGAAGGCCGACGTGAGCGTCCGGCGAGATGGCACCGGCCACCCCGAGCTTGCGGAACGGTGGCACCGGCCACCCCGAGCCTGCGGAACGGTGGCACCGGTCACCCCGAGCTTGCGCGAGGTGAACCCGCCGTTATCGGCGGACGGTCGCGGCCCGGGCGTAGATCGAGGTGCGGGCGGCACTCGTGGCGACCGGCCGGCTGGGGGTCGGGCCGCGGGTGGCGGGCAGCGGGTCGGGGCTCTGGCCACGGGCGGTCGGGGTCCAGGTCTCGGCGGCCGGCGGAGCGGCGGCGGCCAGCGAGGCCGGCGGGGCCGGGCAGCCCTGCTTGACCCAGTCGAGCCAGATGTGCTGCAAGGTCGCGATGTCGTCGACCCCGTAGTGTCGGTCCAGGGCGCCGGCCCAGTCGTCGCCAGCCAGGCCGTCGCCGACGAAACTCACATACTTGTGGCGACCGCCCCGCTCGATCAGATAGCGGGCCAGCGAATAGCCCTGCGAGTAAAGCGGGAGCACGTCGGCGGGATACTCCCGCATTGCGAACATCTCGGGGAAGGCGATCCCCCGGCCGGTCGTCAGAAACTCAATCAGCATCTTGTGCTGACGGGCCCGTTCGACGGGATGCTCGACGGTCGTGCAGGCCCCTTCGTCGGCCCAGCGGGGCAGCGGCTGCCGGAAATGACTGGCGAAGATCGTGTGGGTGATCTCGTGCGGCAGGACGGAGTCGAGGATCCGCTCCTCGCTGCCCTGGATGGTCATCGTCCAGTTGAAGACCTCGCCGCGGTCGAACACGAAACTCGTGGCGCCGCCGGCTCCGAGATGGGGAGCCACCTTCGCCGTGATCGGACAGGGCCGGCTCCAGCGGGGCAGCGGGCGGCCGGTCCATTCGACGGCCAGCGTGTGGCGATACTGCTCGGCAGCATCTCCGATCAGGCGGGCAAGTCGCTCGGTGGGCGCCTCAATCACGAAGTTGGCCGTCCGGTAGCCGGCCGCCGATGCCGACGCGGCCAGGGTCGCCGCGACAAGCACGATCGTGAGCGAGACCGAGAGGCTACCAATCACACGCCCGCGGCCACCACGGCCCCGGGCCACTCCGACGGATTCCCCGCCGCGTCGTCGTCCCAGCATTCCAACCAAGCCTCCGTGCCTGCTGCCGGCCGCTCCCGGAAGGAATCCTTCCTGCCGGGATGCCCAGGCGGGCCGACCTGCGGAGAGGCCGCTGCTGCCCGGGCGAGCCGTGCGCGATGAGCGAGGCGGACGGTAGCGGCGGTCCAGACAGCGGGCCAGACCGGTTTTGGCTTTCCCCGGTTCACCCGGCTTGCCTGGCTGCCGGATTGCCGCCGGCCTCGGCGACCGCGGACCAGGTGCCGAAGGCGAGCATCAGCCAGCCAGGGGCGGCCGGCTCCAGGACGAGCAGCCAGAGGAGGCCGCACGCGACCCACCACCAGCGATGCAGCCCGGCGAGGAAGTCGCCTGCCAGGGCGGGAAACCGGTTCAGCGCCAGCCAGCCGGCGGTGAGCAGGCCGAGCAGCACCGCGGTCGCGAGGCCGCGATCGGTACGGAACGCCTGACCGGCAGCCACCCCGCGAATGGTGACGCCCCCGTCGGGATCAGCCTCGATCCACGTCCGGATCGGCTCCGCGGCGGTGGCCTGCCAGGCGGCATACCAGGCTCGTTCACCCTCCGGCTGCCCGCCGCCCGAACGGCTGGCGGCAAAGGCGGCAAGCCGGCCCCGCCACTGCCGCGGCGCGGCCCGCACGGCTGCCGCCAAGGCCTCGTCGAGTCCCCGCCGCTCGTCCTTGCAGCGGCTCAGATAGGCCTCGCGGTCGAGCGGACGGGCCGGCTCCGAGACCCGAATGGCGAGGCTGGACGGCGTCTCGAGCGACCAGAACACGGGCCCGCCGGGCAGGCCGACCAGCTGCGGCGGCTCCAGCCGGATCGGGCCGCCGGCCGCCAGGCGATCGGCCACCTGCCCGGCGAACACAACCAAGAGCGAGCGGGGCCAGCCTGTGTCGTGGAGCCGAAGCTGCCAGGCGTTGCCACCCTGCGGCTCGGCCGTCACATCCCGCCCGTCGACGCGGACGTCGAACAGCCGCAGCCCGGCTGGCAGCCGGATCGTGACCTGCGGCTCCGATGCGATCAGGTCAAACCTCGCCAGGCCCCAGGCCCGCCCCATGCCGTCGATCGCCAGATCGACGGTGGTGACCGGCCCGACCGAGGAGCGATCGGCGACGATCGGGGCCTCCTCCTCCGGGCTCTCCGGCGACGGCGGCGGCGGCGATTCGGAGCGTTCGTATCGCGGCCCCTCCTCGTCTGGGCCGATCACCATCCGCGGCTCGGCAGGCTCGTCCGCCGTGGCGTCGTTCGGGATGACCACAAGCGGCCCCTGTTCGTCGTCCACCCGCCAGCTGATCTCCAACGGGTGGGGAGCCAAGGCGACGCGGGCGACCGGCAGATGACCCTGCCGCGCCGCCGCCACCGGCAGCATGGCGTCGACCTGGAGGTCATACCGGCCCGGCTCCGGCCGTTGCACCGTGACCACAACCTGATCGGCCGCCGGCCGCGACCAGACGATCTCGACCCGCTCGGCCGCCGCTGTCTCATCGCCCTGCTGTCGGCCGAGCCTGACGTCGTCGATGATGACCGCAGGCGGCACGGTCACGGGGATTCGCCAGAGCGGCTGCTCGCCGGTATCGATCCGCGATCGCAGCTCCATGGCAACCCGGTCGTCGCGAAAGGCGAGGTCGAGCGTTCCGTTGACCCGCGGCTGCCGCACCCGCCGCCGGACCGCGATCCGCGGCCGCAGGGCGGTCGGCTCGCCCGGGGCCGGGGCGACGGCGTCGTTTCGCCAGACCGCCGCGGTGGCGGGCCCGTCCTCCGCTCGGGGCCGTACCAGCGACACGCCCGGGGGCAGTTCGGGGGAGGCCTCGAGGTCGGCAGCCGGCCTGAGACGCACCGTTCGCACGTCGTTGGCAACGTCCTCCAGCCAGGCCCAGGGCGCGTCAAAGACGCCCACCGGATCGGCAAGCGGCAGTCGAAAACGGACCGTCAGCCGCCGCTGGCCGGGCCGGGGATCGGTGACGGCGAGGAGGTAGCGTCCGCCCCCCAGCGAACTGAGTGTCGTGGCGGTGTCGCTGCCGGCAACCGGCTCGAGGGCCGGATCGGCCCGGAGCGTGAAGCGTCGCGGGATCACGCCGTCCCCCCCGACGTCATAACTGGCGGTCAGCCGACATTCGTCCTCGAGCCAGTCGATGTCATTGAAGCTCACCGCGGCCGGTGCGGTCGCCAGCAGCCTGACCTCGGGATCGATCGGCCGGATGAGCCGCACGGCATCGGCCCCGGAGATGTCGAACGAGCCCTCCGCCTCGGCAGCCGGCAGCCACGGTCCGCCCTGCTCCCGCCGGTCGCACTGCCAGGCTGTCGCGAGGGAAGCATCAGCGGCGAGCGTCAGCCGCCCCTCGGTGGCCGGAGGCACGACAACAGTGAAGATCTCGATCCCGCCCACCCGCTGGCGGGCGGGAACGACGGCCAGTTCGACCCGGTACCGGCCGGCCGCCGAGGCGACCAGTCTCCCGCCAGCCGGGTCGTCGGCCACGGTGAGCGTCACGCCGGGCGGTGGCTCGGCCACGATCTCCCAGCGACCGCCGACTTCCTGCTGATCGAGCGTCAGCGTTCCGCCCCGATCGGCTTCCAGGTCGAGCAGCAGCCGCCATCCGGCGGCGTTGGATTCGGCCGTCAGCTCGGCACTGAGAATCCTGACGGAGGCGGTTGCCTGCGCGGCCGAGAGGCGACGCAGGAGAGCCTCCGGCACCAGGGCTGTCCCTCCTTCGTCCACGTCGGTCACGTAGACCCGCAGCGGTTCGGAGTCGGCGGCGATCGCCGTCGCCGGCACGAGTGTGATCAGTCCGGCCAGCACCACCGCCGCGGTGGCCCGCGGCCCGGCCATGCGGCGGCCGGCCGCCCAGCTCCCGATCAGACATCCCCAGAGCACGGCCCGGGCCACCGTGTCCCACGGGGCGATCGTCCAGAGGGCCAGCAGGGCGGAGCCAACGCAGGCCAGGAGGGCGGCGACGCCGCTGCGGCGCCCCAGCGGCACGGTGGCCAGGAACGCGCCGCAGCCTGCGGCTATCGCCAGCGAGATAACGATCTGCCGACGCACCACGATCAGGCCGCGGTCGCGAGACAGGCCATCGGCCACCGGAAGGCTGCGAAACCCGAGCCGCTCGGGCACGGCCGCCGCCGCCGACGATCCCGCGAAGAAGAGTCGGTCGGGCCAGCCGCGGTCAGGCTCGGCGGCCAGCGGCATGGCCGGCACGAGTTCCGGCGGCAGCAGCAGGCTCGCCTTCCTCTCCAAGACCGGCATGTCGATCGCGGCAACGATTCCGCCGATCGACCACCAGCCAAACCTCGCATCCCGACGCCCCGCCCCCTCGACGACCAGGCTGAGCCGCGCCCGCACGGCGGGCAGGGGCACGGTCAGGCTGCCTGCTCCAGCGTCAGACTCGATCGCGGAAACGGGCTGGCCGTCCACCAGCACCCGTTCGATCTGCAGGCCCGGCGGGAGCGTCAGCATCGCCATCGACCGACCCTGGTTCTGGATGTCGAACATCGCCTGCCACTCGAGATCGCCCGACGCATGATACCAGCACTCGGTCACCTGCCGCCAGGCCCAGGCTCCGGCCGCCTCGGTCGCCGCCGGCGGCTGCAGTTCGGCGACCGCGGCCCCGTCGCGAAAGTCCTCCGGCGGACCGTACGACAACTCGATCAAGTCAGGGGCGGCATCCGACAAGGGGGGCACCTCCCGGAGTCGGCGGTTGACCAGCCGCGGCCGGCGGCCGGCCTCGCCCCGCAGCCGGATCGTGCCGCCGGGCCGTTCAGCCGCCTCGACCCAGGCCAGCGGCAAGGGCAGCGGCGACGCGAGGGGTACGGTTCGGGTGGCCGCGAAGGAGATGGTTGCCGCCGTGGCCGGCCGCAGTTCCACCAGCCACGACTCCGCCACGGCCCGTTCCGCGCGCAGCTCTCCCTGAGCCGCCTCGCCGGGGGGAAGCGGCTGGGCCGCCAGCGACCCGTCGGCGGGCGTGATCAGCGACCATTCCAGGCCCGCCTCCATCGGCTCTGAGAAATGCACGACCACCGTGTCGAGTTCGCCGGCGACAGGCCGGCAGGTAAATCGAAACGACTCGGCGAGGCGATCTTCGCGGCCGACGAGATCGACGCTGACATCCGCCTCGACCGGCGGCCGGCGGCGGACAAGCCGCGCCCGCAGGTCGCTGGCTCGCGGTCCGGCCGGAACCCGGGCTCGCGGCGTCACCGGTCCGGCCAGGGGGGCCAGCCGGCCTGGCAGCCGAGCGAGGCCAAGGCTGCCCCGAGTCGCCTCGAGCACGGCGGTCGGACCGACCTGGAGTTCGAGCATGGCCGTCTCTCGGGGAAACCGCACCATGTCCATCTCGGCGATCGCAAACTCGCCGCCCAGCGGCACGCCCGCCCGGTGCCCCGTGATCCTGAGCCCCATGCGCCGGCCGGGCGTGGCGGCTTCGACCAGACCGATCCTGAGTTCACTGCCCCGCCGCGAGCGAACCACCCGCCATTCCAGCGGCCGGCCGGCCGCCGCCGGCCCGCCCCCGTCGGCGGCCGCGGTCCAGTCGACCGCCTCGACTGAGTCGATGAACCAGCCGGCCGCCACGTCCGCCGTCAGACTGAAGACCTGGCCGGAAACCACCCCGATGTCGATTGCGGCCCGGCCCAGCACCGTGCCGGGGGCGATATCGACCGTCGTGACGCGGGCGATCTCAGGCCTCGCCACGCGGTCGGCAATCACCACGCTGACTTCCGCCGTGGGTGTCTGATGTTCTAGATAGTAAACCGCAGGACTGATCCCGGCCGCCGGCTTCGGATCGGTCGCTTCCGGCAGCGGCCAACGATCTCCGACCGCTGCCGAAACCACCAGGCACTGCTCGGGCTCGAGCCGTTGGACAGCGGCCGTGGGATCGACGCGGAGCCGTGTTCCGCAGCCGGCCCAGCGAGCCAGCGCGGGCCGGAATGATGGCACCACCGTCGAGACCCCCGGCGAGATCGCCCCCAGGCCCCGGACCTCCAGCGGCTGCGACGACCCGATCAGGTGCGGCGGCGGCGAGATCGTCAGGCGGCCGGCGGTGACCTCCCAGCCGATCTCTCGCCGGCCGGGCTCCGGGGCAGCCGACACGCCGACGACCTGCATGCTCCCGGTCATGGCCAACTCGAAGGGGGCGGGCGTCCAGGCGGCGGTCGGCTCCACCCGGGCCACCACCTCGGCCTGCTGGCCGACGACGGCCACGGCATTCCAGACGACCAGCGGCGGCGGGAGGCTGCTGCCATCGCGGATGAAAAGTGGCAGCGTCGTCACGGCGGCCGTCGGCCCACGGCTGATCCGCCAGCCGCCGGACCCGTCGACCGCCCGCTCGACGACGGCGGCTGAGGCAGTCGTTCCGATCGGGACGGGACGGCCGTCGGTCGGCAGCGCCAGATCGAGCTGGGTGCCCAGGGCCGGCAGCAGCGGGATCGCCAGCAATGCCGGGCCCCCGGCGGCCGGCGGCACCCGCAGCTGGCAGCGATAGATCCCCGGGCTCGTGGTTCGAATCGCCAGCCCCCCGTCCCGCCGCCGCACGGCCACCGTCTCGCCGGTGCCGGCCGGTGTCCGGATCAGGCAGCCGTCGGCGGTGACCCGGCCGAGCGGCATCTCCCCGGGCAGCCATCTGGCGGACGCGGGCACTTCAAACTCGAGGCTGCCGATGAGGCTTCCGTCGGGTTCGCCGCGGAGGTCGTAGCGGGCCCACGAGGCCACCGGCAGCCGCGGACGGGTGGCATCAACGGCCGGACCGTTGACCGCCTCGTCAAACTCGGCCAGCGGCATCGGCACGTAGCGGCCGGCCGCCAGGGGCACTTCCTGCATCGCAGCCGCCGGCACATGGACGCGAACAAAGCCTCGCTCGATCTCCGCATCAGCAAGCCCCTCGTGCGGTCCGGCATCGCGAGGAGACGATTCAGCGGCCGCTCCCGGCGTCGGGGCGATCATCGGCCGCGGATCGACCGCGGCCGCCGGCCAGGCCCCCAGCACGATGGCGGCGACAACGGCGGCCCCTGCGGCGAACGCTCGGGGCGGCTGCCGCGAGGTCGGTCTCATGACGCGTCCCTTCCCGCAGTCGCCGTCGATCCGGGCCGGTTCGAGCCGGCCACGATCAGCGACACCGTCGGGGCGGCCGTCCGGGTCAGGGAACTGGCCGAGCCGCCTTCGACCGGTCGGTCGAGGGCCGATCGGTTCGCCGTGAGACGGTGGAGTCCGGCGGCCACGCCCACCAGCACCAGGCCCGGCACGGCAGCCTGGCCAACCAGCGGAACAAGCGACGGAAAGGCGGCGGCCGCGAGGCCGAGGCCCGTCAGCCCGCCGATGACGACGCCCCGTCGCTGCCAGGCGGCCGTGGAAACGAGCCACAGCCCAGCGGCCAACACCAGTCCCGAGATCGCCAGCACGATGCACCAGGTCGGCACGACCCAGGCAACGCCTCCTCCGGGCGGGCCGATCCCTGTGAAGACGCTCCGGGGCTGACGGGCCGGCCACTCGCCACCGATCGTTTCGATCTCCTCCCGGCCGAGCGAGGCGTCGATCCAATCGGCCAGTTCCGCCGAGGAGACGACTGCCTGCCGGTCCCACCCGAGGCCGGTCCAGGTCCAGGCCTGCTGGCTCGTCCAACGGGCGGGAAGGCCCATCAGATGATCCTCGGGGAGCACCGCGACCCCCCAGACGAACCGCCGCTCGAGCACATCGTCTGCGAACGCCGCGGCCTCCAGCGGCAGCGGCCACGGCAGCCCGAGGCCCGCCCAGCGGCCACCCCAGTCGGCAACCGTCCTGACCTCGACGAGCCGACGTCCGGGGGCCTCCGCCAGCGGAATCACGAACCAGCCATCGCCGCGGGATCGCGGAATGACCCGCTCGCCATCGACCCGCATGTCGAGCGAGGCCGCGGTCATCGCTTCCGGCAATCTGATATCGAGTTCCGAAGCGGCGGGGGTCACCACGTAACAGCCGGTGTCCTCGCGGCGGTCGGGAAACAGCCTCGTCCGCAGCCAGGTCGCTTCAATCACCGTCATGCCGACCGCCTCACGGCCCCGCACCGACACGGCCAACGGCAGGGTGTGCCGTGGTCTGCCGGCCGACCACACGCGGCCCTCATCGGACTGCCCGGCCACTGCCGGCCGCCAGGCCCCGTCCCGCACCACGACCGACAAGGCCGCGGCATCTGCGATCCTGACCGTCTGCCGGATCGCGTCGGCGGCGATCGGCAGGAGAAGCGGAACATCGATGGCCGCCGTCGCTTCCAACGGAATCTCCGGCATGGCCACGCGATACCCGACCTCCAACTCGCCCCGCCCGAGGAGTGGCTCCCGCAGGACCGCCTGAATCCGCACCATCGGCCCACCCTCGCCATCAGCGTCATCTCGGGCATCGACCTCGACGGCATCGAGCAGCTCGCCGTCCTGCCGGATCTCCAACGTGCCCGAGGCGGCCACCTCGGCGGGGACATCCATCTCGATCACTTCCAAGGGCAGATGGAGCACGTCGAGTCGGAGGCTCTCGCCGATGGCGGCCTCCCGCTCATCGAGGATCACCTCGGCCGCGCTGACGACCTGGACCCGCCGCGGAAGAAAGCGGCGGCCGGCGGTGAACCGGCCTTCGGCACCGTCGAGCCGGTACACGAGGGGAATGCGACCGGACGTATCGGCCTGCACAGCCGAGGAGGTCTGACGAATCAGCCCGCTGCTGGCATCGGCATCGGGCACCAGTTCGATGTTGCTATCCGAGGTGACGATCACCGCCGCCGGGCCGACGAGGTCGGCCCGCGGCACCGGCATCGTCCACGAGACGGTCGCGGCGTCCGCGGCGATCTGGCTGGCCGCTTCGATCTCCACCACGGCCTCGCCGGCCAACGGCTGCGCGAAGGGGATCACGATCCGCGGCCCGTCGACCACGACGGCGGCGGCATCGACGATTCCGGCCGGACCGACGTCACCGAGCGTCCAGCCGGGCTCGATCGCCAGGGAGATGCTGCCGACGGCCGCCCCGCGGGCCGCGACCCGCAGCCGCGCTTCGAGCCCGATGCGGCCGGCCGAAACGTCGTACCGATACTCCGGCTCGACGACGACGCGGCTGCGACGTGGCCGAATCCGCAGCGGGAGGGAGGCCGGCAGCGCGTCATAGGCAAAGGCGGCCACAAGCCCCTCGGCCGGCTGGCCGGCCGGTGGATCGACCCGCCGAATCCCGGGGCCATCGTCCCAGGCGGCCTGCCAGTCGCCGTCAACCGACAGCACGACCCGCCCCCGCTGCCGCCAGGGCTCGAAGCCGGCGACGGCAAAGCCCAGGGGATCGACGGGCGTGCCGCCGGAGGGATCGACGGGCTGCTCGCATTCCAGTTCGACCGTGGCGGCTCCATCGGAATCGACCGCGAGGTCGATCGTCACCGGCGTGCCGTCGGCAGGGGCCGCGTCGCCAGGCTCGGCAACCAAGGTCGCGTCGCCCGCGAGCCCGCGGAGCGAGGCCCGCGGGGGCAGCGCGATCGAGAGCCGAGCAGGCCCGGGCGGGAGGTTGGCCAGCGAGAGCGTCGCTGCGATCACCGCAGTCCGGCCGTCGATCTCGACCGTGCTTTCGCAGGCGGCTTCGGGGACGGCCGTCGCGGCCACGCTGCCGGCCGCTTCCGCGACGCGAATCCGGACGTCGCCGGCCACCCCTGCGATCACGATGCGACTCCCCGCGGTGGCCGCGTCAGCCTCGCGACCAGCTGGCGGACCGGCCGTTTCGGGCACGCGATCAGTGACCGCCGCCGTGTCGGCAACCACCTCGATCTCGCCAGATGTCGCCGGCGCGAGCGTGACCCGGGGCTGCCGGCGGCCCGAGCGAATCTCGAGCCGCGAGGCGACGGCGGCGGGAAACGAGAGCGTGAAGAACTCCTGCCGGGCGGCCACCTCGACGGGAATCCGGCCGGACAGCCTGACGGTGTGAGCGACATCGGCTGCCGCAGCGGCCGGCGGCTCGAACCAGCAGCGGTAGCCGCTCCCGTCGGGATCGGCGTCGAGCAGCATCCGCCCGGGCCCCTCGTGCTGCGGCTGGCCCTCCAGCAAAAGCTGCTTGAGCGCCAGCGGCACCATCGCCCAGCCGCCGCGAGCCTGCCGCACCCGGCACTCCACCGTCACCGGGCAGGCGCGGGTCTCCGCATCCGCCTCCCGGCCGTCGATGGCGACCACGACACTCTCGAGGACAGCCGCTGGCGGGACCGCCGGCCCGCCAAGGCCCTCCTTGATGCGGAAGAGCTCCATGAAGTCGCGGTAGCGAAAGCCGGGCACGGGCACGAGCCGACCCGCGTCGTTCTCCATGTAATACAGTTCCGGCGCCCGTTCACGGACGGCGGCTGGAGCGGCCGGCTGTCCGGCGGCAACAGATCCCTCAGCCAGATCCTGACCCGCTGCGGCGGTCCAGAGCGTGGCCGGCAGGAGCAGGAGGAGCAGCGGTAGGCAGGATCGTCTCATCACCAGCCGTACAAGCGGGGAAGCCTCGCTCTAGCCTACCCCGCAGAATTGCCCAGCAGGCGCACCATCCGTATCCATGACAGCCGTCACAACCCGGCCAATCGGATCCCCTGCCCGCCCGCAGGCTGACCGCGGCTCCCGCCGCACCTACCGCACCAGGAGCGTCCGCATCGCCTCGTGCAAGGCCGGCGTGCTGGCGGCGATGAAGGCCGGATTGTCGAGCGGCACCGGCTCGCCCCCCGATTCGAAGCTCCTGACGATCCCGCCCGCCTCCCCGACCAGCAGAAATCCGGCGGCGGCGTCCCAGCAGGCGATGCGCCGGGCCCAAAAGCCGTGGAGCCGTCCGCAGGCCAGCCAGGCAAGGTTGAGGGCGGTCGATCCGGTCCGCCGGACCGAGTGCACCGCCGGCAGGACGTGGAGGAAATCGTGCACGGCCGGCGCGTCGGCGGCGACATGCGGCGGGAAACTCAGCGCGACGACCGCCTCGGACGCCGCGGTCACCGGCGGCACCCGGATCGCCACGCCGTTGCAATGGGCTCCACCGCCGGCCCGGGCCGTGAAGCATTCGTCCCGCAGCGGGTCGAAGACCGTGGCGGCCAGGATCCGGTCGCCGTCGGCCAGCGCGATCGAGACGCACCAGGCCGGAAACCCGTGCACGTAGTTGGTCGTGCCATCGAGCGGATCGACGATCCAGCGGATGCCACTGCCGGCGTGCCCCGCTGTGCCCGAGGGAGGCTGCCCCTGGCCGCCGTCCGATTCCTCGCCCACAAAGCCGTGGTCGGGAAACGCCTCCTGGACGATCTGGCGAATCTCCCGCTGCGAGGCGTAATCGGCCTCCGTCACCAGATCACGAGGCCCCTTCTGCCGGGCCTCGAACCGGCCGACCCAGTCGAGGAGCACGCGGCCGCCGGCGCGAGCGGCCGCCTCGCAGACGGTCAGCGGGTCGGCAGCGGCAGGGGCAGGCGGCGGCATCGGCAGGATTCCAGGCGGGGGGCGGTCATGCGGTATCGTAGAGCGACGAGCTCGATTCGCGAACCTTACCCCCGGACAGCGAGACCTTGCCATGCCCGTGACCACGTCGATCTCGCCCTGGGAGTCGGCCGGCCGGATCGCCCGCCAGGGCGACAGCCGAGTTGATCTGGCCGACCCTGTCGCCGGCCTGGTGTGCGGCGGCGACGATCATCTTCTCGGCGTCGACCTGCGCGGCTCCCCGGCTGCCGGCCGGCTGGTCGATCACTGGATCAGGGGAAGCGACCTGGTGGCCATCTATGAACCGGCCGACCCCCGCAGGCTGCGGGTCACGGCGATGTGGCGATCGCTCGAACCGCTCGGCACCGCCTGGGAGCTGGTGGTCTCCTCCCAGACCGCGCTGGTCGAGAGCGACTCGGCGATCGCGGTCCGGTGTGACGTGGCCGCCGGTGAACTGCTGGTGGCTGTGGTCCGCGACGGCCGGCTCGCCTGGCTTCCCCAACCGCCGGCCGCGACGCCCCCCGATGCCGTCGGCCTGCTCGTGCGGCGGGCGACCGACGCGATCTTTGTGGCGACGCATCCCGCCGACGCTCGCCGCCTGATGATCGATTGCGCTGACGACCGGGTGCGGCTCGACTGCTGGCTCTTTTCAACGACGATCGAAAAGGGCGTCTTGCTGCGGAGCCGCGTCCTGGCCGCCGTCGGCGGCGCTGGCGAGACCGCCTGGGCCGAGTCGCTGTTTGCGGCCTTCGCCGCCTCGCCCCCGCCGCTGACAACCTGACTCCAGGTGCCGCCGGAGGCGGCATTTTCTGCCGTGGCGTCGGCCGCGAGGCTCCCGCTACAGTATCCCCAACCTGCCTGGGTTGCCGCCCGGGCGTTCACCATGGAGGGTGTCCACCGTGGCCGATATCGTCTTCGCCTTCGATCCGGCGATCGACCGCCCGTTGGCGGTTCCCGATGCCGCTCACGCCGCAGTCGTCGCCACGGTCGGCCGGGCCGCGGCCGACTCCTTTGCCGAGGCGGTTGCCGTCGCGACCCGCGCCGAGGCATCGGCCTTCGTTGTCTGCGGCCGCTGGCTCGACCCGCGGCGGGCCAGTCCCGCCCAAGCGGCCGCCGTGCGGGCCTCGATCATGGCGCTGGCCTCCGCCGGCTGCCGAACCGTCTTCCTGGCCGACGACGCGATCGCCTGCCAGGATTTCAGCCGCATGCTGGGCGAGCCGGAGGGGCTGTTCTTCGCGACGCCCCACGCGCCGCTGGAACTCGACATCCACGGCATCGCCGTGGAGTTCGTGGCGGCACCGGAAGCCGCCCATCTGCCGGGGTTCGTGGCCGACGAGCCCGCCCCGGCGGGCGTCCGGCGGCGTCTGGTTGTCGGCTGGGACGCCAGCGTTCCCACCGCCGGCAGCGAGGATACGCCCTGGCCGGGCGACCACGATCCGGCCGCCGCGTTCGTGACGGCGGCGGCCGCCTCACCCGTCTGGACGCAGCCCGGCAGTTTCTGGATCTGGGCCAGCCGGCGGCGACCCGCCCTGCCTGCCGGCATTCATCACCTGCCCCCCCTCCAGCCCCGCTCGCCGCTGGAGCGAGCCGATGGCTGCTGCCACACGCTCACGCTCCTCGACCGCGAGGAGATCAGCGACGCGACCGAGCACGTCGCCCGGCACGATTGGCGGGGCAGCTGGCGAGACATTCCCACCCAGCGAGTCGCCTGGCGGACGGTCCGCGTCGAATCGGCCGCCGGTGGCGACGAGGAGCTTGCCACCGCCCTCTGGACGGCGATCGAGCAGACGGCTCCCGGTGAACAGGCGCCGCTCGAGCTGGTGCGATGCCTGGTCGAGTGCGGCACGAGTGTCAGCCGCCGCGTCCGCGTTGGCGAGATCGCCGCCGAGACCCTGGCTCGGCTCCGCGAGCTCTTCGACCCCAAGAGCTTCCGGAGCTGGTGCGTCGAACTGGTGGCCGATCCTGGCGAGTCGCTGGCGGCCCTCGGCCACGCCCGCTCCGGCGGCCGGCCCGGCGCCACGACATCCTTCACCTCGGCCCTGGCCGACCTGGTCGAGACCATCGAACACTCCCCCGCGCCGGCCCTGCCGGCGGCCGCCGCCCGCCACGCCGGCTGGGTGGCGCTCGAACTGATCGAATCCACCTGAGGCCTCCCGCCGGAGGCCCTTTGTCGCGAGGATCCCAGCCATGTTCATCGAACGCATCGACGCCGAGCGGTTCGGCGGGCTCAATCGGGTGGTGGTCGACCGTCTCGGGCCGGGCGTCCAGGTGCTGCACGGCACGAATGAGACGGGCAAGACGACCCTGCTGGAGTTCGTGCGAGCCATCTTCTTCGGCTTCGAGGGGAACTTCCGGCGAGGCGTGCTCGATCCCCGCCTGCCCTGTGCCGGCCGCCTCTTCGTGCGGATGCCGCCCGAGCAGACGCTGCTCTCGATCGAGCGGCGGCACGAGGGGCCGCACCTCGCCGCCCTCACGCAGGCCGCCTACGAGGACGACTGCGTCGGCCTCGGCGGCGACGAGGGCGATCTGATCGACGTGGCCAACGTCGATCCCCGCCGGGACGACAGCGGCGACGGGCCGCGGCATCGCTACTACCTCCAGGATCTGGTCGGCGACATCGACGAGACCACCTTCACGAGCGTGATGGCCTTCGGCCTCGACGAACTCCACGAACTCCGCACCCTCGAACCGGAGGGCTGCGGCAGCCGGCTCTACGAACTGGCCAGCGGCCTCGATCGCTCCCACGTCGCCCGTGTCATCGAGCACCTCCGCGACGCGATCGAGCGGCTCGACTCGGCCGATCCCGAGGTCTCCCCGCTGACGGCCCTCAAGGCCCGGAGGGCCGACCTCTTGGAGCGGCTGGCGGCCGCCGGCTCGCCGGCCCTGGCCGCCGGCGGCCTCTGGAGCGAGGCAAGTCACCTCGATGCCGAAGTCGCCTCGCTGCTCGGACGCATCGAGCGGGCCGAGGCTGCGGAGGCGGTCGTCCGCGGGGTCATCGCGATCGAGCCGATCTATCGGAACTGGAAGGAGACGGGCGAGCGGCTGGCCGCCCTGGAAAGCATGCCGCTGGTGCATGCCGACCGCGACGCCTGGCGAGCGGCCCACCGCCGGCTCCGCAAGGTCGAGCGACTGGCGGCGATCCGCCGCAAGTTGCGATCGAAGTACGCCCGCCAGTTGCGGGAGCTGCCGGCGGAGTCGATCGTCTGGTCGAAGCGATCGCTGGTATCCACGCTTGCCGAGGAAGAGCCGCGGCTCGAGCGGCTCTCCGCCGACGTCGCCCGGGCGGAGAGCCATGCCAAGCTTGCCGCCCGCCGGTTTGGCGAGCAGGTTGGAATCGCCGGCCTGACACGGCTGGTCCCCGTCACCCTGCCGGCGGAGTTTGACATCGATTCGCTGCCGGAGGTGCTCCTGCCGGAGGGCTTCGCGTTGTCGTTCGGCCCGCTCCGCAGCCGGGCCCGGGCCTGCAGCCGGGCCAGCCGCGGTCTGGCAGCCGCCCGGAAGGAGTTCGCCGAGGCGAAGCGGTCGCTGGCCGCGACCCGCGGCAGCGTCGACGGGGCGGAACGAACCCTCGGCGGCGTCAGCGTTCAGGAGGCGATCGAACAGGCGGGCGAAAAGGTGGCCGCCCTTCGCAAGCGGATCTCCGGGGGCGACCAGCTCGG
>Ga0180430_10002848_pt1 | contig 15317 bp, 12 predicted proteins | sample SS_ome_9_FD_132999 | JGI IMG/M metagenome (GOLD analysis project Ga0180430, IMG submission 132999) | Hypersaline lake sediment archaeal communities from the Salton Sea, California, USA - SS_1_S_2 metaG | ecosystem: Environmental > Aquatic > Non-marine Saline and Alkaline > Hypersaline >... | reverse complement strand
CAAAGCCTGGGCCAGCGATTCCAACAAACATCAGCGAGGAGTCGATTGGCAATTCAACGTGCAGCAGGCCCGCGTCAAACTCAAATCACTCTACCCCAAAATCAAATCCTGACGCGGCACTAGAGCAGTTTACCTTTTGTTGTAGTCGTTCTGGCTCGTGGGAGTGCCCGATTCACAGGCTCTTTCACGTCCATCGCGGCCACAAGTCAGCGTACTACGCTGTAGCTCGCAAAACGGAGATCGATGCCGCCAGGGATTTCTTGTTTTTCTGGTGAGTCCGTTGGCGGTGTTCGTAAGGTGTTCGCCTGAAGTGGTTTACGGATGAGGTGAATTGGATCTGGCGAGAAGATTGCGCTGTAGGACATGTTTCTGATTCGTGATACGCTGCTGAATCTCGGGGGCTGACTTCAGACTCAGTTCATGGAAGATGAGTGATGTCACAGGGTGCAGATGATTCCCCATCGATCACACGTTTCATGGTCGGTGTGTTATTTGGCGTGTTCATGACGTTTGCATACACCCGCTATGCATGGAAGATGCCGGAGGTCGTGCAGCTGCCGGCAAAGATCACGGAGGCAGCCATTTCGACGACGGCAGCGGTGGACCTGTTCAGTCCGACTGCTGCCGACGATGTGCGCCAACGTGCGTTCACGGTCATGATGTCCCAGCAGGCAGATGACTTTGCAGCGATCGACAAGGAATTGGGCAGCCCTCTCATGGAGGAGGTTCTGCGTCGCGAAGCGGTTCGAGAATCAAAGCTGCTCAAGCACCAGATGTCGGCATATCAGGTAGCGCTCGACCAACCTGCATTGCGTAAGACACTCGAACGCAAGCACGGCAGAACTGGCGACGACGAGGAACTCAAACGTCGTATGCTTCTGTCTGCGATTCGCGAAGAAGGTTTCACCAACTGGTATCTGCAGAAGCGCTTTCCGAATCTCACTCCGGATGAGACCATCGACATCGTTCTGAATGTCTATCAGAACGAACTTCGATCGCGACAGCATGTGGCTGTGGAATCGAAAGAACCCGTCCGGCTTTGAGACGGTCGTCGGTTCAACGATGCAGGACGCGTTGGAATGAACTGGCTGGTCGGAATCGGCCATACAGCCGCACTCGCCAGCAACGCCTTTTGGGCTATTCGACAGCTGTTGGAGCGAAGCCGCTGCGCATCGTGTTCTCAGTGACGTTGATCGGGACAAGGAACTGCAGCAGGTAGTCTGGACCACCCGCTTTGGTTCCGATGCCGCTTCGACGGAAACCGCCGAACGGATGTCTCTGTACCATGGCTCCAGTGATCGGACGATTGAGATACAGGTTGCCCACCTGCAATTCGTTGCGGGCTCGTTTCAGAGTTGCCGGACTTCGGCTGTAGACACCACCTGTTAATGCGAAACGTGTGTCGTTTGCGATGGCGATCGCATCATCCAGCGTTCGCACTCGGATCACCGGCAGCAGAGGGCCAAAGAGCTCCTGTTGAGCGATTGCGGAATCAGCGTTTGCTTCAGCAACGATCTGTGGACCCACAAACGTTCCCTGTTCGGACAATTCACTGGTATCAGTGACCCATGCGAGTGTCCCGTCGTGTTCCGGATCAAGTCCATTGACATGCTTGGTAATTCTTTCAACGGCATCCTCGTCAATGACCGGGCCAACCTGTGTTGCCGGATCTTCTGCCGGCCCCATCGCGATGCTCTTTGTCGCTTCGATCAGTCGTTCCAGAAACTGATCGTAGATTCCGTTAAGTACAATCAGGCGTGAGCAGGCGGAACACTTCTGCCCGGCGAAACCGAAGGCACTTTCAATGACTCCGGGAATCGCTTCGTCCAAATCGGCATCGTCGTCGATGATGATGGCGTTCTTGCCACCCATTTCTGCGATGACTCGGCGAACACTGTCCTGGCGGTCATCCGTTTCTGCTGCGATGCGGTTGATTTCCAGTCCCACCGCTTCGGAACCCGTAAAGCATACAAGGGAAACATCGGGGCTGCCGACGAGTTCCGGGCCGATATCTTCGCCGACGCCCGACAGCAGATTCATCACTCCGTCGGGCACCCCTGCGTTCTGCGCGATCTCCATGAGTTTGGCAGCGACAATGGATGCTTGTTCGGCTGGCTTCATAACAACCGTGTTGCCGGCAACCATCGCTGCCGCCGTCATGCCGGTCAGAATGGCGAGAGGGAAATTCCACGGGGCAATGACGACTGCGACGCCTCGAGGGCGATAGCTATAGGTGTTCGTTTCACCTTTGAGATTGGCTTCCTGCGGAGTATCCAGACGTCGCATTTCCCTGGCATAGTACATGCAGAAGTCGATGGCTTCTGCGACCTCGGCATCGGCTTCTGCCCACGGCTTGCCGACTTCGAAGATGATCCATGCGGCCAGTTCAAAGCGGCGCGTGCGAATCTCAGCAGCCATGAGCTCGAGGTAGTCGGCCCGCTTATCAGCATCTGTCGCGGCCCATTGTGGAAAGGCACGCTCAGCTTCTGCGACCGCGTCCGCTGCCTGATCTGCGCTGGCACTTGCCACTCGACCGATGACTTCCGACATGTTGGACGGGTTGCGTGAAACCAGTGTGCTGCGGCTGTCGCACGATTTGCCGCCCATGACCAATGGATACTCTTTGCCAAACTGAGCTCGAACCTCGTCGAGTGCTGCCTGAAATACATCGTGATTTTCCGCAACGCTGAAATCGGTGACGGGCTCGTTAGAGAATTCGTCCTGCGGAGTAGATTCAACCGGTGGTTCTTCAGCAGAAAGATCGGATGGTTTCATGAGCAGCAGCTCCGGGCGACGGTGTTCCGCCAGACTTTGACGTAGAAACGAATCGTTAGACGTGTTTTCCAGCAGCCGGCGAACCAGATAGGCCATGCCGGGAATCAGCTTGCCGTATGGCGTGTAGACTCGAACGCGATGCCCGAGTTCAGAGAGCAATCGAGTTTCCTCATTGCTCATGCCATACAACATTTGAATCTCGACAGCGTTATCCGGCACCTCGTATTCGGCGGCCCATGCGAGGGCATGAGCAAGGCTGCGCAGATTGTGACTGCCAAGAGCTGGTCGAAGCCACTGATGATTCTTCATCAGAAAACGCGAATGCGTTTCAAAGCTGTCGTCAGACTGCCACTTGCGTTGAAAGACCGGGACAGGCCAGCTTCGATATTCTGCGACAATGGTTTCGTAGTCCCAGTAGGCTCCCTTGACCAGGCGAACGGTAATGGGAGTTTGACGTTTTTTTGTCCATGCGAGAAGCTGCTTGAGGTCCTGGCCGGAATCCTGAAGGTAAGCCTGGACAACGATGCCCACGTCGGCCATGTCTCGAAATTCATCTTCCATCATGACTTGCTGGAAGATTTCGAGCGTCAGATTGCGTTTTTGATGCTGTTCCATGTCGAAATGGATATGAGCGTGCTGCTGCTGTGCCAGTCGCAGGATTGGCCTCAGACGTTCGCATACGCGGGCTGTGGTTCCGTGAGGATCGATGACAGAGAACCGAGAATCCAGTGCAGACAGTTTGAGGGAGACGTTCATCCGAGGCAGGGCGCCTTCGTGGTTTCGGTCGATGGTTTCGACTTCGGACCAGCTGTTGACGCGCTCTGAGATGCCGGCAATCAGGTCCAGATACGATTGCTGATACTGATCGGCCTCCCGGTCGCTAATGACAGACTCGCCCAACAGATCCAGAGAAAATGCACACCCTGATCGACGAAGTCTCTGTACAGACTTCAGGACTTCCTCAATCGATTCGCCAGCGATGAATCGCTGGGCCATTCGAGTGGCATTGGTTCGAGCATTCCAAGCGAGAGCTCGGCTGAGAATGCTGTTGCCGGAGGAAAGATCCAGTCCCAGCCGAGCAGCCCAGGGCAGCCGTTCTCGCACTTCCTGGAAGTACTCTTCCAGATGCCGTGAGATCGAAATGTGATCCTTCAGCATTGGCAGGACATCAACGAAGCGGAACATCTGCACCTTGACCGCTTCGTCTTCCATCGCCCAGTTCAGCAGGCGATCTTCCCACCACTGCCCATGAAACATCGATGGGGCGCGATGCTGCAACCTCTCCAGCAGGTCGTGGCCGATTTCCTGCGTGCGTTTTTCAACGCGTTCTTCAATGCGAGGGCTCTTTGCCATAGGGAAGGGCGGCAGGACGGGCAGGAATGGTCAGTGGAAACAGGGATGATTGGGCGGAGGAGTGTATCTGTTTCGGCGATTCTTTGAAGCACTGGATCGCTGAGGATTTCGCCGGTTTCCAAAGTCTGCCTGGAATCTGCGTGGCGCATAAGAAAAGAGTCGATTCACTTGTAGCAAACCGACTCTCCATTCGTTCTTTTCAGAATCTATTGTTCAGTCGGCGATGGATTGCGGCCGTCTTAGTTCACCGTCCGATCGCTGAACTTGGATGCAGATTCAGATGCTCGAATGCGGTTGGAGCGGTTTGGGTTCGCAGGATTGGTTGGTACGGAACGTCCGCTGGACGAATCGTTCGCAATCTGGGTCTTTGACTTTGGATTCCAGTTTGCCGTGGCCCAAACCGGGTATTCGTCGGCGACACTCAGTGACAGGTCCTTCAGGACATTGTATAGCTGACGAGTGTTCATACGTTCGTTGGGAACAACGCGCTGCAGAACGAATCGTTTATTGGAGGGAATGAAGGCAAAGAACTTGCCATTCCCCAGACGGTCGTTGGCAGCAAGCAGTCTCAACAGAGATTCTCTCGGCACATCGGCCGACTTGCGAGGCACCTGATCGAGCCATGCCATCACCCAGATAGACTGTTCGTCGCGACTCAACACGGTCGACATGCTGAACTTCCACTCTTCGCCACGAATGCTGTTCTTAAACGCAAAGTCGTAGCGTTTTTCTGTCTTGGTCGGCTGCAGACTCATCGCACGAAGTACTTTGCCGAGATCCTCTTCAGAAAGCTGGCCTTCTCGCTTTGGCTTGTCGGCCGGCTCCTGAGCGTTCAGCGACCAAGCGCTCGTAATCACCAATAGCATTGGAAGCAGGAATACGCTGAGACGTGTCATGTGAGTGCCCTCCTGGCTGTTACCGTCCTGGTCCACCGGGCCCGCTGACCGGAACTGATGTGTTTCAGTTATTCGGTCCGTCGTGGATCGGCCCAATGATGCTGTCAAGAACCCGAAGTCGCAGGAACTGCCGCACTCAGCGTGTTTCAAATCGCAGAGAGGTGCTTGAGGCAGATTTGTGACCAGGTTTCAAATTGATCCAGATCACGCACCAGTTGTTCCGGTGGTGCGAATCCTGCGTCTATCATCGACTTTTCACGTGGTGCAACTTTGGGTTTGTCCAGATTGAATACGTGGACAATGCCTAAATGGACCGTTCCGACTTCGGTTTCGTCGTCGTTGATGAGTCCCACGCAGGATTCCGTCCATTTTGCGTTCAGGTGGACTTCTTCTTCGATCTCGCGTTTCATCCCTTCCAGATAGGGGGTTTGTTCTCCATCCAGGTCCAGGGTTGAAACGTGACCGCCAACGCCCACGGATCGTTTGGCATGCAGACGGGCTTCTCCCTGATCGTTGCCCCGTTGGTAGGAGAAGATGTGTCCGTCACATTGAAAGATGCAATAAGGGATAAGTTGTTTGAACGACGGGTCTTCTTCCATTTCAGGTCGAGGTCGATAGCTGGCGTAGGCCGGATCCAGAATGACATCCAGATACCTGTCTGTGTCGCTGGAGAACCCCTGAAAGTGACCGACTTCATGAAAGACGGTCGTGGGGATCACGAGAACATGTTCGACAGCCGTTTCCGTTTGAGACATCACGTGACTCCTTCTTAGATCTGATTGATTTTATTCAGCTGCACCGTGCATAAGTTGCCGTACTGCGTGGTCGATGTCCGGTTGCCGCATGAGTGACTCCCCGACCAGTACTCCGCCAACTCCTGCGTTGGACAGCTCTTGAATGTCCGAGTGCGTTCGGATACCGCTTTCGCTCACGAGCAGGACGTCCGAGGGAATCTCGGGCATCAGGCGAAAGGTGTGTTCCAGTGAGGTATCGAAGGTTCGCAGATCACGGTTATTGATGCCAACCAGTCGCGTGCCTGTTGCCACGACCTGAGGCAGATTCTCGGGATCATACAGTTCGATCAGTGTCTGCATCCCCAGTTCGCCGGCGAAGTTGTGCAGATCTGATAACTCGTCAGCTGAAAGGCATTCGGCAATGAGCAGGACACAGTCCGCTCCAGCGGCCCGAGCTTCCAGAATCTGATATCGATCAAGAATAAACTCTTTACGCATGACCGGCAGATTGACCACCGCTCGAATCTGACGAAGAAAATCGAGGTGCCCCTGGAAAAAATGCTCATCCGTGAGAACGCTCAGGCATTGCGCTCCGGCGGCTTCGTACGACTGAGCGATCTCAAGGGGGTCGAAGTCGGCCCGTATGACTCCTGCCGATGGAGAGGCCTTTTTTACCTCAGCGATCAAACCGGGCTGTCCCTGTTCGAGTGCTGCTCGAAAATCGCGTACCGGCGATGCCGTTTCTATCTGCTGCCTGAGTTGTTCTTCTGAAGTTCGTTCACGCGCAGCGGCGATCTCCTCACGTTTGTGACGTACGATGTCTGATAACACGGTCGACAAAAGAGGCAAACTCCGTTGAGATAGGCGGGACTGGCTGCTGATGGGATGGAACTTCTGCTTCGTTTCGCCAAATCATACTGTCAGCGCGTCCCAATACCAGAAACGCAGTGGTGGTTTGGTGCCGTGACGAACACAGATTAGTCTCGATGACTGACTGCCATCGGCTGATCAAGCTGGCAACTCAAAAGATGATCGTATCCATACTTTCAAACATTCTGACCGACCAGCGCGGGTGGATTTTCAGCCTGGCCCAGGTGGCTCCCGAGGAAGTGGAGGTGACAGTCGGTGGAATCCTGGCAGCGTTGTGTGTTCTGGCAGCATTCACAGGTAGCCTGTTTGTGTTTGCGACGTGGCGTGGGCGAATGTCGAGAGGGGAGTCCGTGATCCCGGCAGCAGATCGACCAGGAATTGTGATTCCTGTGCCGATCCTCGTGTTTGGACTGTTGATCGCTCTGTTCATGTCGTCCATGGCAATCTCAGCGGGGCTTGAACGTGAGACTGAGAACAATAACGCTGCAACTGACGTCAAACCAAAGCCAGAATCGGATGAAACGGACGCGATCGATTCCGACACAGAACCAACGGTGACCGCTGCACCGTCAAATATTCCGGCACGATCGTTCGAGGCTCTTGAAGCAGCTCTGGTACAGACGGTGATTCTGGATTTGTTTCTGATTGTGTTTCTTGGTGTTCCGGTCTGGTGGCTGCATCATGAGGGGATGCTGGCTGCGGCCGAAACTGGACATGAAAGTGATGAACTGGCGGAGTTGACTGATGAAGCCAAGGCATACGATCTTGAGTTGAGTAATCCCTACAGTGCTCCGCGACAGGCGCTGGAACTACAGCCGATTTCCGTTTCAGCCTCTGAGCCATGGGACTTCGGCCGGGAGTTTCGGTATGCAGCGGAAGTCATGCTGGCGGCGTGGTTGCCAACGGCCGTGCTGCGATTGATTACGGTCCTGGTTTCTCAGGATGAATCTCAGCATCCATTCCTGGAATTAATCAGCAACGGGGTGAGTACTCAGGTGTTGCTTCTGATTGCCGGAACCGCCGTCTGCCTGGCTCCGTTGATGGAGGAACTGCTGTATCGAGTCGTGATTCTGGGTGGTCTGTTGTTTCGAGGGAGTACTACAACAGGATGGCCTTCGGTCCTGGCTGTAGGCGTGTCCTCGGTGCTGTTTTCGCTGGCGCACGGATTCCCGGACAGCCTGGCTCTGCTGCCACTTGCTGTAATCATCGGTTGGACATATCACCAGCGGCGGAGCTACCGAACCGTGGTACTCATCCATTTTTTGTTCAATGGATTCAACATTGTGATCGCCGCACTGGGAATGCTGTGAGCGGCTCGATGACCAAAAAAGAGCCCCGGATGCAGTAAATCCGGGGCTCTGTGAAAACTGACTTACAGGTGCCGTTCTAGTAGCGATAGTGTTCCGGCTTGAACGGACCGGCAACCGGCACACCGATGTAGTCTGCCTGTTCCTGCGTCAGGACTTCCAGTTTGACGCCCAGTTTTTCGAGGTGCAGCCGAGCGACTTCTTCGTCCAGATGCTTCGGCAGCATGTGAACTCCGATTTCGTAGTTTTCGGTTTCTTCCCACAGTGCCAGTTGAGCCATCACCTGATTCGTAAAGCTGTTGCTCATCACAAATGACGGATGTCCGGTCGCACAGCCAAGATTCACGAGGCGTCCTTCGGCCAGTACAATGATCGCTTTGCCGTCCGGGTAGACGTACTTGTCAACCGGGCCACCTTCGTCTGCAGGAGTCTTGACACAGACCTTGTCGATGTCGGATCGATCGTTGAGGTAAGCGATCTGGATCTCGCTGTCGAAGTGACCAATGTTGCACACAATCGCCTGGTGCTTCATTTGATCGATGTGTTCGCCACGGATCACGTCCTTGTTACCGGTCGTCGTGACAAAGATGTCTCCCAAGGTGGCGGCATCTGCCATGTTGGTGACCTGGAATCCTTCCATCGTCGCCTGAAGAGCACAGATCGGATCTATCTCGGTCACGATGACGCGTGCTCCCAGTCCCTTCATGGCATCGGCACAGCCCTTGCCAACATCGCCGTAACCGCAGATAACGACAACTTTACCGGCAACCATCACGTCCGTTGCGCGTTTGATGCCATCGGCCAGAGATTCGCGGCAGCCGTAAAGATTGTCGAACTTGCTTTTGGTTACGGAGTCATTGACGTTGATTGCTGGAACCGCCAGCTGGCCTGAAGCGTGCATCTGGTGCAGCCGGTGAACGCCGGTTGTTGTTTCTTCTGACAGCCCTTTGATGCCGCTGAGCAGTTCGGGGAACTTCTCATGGACCATCAGGGTCAGATCCCCGCCATCGTCAAGGATCATGTTCAGAGGCTGGCCATCGGGAAATGTGAGTGTCTGTTCGATGCACCAGTCGAATTCTTCTTCGCTCATGCCTTTCCAGGCATAGACCGGAATCCCGGCCTGAGCAATCGCAGCGGCCGCATGATCCTGTGTGGAGAAAATGTTGCAGCTGGACCAGGTGACCTCCGCGCCCAGTTCGACCAGTGTTTCAATCAGTACGGCGGTCTGGATCGTCATATGCAGGCAACCTGCGATTCGAGCTCCCGCCAGCGGTTTTGTTGGGCCGTATTTCTCACGCAGAGCCATAAGGCCTGGCATTTCGATTTCGGCAATTTCGATCTCTTTGCGACCAAGTTCGGCCAACGACAGATCAGCGACCTTATGTGGGTGAGACAATGTGGCACTCATGTTCAGAAATATCCTGGTGGAAAGCACGGATGCAGAGAAAATCGGCCAGTCAAACACGGACAGGCACCTCGAAACTGCCTATCCTGACGAAACAGAGGAATCTAGGACGTTCGCAGCAGAGATTCAACGTGGAATGAGGTTCGTAAAGCGTGGATTCCTGATGACTGCAATGGCGTTTGGCTGTCATGTCAGGTCATCTAACCGGATTAAGTGCAGCCAGTTAACACGATAATGGAATGTGCGATGGGCGATTCAGATTCCAGGCAACACGAACGATTCGACCAGAACGGATTCGTCATCGTCCGTAGCCTTTTTGGCAGATCGGAGATTGATGGACTGCGTTCATACGCCAAAGGCGATCAGAATCTCTCAGACGAATCCTACGTTCGGCGGGATTCTGAGGGCGCTGAGACCCGCCTGGCGCTTAAGAACGATCTGGACGACAGTTGTCCGTACACTGCGATTGTTCGTAGTGAACGTGTCGCTGGCAGGATGGCGCGGCTACTCGGCAGCGAGATCTATCACTACCATCACAAGATGATCCTGAAAGAGCCTCATGTGGGTGGCGCATGGGAATGGCATCAGGACTACGGCTATTGGTACAACTTTGGCTGTCTGTATCCTGACATGGGCAGTTGCATGATTGCCGTGGACCAGGCGAACAGGGAGAACGGTTGTCTGCAGGTTCTGGCCGGATCTCATCATCTTGGGCGGATTGACCACGTCCGGATTGGTGAGCAAACCGGAGCAGATCCTGAAAGAATTGAGGCAGCTATGTCGCGGTTTGAGCTGGTTCACTGTGAACTCGACCCCGGCGATGCGGTCTTCTTCCACGCTAATCTGCTGCATCGGTCCGATCGAAACGATAGTGACCATCCAAGATGGACACTGATCTGTTGCTACAACACTCGCCACAACGACCCGATTGTGCAAAACGGGCGTCATCCCAATTATTCGCCGCTGGAAATCTGGGCAGAAGATCGTGTGCAGGGGATGCTGTTAGATGCCGGCGCGTAAGCAGCGTCGTTGATGTCAGTGCGTTTTGAATGTGACGAACGGGAGCACGCCGATGTTGGCATCAGATATTCAAGTTCGCTCCACTTGCTGAGTAAGGACACAAGATGGTTCGTATCGCGATGTTGGGAACAGGGTTCATTGGGCGTTTCTATACGGAGTCACTTCACGGCAAGAGATCGCGTGACCGAGTTCAGCTCATCTACGGGCGAGACGAAGCACGAACTCAGGCATTCGCAGAACAGCACGGAATCCCCCATTACACGACCAGTCTGGAAGAAGCCGCTACCGCAGATGAAATTGATGCCGTCGTCATCGGGCTGCCAAACAATCTGCACGAACAGGCTGTTGTAGCGGCCGCAGCGGCGGGCAAAGCTGTCCTGTGCACGAAGCCGCTGGGACGGGATGCTGATGAGGCTCTGCGAATGCTTCAGGCGGTTGAGGAGGCCGGTGTATTCCACGCTTACCTTGAAGATCTCGTCTACACCCCCAAGACTCTGAAGGCACTTTCGTCTGTGCATGACGGAGCAGTGGGCGACGTCTTGTGGGTCCGTTCTCGCGAGACACACCCGGGTCCACACAGTGACTGGTTCTGGAACAGGGAGATTTCAGGCGGGGGAGCAATCGTCGACATGGGATGTCACTGCATTGAGATTGCTCGTAATTTCATCGGCAAGGACATCCGGCCGTTGGAAGTCATGTGCTGGGCAGACACACAGGTGCATCCAATCGAAGCAGAAGATCATGCGGTTGGAATGGTCCGATATGAGAATGGTGCGATCGGCCAGTTTGAAGTCAGCTGGGCGTTTCGCGGAGGAATGGACCTGCGGGATGAAGTGGCAGGCACCGAAGGCACGATCTGGCTGAATCACTGGCTGAGAACCGGTATGGAAATGTTCACTGCCGGTGGGCAGTCTGGCTATGTGGCTGAAAAGGCTGATTCAGAAACAGGCTGGTTGTTTCCGGTGGGTGACGAGCAGGTGGCTCTGGGCTACGTGGACATGTTTGCCGACGTTCTGTCGGCTCTGGAGGAGCAGCGGACGCCAATAGAAGACTTCTACGATGGTTATGTGGTGAACGCGATCATTGATGCCGCCTATCAATCTGTTAATTCAAGGACATGGGAGTCCGTTAATCTTCCTGTGTGGCGGGGACAGGACGGAGTCCAGCGTGTCGGCTCGATTCGGGAGTTCGATGCCGATCATGTGTTGATCAAGGAAGAAAAGATGCCGGACGGGGCAACCAGACTGATTCTTCGTAACAAGGCGACTGGTGAAGTCATCCAGCGAGAAGTCAGGTCGTAGCTTCTCGCGGTGCTACCCTTTGCCTCCACGGGAAGGTTCACTATTCCGCTGCCTGGCGGCGATTCCCACTCAGCCCCGGTTCCTGCCAAAGGGCACAAACTGTAAGGTGTCTGCGTTTTCAAGGTGAGAAGACTCTTCGTGAGGTTGCTGGTCAGGGACGGGCTCGGCAGGTCTGCCTTCCTGTCCTTTGCTCCCTCAATCATACTCCTCTGCAGCAGCGATCATGGTGGCTGCAGAACGTCATCGATTCAGGACTACCAGAAGCACATATGAATCAGGTCGTCATTAGCGGATCCGGTCTTTGGAAACCGGAAGAGTTTGTAACGAACGTTGAGTTGGTTGATTCGTACAACGCGTACGCTCGTCGATTCAACGAACAAAACGCTGCTGCCATTGCTGCCGGTGAAATTGTCGAGAAGCAAATGTCGAGCCCGGAGTTCATCGAAAAGGCGAGCGGCATACGGCAACGCTACACCTATCGCAAGGAGGGAATTCTTGATATCGATCGCATGCGGCCGGTGCTGAAAGAACGTGCCGACGATGAATTGTCACATCAGGCTGAAATTGCAGTTTACGCAGCTCAGGATGCGATGAAAGCTGCAAACAAGACGGCAGCTGACATCGATACAGTGATTGTCTCCTGTGCCTACACCGAACGCGCTTATCCGGCGATTGCCATTGAAGTGCAGGAAGCCCTGGGAATCGAAGGGTACGGTTTCGACATGTTGGTTGCCTGTTCGGCAGCGACGTTTGCTCTGCAGCGTGCCTATGACGCAGTTGCGGCGGGAACGTCTCGGTGCGTCCTGCTGATAAATCCGGAATTGATTTCGCCTCAGGTCAACTACAAGGATCGGGACGGGCACTTCATCTTTGGAGACGTTAGTACTGCAACCATTGTTGAACGGGCAGACACATGCAGATCTGATCATCGGTACGAGGTTCTCAGCACGCACGCCATGACAGCATTCTCGAACAACGTGCGGTCCAACTTTGGACATCTTTCGCATGCAACCGATGCAGATCCGTTCGGCGATGACAAGATGTTCAATCAGAACGGGCGGAAGGTCTTCAAGGAAGTTTGTCCGATGACAATTGAGCATCTGGAGGCTCAGTTGCAGGATGTTTCAATCCCGGTTTCTGATGTTCGTCGCTGGTGGCTTCATCAGGCAAACATCAACATGAATCAGTTGATTGTTCGCAAGTTGTTGGGCCACGAACCGGATCAGGACACCGCTCCAGTGATCCTCGACGAATACGCCAACACGGCCTCAGCCGGCTCAATCATTGCCTTCCACTTATATCATCAGGACCTTGTCCAGGGCGATATCGGCGTCCTCTGCTCTTTTGGTGCCGGCTATTCGATTGGATCACTCGTCGTGCGAAAAATGTGATCTGTAACGAACTCTGCAGTGTATTACGCCAGGCTGTGGACGAGTCAGACGTGAATGAGCAAAATACTGGCACTGCTACGAGCCAGGCCGACAGTGCAACTCGTATTATGCTCTATTGGTTGCCGGCCAGTTCCCGCTCGATGCGTTTGCACAGAACGGAGGTCGAACTGACTTCGCCCACCATTGAGGCATTTGGAAACATCAATTTGGGTACCGTTCCGGCTCCGACACGCTTATAGAGTTGCGTATGTCGGGCAATGTATTCGGCTGCTGTGGGGTAGTTCAGTTCCTTTTGCAGTGCTTCTCGCCCGACGAGTTTTTCGGCCTGGTGTCGGGTTGCACGGGCGGTGCGGGAGGACTGGAGGATCCAGTCGTGCAGCTCATGGAACTTCGTGGGATCAATGCGCCAGACGGCAACTGCAATCCGTGAGATCTCACAGGATTCTCGATGTACTCCGCCGCTCGACTTTGCAGATGGGTTGCATTTGCGATCAAGGGGAACCGGAAGAGTAATCACAGCCAGATCATCACCAAAATGCCGGAATGCGCCCTTGATTGCACGATTCGTGTTGCGGCAGTGTTGGCAGGTATAGTCGAACATCTCCACAAACACATACCTGGCCTCAGGTTCCCCAAGTAGCGGCCATTGTCGAATGTCCAGACGAAAGCGATTTCCGTTGACGCTGATCAGCCGACGCCTGGGTTGTGGAGAGTTGTCTTGTTGCTCGTTTACCTTTTGGTCGGTGGAGCTTTCGCTGTCGGCTGCTGTTTCTGTATGTGATGGTTCATCAGCCGATGCCAATACCTGATCGCTGAAGCAGATGAGTTGCGGGGCCATGATCATCAGAAGCGTGGCGGCTGCTTTTGATGACGTTTCTTCCTGTTCTGTTTCTGCTTCTTTCAGTGCGTCGACCGACGTGGAAGTTGCTTCCGTGGGAGGTTCAAAGACATCGCCTCCTGGAGCTGCAAATATGTCATCCGGAGGCGAGAAGAGTGTGTCGTCGATGACACCTTCAACGGGTGCCTGGGCGACATCAGTTTGTTCGGAAGAGTTGGCGTCAGTTTCATTGTCGTCGTATCGCACGACAACATACTTCTGAGGGGCCGGTGTCAGGCCTTGAATCGTCGCTAACAGGACGACGGCTGCCATGCTGACCGCAGAAAGTTGGACTGTTTGTCTGAAGCCGGCAGGATGCTTCCAGAGAAGAATTGCGAGGATTCCCAGGCCACATGTGTGAGCGGCCAGACACCAGGGACACAGATGGTCCATTGTCAGGAATTGCAGTCCGGTAAACCAGATCGCAGCAAGACCAGCAACGATCCCACAGACAGTGATGGTGGCCGAGTACATTTGCCGCATCGCGCCCACACTGGCAACGCGCCAACAGGCCAAAGCTGACAGCAGGGTACAGTAGAGGGCGAATGCAGGAACACTGACGGGAATCCCTACGACCTTTGACCACTGACTGGTCAGGACGTGGCCGCAGTCAAAGACACCTCCCGAACCACAACCTGCAACCGGAGTTGTCGTGAGAGCTGCCCACGACAGATAGCCTGTCAGGATCAAGCCCGTCACGGCGAACAACCCGATCACCCGGAACCATCGTCCGAGGTCCTGCGCCGCTGGAACGTCAGCTGCACTTTCCAGTGTCAGATTCTGTTGGCTCATCTCAACCCCTTCGCCTCGTGCTTGTCCGATGAATCTTCGCGTCGGCGCGATGCTGTATTCCGGGAGTCAAAGCTCTCTGTCAGCAGGTGAAACGGGTGTCCGTCCGTTCAGGATACTGAGGAAGTACAAGCGTTCAGAATCATCAATTGCGGGTGAACACCCCTAATCTACCAGAATCCAACCAAAGCGGCATACGAAACGAACACTCTTTGCAGCCAGTATTGCCAGTTTTATCCAACTTCTGACAGGGCCCGTCGAATCGATTAGACAGGCTGTCACGATGTTGGATTACTGATTGGGGAGAATATGCCAGTTCTCCGCAATCCGACGAAGCTGACACTCATGCAATCTCGTCGGCAAACTCTTGAACCGGACTGCACGCGAGCCGATGGGAAGAGACAGGGGAAATTGTGGCGGAATTGCAGGAGGCAGATGTGTGGCGGTGACTCATCAACCAACTTACGTCAGGCTAGCCCGCATGTCTCACGTGGCCGCGCGATTTGTGGGTTCGAGGTCGTTTCTGGGGATTGGCGGCGTGCATATTGAGCTGAACGCGCGTCTGCCGCCTGAATTCGGTCGCAGGGCCTTCAATTTTG
>Ga0180430_10002847_pt1 | contig 15318 bp, 13 predicted proteins | sample SS_ome_9_FD_132999 | JGI IMG/M metagenome (GOLD analysis project Ga0180430, IMG submission 132999) | Hypersaline lake sediment archaeal communities from the Salton Sea, California, USA - SS_1_S_2 metaG | ecosystem: Environmental > Aquatic > Non-marine Saline and Alkaline > Hypersaline >... | reverse complement strand
ATCCCACAAGGGACTCCTCAAGCGGATCAAGATCACCAAGACCGGCAAGGTCCGCTTCGGCCGCCCGGGCAGCCGCCACCTGAAGAGCAACAAGAGCGGCGAGCAGATTCGCGGCTACCGCAAGCGAAGCTACGCCCGGCAGGGCGACAAGCGACGCCTCGAGCTGCTGCTCGCCCGTCCGCTCCGCAGCCAGGAGCAGGCGATGGCCGATCGCAAGGCCCGCGAGGCCGCCGCGACCACCACCGAGGCGGGAACCGCCGACGCCTGACCGAATCGGACGCGACACCCGCTCGCCTCACGCGCCCCATTGGCCGTCCTCCGAGGGCGGCTCGACGTCCCACCCCGCCTCGTCCGTCGGGACCGAAGCGTCCTCGAGACCTCCGCCGGACCTCCGACCTCAGGAATCGACCCATGCCCCGCGTTCGCAAAGGTGCCGCCCGGACCCAGGCCCGCCGCAAGCTTCTTCGCGCCGCCCGCGGCTACTACGGCACCAAGCATCGCCTGAAGCAGCAGGCCAAGGTCGCCCTGATGCGGGCCGGTCGGTTCGCCCACCGCGACCGTCGCAACCGCAAGCGGGACTTCCGCAGTCTGTGGATCACCCGCATCACTGCGGCGTGCCGCATGCGGGGCACCCGCTACAGTCTGTTCATCAACGGGCTCCAGCAGGCCGGCATCCTGCTCAATCGCAAGATGCTCTCGCAGATCGCCATCGACGACCCCAAGACCTTCGATCGACTGGTCGAGATGGCGAAGGCCTCGGCCACCGCCGCCCCCGCGGCCGCATCGGCCTGACCGTCTCGCCCGCGCGGCCACCCGAACGTCGCCTGACGAATTCTCCACCGCGGATTCGACGACGCCACGCCTCCATCGGGCGTGGCGTCCGGTCTCGGAATCCGGCCTCGGCGTCGGGTTCCGATGCGGAGGTGGAGACTTCGGGCGAGGGCGTTCAGGCGGTCTCCCGCTCTCCATCGGACTCGCCCGGTCCCGGCAGTCGGGAGACGTCCCCGCGAAACCCCGCGGCCCGCTGGTTCTCGCGACGAATCGACTCGTAGACCTCCTTGCGGTGGACCGGCACCTCCGCCGGCGCCCGGAACCCCAGGCGGACCCGATCGCCGCGGATGTCCACCACGGTGATCTCGATCTCGTCTCCGATCATCACGGTCTGGTCCCGTTGCCGGGAAAGCACGAGCATCGGTGGCGGACTCCTGAGCGGACGCGGGCGAAGCGGCGGTGTCGGCGAATCCGTGCGACCCGTCCGGGGTGAATCGGTCAGGCGATGCCGGCGAGCGCGGGCATCTCGACCGAGGCGAGATCGTGGCGAACGCTCCAGGAGTCGTCGCCGAGGACGAGCTGCACCCCCCGCCGGGTGGCGGCGTTGAAGACGAGGGGGCTGCGGAGGTTGGCGGTCAGGCGATCTCCGTGGCGGGCGACCAGCGCCACCACCGCGAGGTCCTCCATCGAGCGCAGTTCGAGACGGCGTGCGTCCTCGGGCCGCAGGTCGATGGAATGATCGGGAATCCAGAGCGCGGGGTCGGTCACGAGAAAGCAGACGCCCGCCTCCTCGATCGACTGGAGCCACCAGAACACCTCGCGGGCATCCGCCCACAACAGGGCGAAGCGGCGACTCCGCGGAAATCCGGGAAGCCCCGCCGGAAAATCGACGACCCGGGACGCATCCACGTCGAGGGTGCCGAACCGAACGCTCTGGATGCGCATCGCGTGCTCCGGGAGACTGGGATGGACGACGCGCCATCCCCGTTCCGCGAGCATCGGACGGATCCCCCCTTTCCGCTTGAAAGTCGAGGGTCTTCGCCGGCGCCTCGCCCCGTAGCATCTCCGCCGATGACCTCCACCGCACCCCGAGCCCCCGTCCGCCGGCCCGTCCCTCCGGTGGTGCTCGTGGCGGCGGCCGGAGCGGTCGCGGTCTGCTGGGGACTCGCCGGCCGAACCGGACCACCCCCCGCCGAACCGCTCCGGGCCGAGTCGCTCTGGGCGATCGCGGTCGCCTACGCCCCGGCGATCGTCTGGATGCTGGCGGCCGCGGGACTCGGTCGCATCGCCTCGGGCCTGCTCCCTTCGGTCGAGACCCGCCTCGAGCGAGGCCTGCTTCGCGTCGCGGTCGGAACCGCCCTGCTGATGGCGATCGACGCGCTGCTCGGCCGCCTCGGGGTGTTGACGGCGGCCGAGGGCGGGGTCGCCTGGACGTTGACCGCGACGCTGGCGGTCGCCGCGGCGTGGCCGGGACGACCGGCCTCCGGCACGGAGACGGAGCCGCTCCGGACGCCCTGGTGGACCGGCCTCGCCTTCGCCCCGGCGCTGGGCACGATGCTCCTCGCGTCGATCGCGGCGCCGGGCTGGCTCTGGTCGAGCGAGTTCGGCGGCTACGACAGTCTCTCCTACCACCTGCTGCTGCCGCGGGAATGGTTCGAGGCGGGCGTGATGGGGCCGCTCGCCCACAACGCCTACAGCGGTCTGCCGAGCCACGTCGAAGCGAGCACCCTTCATCTCATGACGCTGCTGCGGGATCCCCTCGCGGCCGCGTTGCCCGCCCAGGCGCTGCAGGCCTGCCTCGCGGCACTCGCCGCGGCCATCATCGCGGCCACCGCCCGCCGGTCGTTCGGGGTCGCGGCGGCGATCCTCGCCGCGGGCGTCTTCATCGGCACGCCCTGGACGGTGGTCACCGGCAGCCTGGCCTACAACGAAGCCACGGTCGCCCTGATGCTCGCCGCGGGCCTCTCGATCACGCTGCCCTCGGGAGCATCGGGAACGACGCCTTCGGAAATGCCCCGCCGCGCCGCGACCGTGGGCATCCTCGCCGCCGGCGCGGTCGGCGCGAAGGCGACCTCCATCGCCCTGTGCGCCCTCCCGCTGGGCGTGCTGCTGCTCGCCGGCACTCCCCGCGGTCGGCGCCTCGCCGCCGCCGGACTCGCGTCGCTCGCCGCCCTGCCGATGCTCCTGCCGTGGCTGGTGCACAACACGCTGGGGTTCGGCCAACCGTTCTTTCCGCTGCTTGGGGGCGTCTTCGGCGGCGGCGGGTGGAGCGAGACCCAGATCGCGATCTTCGAGGCGGCGCACGGACCTCCCGCCGGCGCGGCTCTGGGCGAGGGCGTCGCCGCGTTCTCCAACGAACTCCTCAGGCACGGCCTCGGGCCGAATCCGACCCCGGGCGAACCGTGGCGACCGTGGTGGGGACTCCTCTGGCCGGCCGGGATCGCGGCCGCCGCGGTGGCGATCGCCGCCGGAGGCGTCCGACGTCGCATGGCGCGGCCCCTGGTCGGAGCGCTGCTGGCGATGCTCGCCTTCTGGATCGGCTTCACCCACTGGGAGAGTCGGTTTCTCGCGCCCGCCGCGGTCCCGCTGGCCCTGCTCGCCGCCGCGGCATGGCCCGAACCGAGCCGGGGCGAGACCTCCACGGGCGGCCTCGCGGGGGCGACCGCGCTCGTCTTCGCCTCGGGCCTGCTGCCGATGGCGATCCTGCTCGGCGAGCGTCCGCTCGGGGACGGGACCGAGCGGGTCGGAGCACCCGCCGCCGCCACCGGTCAGGTCGCGGCGGTGTCGGGACGACTGCACCAGCGACTGCTTCGAGATCCCGGACTCGATCGGGCGTCGCGGGCCGCGGTGCTCGCCACCGCGCCGGTGTGGACCTTCGTCAACGATCCGACGCTCTCGGGACGAGGGGGGCGGGTGCTGCTCGTCGGCGAGGCGCGGGCGTTCCATCTCGACCGCCCCGGCACCTACGCAAGCGTCTGGAATCGCGGCCGCCTCTCCGAACTCGTCCGCGAAGCACCGGGCGAACCGGACGCATGGCGACGGGCCCTTCGAGAGGAGGGATACACCCTCGTGCTCCTCGACGAGGGCATGATCGAGCGCTGGCGGGGCGACGGCTGGTGGGATCCGTTGCTCGACGCCGGGGCGGTCGCGGCGTTCCGGGAGGGGCTCCTGCCGCTCGGCCGGTTTCCCTCGGGCGTCGAACTTCTGGAGATCCCGGAGACCGAGCGATGAACCAGATCCGTCGTCCGTCCATCCGCCGCCCCTTCCGGAATCGCCTCGGATGGTGGTGGATCGCCCTCGCCACGACGTCGCCGTCGTGCGTGGCCCCGATCGATCGATCCGAAGGCGATGCGGGTTCCGCCACTCGCGTCGATCACACCGCCGAGACCACCGCCGACCCCGCGACCACGCCGCTGGCGTTCCTCGACGAGCGTGCGGTGCGCCGCGGCGACCTCGACGCGGCGCTGCTGGAGTACGGCGGCGGGGTGGTGCTGCGCGAGCATCTGCTCGACCTGCGGCTCGCGAGACTCGCCGCCTCGCAGGGCATCTCCCTCGACGACGCCATGATCGCCGGCGAGCTGGAACGCCTTTGCGACACCCTCGATCCCGATCCCGATCGCGCGGTCGAACTGCTCGAGGCGGTTCGATCCCGGCAGGGACTCGGCGAACGGCGGTTCGCTGCGCTGCTGAGACGCAACGCCCTGCTGCGGGCCCTCGTCGCCGGCGCGGTCCGCCCCGACGAGGCGGCCGTCGAGCGGATCCACGACGTGCGACACGGCCCCCGACGGCGCATCCGGATGATCGCGAACGAGCGTCTCGCCGAAGTCGAAGCGGCGCTGCGCGATCTCGCCGGGGGCGAGGCGTTCGACGAGATCGCCCTGCGCCGCTCCACCGATGCGAGCCGGGCCGCGGGAGGGCTGGTGCCTCCCATCACCCGCCTCGATCCGACCTGGCCCGCGTCGCTGCGGGAGGCGGTCTTCGGACTTGGAATCGGCGAGGTGTCGGCTCCGGTGCTCGTCGAGGGCTCGTGGGTGGTCGCGCTCTGCCTCGAGGAGGAGCCCGGCGACGGCACGCCGCTCGAGGCGGTCCGTCCGGAGCTGGAACGCCTCGCGCGGATGCAGCAGGAGCGGGTGCTGATGGATCGCCTCGTGCGGGAGCTCGACGCCGGGCTCGACCCCCGCGTGCTCGATCCCCGGCTCCGAGAGGCGTGGGAGCGCACCCGGCGCTGACGATCGCCGCTCTCAGGATCGCAGCCACGCAAGCCGCGCCGCCGCGATCGGAAGCAGCAGCGCCGCGGGCAGGAACGAGGAGAGCGCCGAGGGCAGGCCCGGAAGCTCCACCGTCATGATCGCCATCGAACCGAGGATTCCCGGGACCGCGATCGCCGCGGCCTTCGCGCTCTGGGCGAGCAGCGGGCGGGGCTCCCGCAGCAGGAAGCACGGCAGCACCGCGGCCAGCACCAGCAGGTTCACCGCCACCTGCGCGAAGCGCGCGTAGTAGGTCCGTGCCAGCACGTCCCCCGCCGGCCCGGCGTCCTCGCGAAGACGCTGGAGCTCGACGAGTCCGAGGAGTTGGGCGTATTCGGCGGAGCGGCGGACCAGCAGCGCCGCCGGCGAGAGGTCGGTCTCGAACCGCTCGACCGGCCGCGACGTCCGCACCACCTGCCCCGCGGCGACCGTCTCCCCGCCGACGGGCCGGATCTCGATCGCCTCGCCACCCTCGAGGATCCACGAGGAGCTCGCTTCGTCCCAGTCCGCCGCGGTCGCGGAGATCCGCGAGACGGCGCGTCCCGACTCGTCGCGGCGCAGAAGCAGCACGTCGACGAGTCGGCCGCCTTCGGGATCGAACCGCGCCGCCCGCAGCAGGGCGTTGTCGGCGTCGCGGGTGAGCGGCACCTCGTACTCGCGCAGGCCCCGGGCGAGGATCGCATCGTGCTTGCGGAGAAGCATCGGCGCGAGTCGCGGCAGGACCAGTTCCCCGTTGACCAGGGCCACGAGATTGAGCGCGAAGGCGGCGGCGAGGATCACCAGTCCCACCCGGACGAGCCCGACGCCGGCGCTCGCGATCGCCACCAGCTCGCGATGCTTGACCATCGACGACAGCGTGAATCCCGCCGCGGCGACCGCCACGAGTCCCACCACGAACCCGAAGAACTGGAAGATCCGCGGCCCGTGGAAGTCCAGGATCGCCACCGTCACCGCGACCGGCAGCGACTCGTAGCGCCCCGCCGCCACCGCCTCCTTGGACACGTCGACGAACTCGTCGATCTGCAGCACCACGTCGAGGGCGACCGCCATGGTGAAGAAGATCGCGAAGAGCAGCAGAAAGCTGCCGAGGAAGCGAAGCAGGATGACGCGGTCGAGAAGGATCATCGCGGGGCGTCGGCTCGCGGGTGGGACGGGCGTTCGGGACGGAGGCGTTCGAACACGGGCTCAGCGGCGGGCCGCACGCCACCAGGCGGCCAGGATGATCAGGAGCAGGCCCGCCTGCGCCGACCAGATCGTCAGCAGACCCGGTCCCGGGCGATCCCAGCGGGTCATCTGCTCGCCGCTGGAGATGAGCAGCATGTCCGCGATGGCGGGCAGGAACAGCAGCGCGAAGGTGCCCAGCGCGACGCTCGCCCGGGAGCGCACCGCGAGCACGGCGCCGAGCAGCGGAAGGAGCAGGCCCGCGAGCGACTGGGCCGCACGCTGGTTCTGACGCGCCAGCACATCGAGCTGGAACCGCTCCGCGCCCCGCTCGAGCGCCTCGACGCCTCGGGCGACGCCGGTCCCCAGCGCGGCGATGGCGGGATCGTCGCTCTCGCTCGCCTCCCCCGCCTTCAGGCGACCGACCGCCCGCAGCTCCGCCAGCGATCGAGGCGGGGTGTCGGACCGGCAGGAGACCGCCGAGAGGCCGCCCACCGTCTCCGGCCAGCGTCCCCGCCTTCGTTCCTCGCCGATGCGCTCCTCCGCGGCGACGCCCGCCTCGACGCGGAGCTCGAGACGATCGGAATCGCCCTCGAATCGGAGCGTCGCCTCGGGAACCCGGGTGCGGCGGCGCTCCACGCCCTGCATCCGCTCCGCGAGACGCACCATGCCGCCGCGGCGGGCCGGAAGCAGGCGATCGCCGACGAGCCGGCCGCCGCCGACCACCACCGCTCGGCCGGTGAGTCCGGACGCGAGCTCGAACTCCGACGCCTCGCCGAGTCCATCGCGAAGGCAGGTCCAACGCTCGAGTCTCGCGAGGGCCCGCTCGAGCGGTTCCGCCGCGTCGCGCACCGGTCGATAGGCCCCGGGATCGGCGCGGGCGTCGAGCAGTTCCGGAAGGGTCAGTCCCTTCGGTTCGCCGCCGAGACTTCGGGTGAGGTCGATCGCTTCGGGCCGCGCCTCCGGCAGCACCGCGACCGCCAGCTCGTCGGCCCGCTGCACCGTCGCGTTGACGAGCACCAGCTTCAGCATCGCGCCGGCGTCGGCGGGATGGACGTCGATGACCGCGTTCTCCGCGGTGAACTCCGTTCTCGGGCGCCGGGGACGCCCGCCCATCTCCAACGCCGCCACGCCGCTCAGGACCAGGCGATCCCGCGCTCCGGTGGGCGGCGGATCCGGGCTCAGAAAGGCCGCGTCCGCGTAGATCTCCAGCCCGCCCACCTGCAGCCCCTCCCCGGCCTCCACCGCGGTCACGAGCATGCGCGCGGCGTCCCGCGCGAGCAGCGTCTGCATCGACCGCCAGAACAACGGCGACGCCCAGTGGACCAGCGCCACCATCGCCAGCATCAGCGCCAGTCCCAGGCCGATCGCGGGGGCGAGGATCGTGCGCATCCGCAGCCCGGCGGCCTCCATCGCCTGCACCTCCCGATCCACGCTCATCCGGTGGTACACCGTGACCGTCGCGAACGCCGCGGCGAACGGCAGGGCGTACTGGAGCATCGGCACGCTCGCGTAGACGAGGAACATCGGCAGATCCGCGGGTCCGAGCAGGTTCTGCGACAGCGGCCGCACCGCGGCTCCGAACGCGACCACGACCACGAGCACCGTGCCGGTGAGCACGGTGGTGCGGAGCAGGTCCGCGAGAACCGATCGATGCAGCAGCCAGGGAACCCGCATGGTCGCGCGGCGCGTCAGCGCAGGCCGTACTCCTTCAGCTTCCGGTAGAGCGTGCGTTCGCCGATGCCCAGCAGCAGCGCCGCCTGCTCGCGGTTGCCGCCGGTGAGGGCGAGGGTCTGGCGAATCGCCTCCTTCTCGAGGCGGTCGAGCCCGACGCCGGCGAGACCCCGCACCGTCGGCGGATCCTCGTCGTCGTCCGCGCGGATCTCCGGCGGCACGTCGCGAACGTCGAGACGATCGCCCTCGCCCGAGACCACCATGCGGTGGACCACGTTGAAGAGCTCCCGCACGTTGCCCGGCCATCGGTAGGCGATCAGGCGCATCAGCGCCGGCTGGGTGATCTCCGGCCGGTCCCGGCCCGCATCGGCGGCGTAGCGGCCGATGGCGTGCGAGACGAGCAGGGGAATGTCCTCGCGGCGGTTCCGCAGCGGCGGCACGTGGATCTCCACGCCCCGAATCCGGAAGTAGAGGTCCTCGCGGAACTCCCCGGCGGAGGACATCGACTTGAGATCGCGATTGGTCGCGCTCACCAGACGAAGATCGACGGTGCGCACCTCGTTGGATCCGAGTCGGACGATCTCGCCGGTCTCGAGCACCCGCAGGAGCTTGGGCTGCATCGCGAGCGGCATGTCCCCGATCTCGTCGAGAAAGACCGTGCCGCGGTCGGCGTACTCGAAGACGCCCTCCCGATCGCGGTCGGCACCGGTGAAGGCGCCGCGCACGTGTCCGAACAGCTGATCCTCGAGCAGCGACTCGCTCTGCCCCGCGGCGTTGAAGGTGACGAAACGCCGCTCCGCGCGCCGGGAGAGCCGGTGGATCGCCGCGGCGACGAGCTCCTTGCCGGTTCCGCTCTCGCCCGTGACCAGCACCGGAATGGAACTCGGCGACACCCGCCGGATCGCGGAGACCACCTCCCGGATCGCCGGCGAGCTCCCGATGATCCCCTCGAAGCCGTAGGCCGCGTCCACGTCGCCCTGCAGGCGTCGGTTGCGGCTGCGCAGGAACACCGTCTCCGCCGCCCGGCCCACGAGGTTCCTGAAGACCACCAGATCGAGCGGCTTCTCGATGAAGTCGTAGGCGCCGCCCTGCAGCGCCGCCTTGGCCGTCGGCACGTCGCCGTGCGCGGTGACCATGATCGTCTCGGCATCCGGTTGGAGGCTCCGGGCGAGCTCGAGCACCCGAAGGCCCGCCTCCTCGTCCTCCATCACGAGATCGGTCACGACCACGTCGAAGACGCCGTGCCGCAGCTCCTCCTCGGCGGCGGCGAGACCACCGACGATCGTGCAGACGTGGCCCGGGCGGCGGAGGGCGTCGGCCATCGCCTCGGCGTGTTCGAGTTCGTCGTCGACGATCAGGACCTGGGCCGGGGACGCGGCCTCTCCGGCCGAGCCGGCACCGACGGCGTGGGCCGCCGCCGGACGTGACTGCGGGTCGCTCATGGGCGTTCATGGTACGGGTCGGCGGCGTGCCTGCGGGCCCTCCGGTCCTGTGCCGGCGACGTCGTTTCGACCGATACACTCCCACCGTGCACCCGCCGCCCGCCGAGATCGCCTTCGCCACCTCCTCGAGCGGCGAAGGCGTCGGGCGGGTTCTTCTCGAGCGCGGCGGTCGCATCCACTTCGTCGGGGTCGCCGGCTCGGGCACGAGCGGCCTCGCGGCGATGCTCGCCGCCGACGGACGGATCGCGACCGGCGAGGACGCGAGCTTCGAGCGGGAGCCGAGCGACGCCGCGGCGGATTCCTCCAGACGTGCGATCTCGGACCGGAGCCGGCTGGAACGCATGGGCGTCCTCGTGCGGCCGTCCGGGCGGTCCGCCGACGAGATGGCATCCGATCCCCCCACGGCGGTGGTCGCCTCGGCGGCGGTGCCGGCGGACCACCCCACGCTCTCCGCCGCGCGGATCGCCGGGGTGCCGGTCCTGGTCTACGCCGAGGCCCTCGGGCATCTCCAGCGGGATCGGACGAGCGTCTGCATCGCCGGAACCCACGGCAAGAGCACCACCACGAGCCTGCTCGGCCATCTGCTCGTCGAAGCGGGACTCGATCCGAGCGTGATCGTCGGCGCCCGTTGCCGCTCCTTCGGGGGCGGATCCCGCGACGCCCGAGGCGGCCTCGGCAATGCCCGCGTCGGCGCAGAGCGGATCCCCGCGGGCCCACTCGCCGGCCGCCCCGGACTCCTCGTCGCGGAATCCTGCGAATACCGCCGGTCGTTCCTCCACCACCACCCGACGTTCGCGCTGGTCAACAACGTCGAGGAGGACCACCTCGACGCCTACGCGGATCTCGACGAGATCGTCGAGGCGTTCGCCGCCTTCGCCCGACGGGTGCCCGCCGACGGGCACCTGCTCGTCCACCACGACGCGGCCCATCGGGAACGCGTCGCCCACGGGGTCCTCGGTCGCGTCGAGACCTTCGGGGAACATCCCGAGTCGACCTGGCGGGTGGGCGAGACCGCCGACGGGCGGACCCGCCTCGACGGGCCGGACGGCGTCCGCCTCGAGTGGCGTTCGCCGATGCCGGGCCGACACTCCGCGCTCAACGCCTCCGCGGCGGCGATCCTCGCCCTCCGCCTCGGGGTTTCCGCGGCGAAGATCGGCCCCGGTCTCGAAGGCTTCCCCGGCGTGGAACGTCGCATGGAACGGCTCGGGCGGCGTGCGATCCGCGGCGGCGAGGTCGAGGTCGTCGACGACTACGGCCACCACCCGACGGAATGCCGGACCACCCTCGACGCCCTGCGGCGGCGGCATCGCCCCCGACGCCTGCTCTGCGTCTTCCAGCCGCATCAACACAGCCGCACCCGCTTCCTGCTCGACCGGTTCGCGGAGAGCTTCGACGACGCGGATCTGGTGCTCGTGCCCGACATCCACTTCGTCCGCGACTCGGAGGAGGAGCGCCGCCGCGTCTCCAGCGCCGACCTCGTCGCCCGACTGCAGGCCCGCGGCGTCGCGTCGCGCCATCTCGCGAGCGACGAGGAGATCGTCGCCTGTCTCGAGGCGACCGCGTCGCCGGGGGACCTCGTGGTGACGATGGGCGCGGGTCCGGTCGACCGCGTCGCGCGGGCGTGGCTCTCGCTCGGGGAGGCGACGTGACCTCGGTGGCCGCCGGCTCGACCCGTCTCTTCTCCGATCTCGACGTCGAGGTCGAGGCCGATGCGCCGCTCGGGCCGCGCACGTGGTTCGGGGTCGGCGGCCGAGCCGACGCCCTCGTGCATCCGCGGTCGGAGGAGGCGCTCGCGACGCTGGTGGCCCGCTGCCATCGCGACGGCATCCCGCTGCGGGTCCTCGGCGAGGGGGCGAACCTCCTCGTCGCGGACGAGGGCGTGGCCGGGGTGGTCGTCCGCCTCGACGCCCCCTGCTTCCGGGAGCGTCGCCTGAACGCTCGCGGCGCCGTCGAGGGCGTCCGGCTGATGGGGGGCGCCGACCTCGCCCGCAGCGTCCTCGAGACCACCCGTGCGGGCTTCGCCGGCCTCGAAGGGCTTGCGGGGATTCCCGCCTCGATCGGCGGGGCCGTGCGGATGAACGCCGGCGGCGCCTTCGGTTCGATCGGCGACCGTCTGCATGCGGTCGCCTGCCTCGATCGGCGCGGGGAGGTCGTGGTCGCTCCGGCCGCGAGCCTCAACCTCGGCTACCGGCACTGCGAACTCCCCGGCGAGATCGTGCTCTGGGCGAGCTTCACCCTCGGCGAGGGCGATCCGGTCCGCCTCCGCGCCGGAGTCGCCGAGGTCTTCGCCTACAAGCGCTCGACCCAGCCGCTGGCCGAGCACTCCGCCGGATGCATGTTCCGCAACCCCCGCGACGAGGAGGTGTCGGAGGAGGTGCGGGCCGCCTTCGGCCACACCCCCTCCGCCGGCGCCCTGGTGGATCGAGCCGGACTCAAGGGATTCGCCCACGGCGGCGCGTGCGTCAGCCCGCAACACGGCAACTTCGTCGTGGTGCGTCCCGGAGCCACCGCCGACGACATCCTCGCGGTCTCCCGGACCGTCGCCGAGCGGGTCGCGGATCGCTTCGGGGTGCGACTCGAACGGGAGGTCGTCGTCTGGACGCGCACGCCCCCGGAGGCGGGTCGATGAGTCGGCCCCGCGTCGCGGTGCTGATGGGCGGTCCGGACGCCGAACACGAGGTGAGTCTCGCCTCGGGGAAGAGGGTCGCCGACGGCCTCGAGGCGCACGGTCGATGGGAGGTCGCGCGTCATGTGGTCGAGCGGCCCGATTCCGCCTGGCTCCGCGAGCTCGGGGCGGACGTCGTCTTCCCGGTGCTGCACGGTCCCTTCGGCGAGGGTGGTCCGCTCCAGGAGGCCCTCGAGGAGGCGGACGTCCCCTACGTGGGCAGCGGTCCCCTCGCCTCCCGCCGCGGCATGGACAAGTTCGAGAGCAAGCGTCTCGCGACCGCCCGCGGCGTGCCCACCCCCGATGCGATCGATCCCGCGCGGGAGCCGATCGGGCGTCTCGAGCCTCCGGTCGTCGTGAAGCCCGTCGACGACGGCTCGAGCGTGGGCGTCCGGCTCTGCCGCAGCGCCGCGGAGGTCGAGCGGGCGTGCCGGGCGTGCTCGAACCGCCGTCTCATGATCGAGCGCCTCGTCGCGGGTCGGGAAGTCACCGTCGGACTCGTCTGCGGGGAGGTGCTGCCGATCGTCGAGATCCGACCCGCGGAGGGCTTCTACGACTACGAGGCGAAGTACCGCCGCGGGGACACGCGCTACGAGGTCGAGCCGTCGCTCGATCCCGATCATGCCGAGGCGTGCCGGCGCCATGCCCGCGCCGTCTGGGAGGCGATCGGCTGCCGGGATCTTGCACGGGTGGACTTCATGCTCGACGCCGAGGGACCGTGGTTCCTCGAGGTGAACACCATGCCGGGAATGACCGGCCATTCGCTGCTCCCGATGGCGGCGGAACGATCCGGGCTGGCGATGCCGGAACTGTGCGGCCTGCTGGTCGAGGCCGCCCTCGATCGGCGAAGGTCGGCGGGGTCGCGTTCCGCGGTGGAGTCGAAGGTGCACCCGCGCCGATGACCGCCCGATGCCCCGACGCTCCGCCCGTTCCAACACGCCCCGACGCCGTGCCGGCAAGGCGCCCCTCCTCGCCCGCCTGAAGGATCGATCGACCGCGACCGCCGCGGCGTGGATCGACCGCGCCGCAGAGCTCGTCACCCTCGGGTTCGATCGACTTCTGCCCCCCGACTCGACCCGCCGCCGCCGGGTCGAGGTCGGAGCGACCGCCCTGCTGGCCGCGGCTCTCCTCGGCGGCGCCCTGTGGGGCCTTCCGGCGCTGGTGCGCGACGCCGACGAACTCTCCCGCGAACGGGCGGTGCCCGCATCCGGCCCGAGGGTCGCCTTCCGGGGCGATCTCGATTGGCTGCCCGACGCCGAGCGGGACCGCCTCGCCGCCACGGTCGCGGCCGAGCTCGCCGGTCGCTCCGTCGTCGATCACGAGGCCCTGAAGAAGGCCTCCGACGCTCTCGCGGCAACCGGCTGGTTCGCCGGACCGGCTCGGGTCCGGCGCACGGCACGGCATCTCGTCGAGGTCGACGCGGTGTGGCGGACCGCCGCGGCGCTGGTGCGGGATGGCGCGATGGATCATCTCGTCGACATCGAAGGCCGCCGACTGCCGCTGGCATGGCCCCGGGGGACCGGCCCGTCCGAACTGGTCCTGATCGACGGGATCGCGGAGCCCGCGCCGGATCGGCCCGGTCGACGATGGCCGGGAGGGGCCCTCGCCATCGCGCTGCGGGTGCTGCCGGACCTTCGCGGACACGACTGGAGCGATCAGATCGCGGTGATCGATGCGGTCGATCTCGCCCGCGGCGGACCGGTCGCGATCGAGACCGTTCGCGGCGGAAGGCTCGTGTGGGGCCGTCCCGACGCGGGCGCCGCCGAGGTCCCCGTCGCGACCCGCATCGCCTGGCTCGACGCCCTGCACGCGGGCAACGGCTCGATCGATCCGCCACCCGCCCGGCAGTTCGATCTGCGCCTGGACTACCTCGCCTCGGCGCCGCGACGCGTCGCCGCTCGCTGAGTCGCTCCCGATGACGCGATCGCCCGCGATGCCGCCGGATCCGCCGCCGCGGGGGCTGCTCATCGCCTCCGCAGGCTGGGTGCTGGCGTCGCTGCTGCTCGCCTACGGCCTACGCCCTCCGATCCTGCCGCTGGCGAGCACGTACGCCCCCGCGGCACGCCTCGCGCTGATCACGATGCTCGTCGGCGGCGTGCTGGCGTGGCCGCTGCTGCGCCTGAGCCAGCGTGCGCCGGGCCGCCCGATCTCGCGGACGGTCCTCGACCTCGTGGTGCTCGCCGGCGCCCTGCAGGTCACCCTCTGGCCGTTGCGCCTCGCCGCGGCGTGGCCGATCGGCCGAACCCTCGCGATCGACGCGTGGTGCCTGGGATGGATGCTGATGACCGCGTCGCTTCCGGTCCTCGGCGGACGTCTTCGAACCCATCGCGGACGGACCGCTCTGATGGCGGTGCTGCTCGTGGTCGTGGCGGGTCCGATCCTCTTCGCGCCGTGGCTCGCTCCCGGCGCCCGCTCCCTCTCGCCGTTTTCGACCCCGGTCGCATGGTGGTCGCCCTTCGGGGGACTCGCGCAGCTCGCCGCTCCGGGCCGCCTCGACCTGTCGCCGATCGAACGGACCGCCACGCTTTCGGCGCTCGCCGCCGGCGCGATCGCCTTCGGCCTCGCCGCGGTCGTCGCGGCGGTCGCCGGCCACCGGCTCCGCGCATCCGAAGGCGATCGGGACTGAGTCGAACGGGGGCGGCGTCGACGATGCGGTCCGGGGTCCGCGTGGAACCGCGGCGGAATGCCTCGTATCCTGCCGTCGAGGTCCTCGGAGGGCCTCGCCGCGGACGCCGCCTCGATCCCGCCCGGAGCGGGATCGCTTGCTTCCCTGACCGGAGTGCGCCGCGGTCGATCGTTCCCGCCCCGATGCGAGAGCGACCTTCGATTCCGTCCATCCCACCCGCGTCGCCTCTCCCCGTCGTCGCTCCGGCCTTCGCGCCGGCTTCCGTTCGGCCGCGAGACGAGGATGCGACCGCCCCGCTGCGAGGTCATCCATGGAGATCCTCACCCCCGAGGAGAAGAAGCGACTCGAGTCGATGCTCGCGGACCTGCACGTCCGCGGCAAGGAGCTGATCGAGCGCATCGCGGAGGCTCGCGCCCTCGGCGATCTGAAGGAGAACGCCGAGTACCACTCCGCCCGCGAGGACCAGGCCCAGAACAACGCCCGTGTGAAGCAGCTCGAGGATCGGCTGGCCCGCGCCCAGGTCGCCGACAACACCTCGCTGCCCGAGGACATGGTCTTCATCGGCGCCACCGTCAAGCTCCGCGAGGTCGACACCGGCGACGAGGACCTCTACCGGATCGTCGGCGAGGCGACCGGCGACATGAGCGTCGACTACGTCGAGGTCACCGTGAACAGCCCGCTCGGCACCTCGCTCATGAAGTCCCGGGTCGGGGAGACCGTTCGGGTGGATCT
>Ga0180430_10002846_pt1 | contig 15319 bp, 12 predicted proteins | sample SS_ome_9_FD_132999 | JGI IMG/M metagenome (GOLD analysis project Ga0180430, IMG submission 132999) | Hypersaline lake sediment archaeal communities from the Salton Sea, California, USA - SS_1_S_2 metaG | ecosystem: Environmental > Aquatic > Non-marine Saline and Alkaline > Hypersaline >... | reverse complement strand
GAAATCATCGACGCCGACTTCGAGGTCAAGGAGGAAGGTTAGTCCCTCGCTGATCGAGCGGCCTCGCTCGCCCAACGAGCGGATTCGCTCCCCCGTCGAGCGACTTTATTCGCCTTTCTTCTGTTTCCTGTACCCGTTCTTTTGTGTATATAGATCTGATGATTACGATCACGGACCTTACCAAGCGATTTTACGACGTCGTGGCCCTGGACAGGATTTCCTTCGAGGTGGGGCGCGACGAGGTCGTTGGGTTTCTTGGACCCAACGGCGCCGGAAAATCGACGACACTCAAGATTCTGACCAGCTTCATTCCGGCCACTTCGGGTTCAGCCCGGGTGGCCGGTTTTGATGTCTTTTCCCAATCTCTCGACGTGCGGCGCGCCGTTGGGTATCTGCCGGAGCACGTCGCGCTCTACACCGACATGCGCGTCTCCGAATACCTCAATTTTCGCGGCAGGATCAAGGGGCTGGGGGGAAAGGCGCTCAGGCTGCGGATCGCGACCGTTCTCGAACTCTGTGCGCTGACCGACATGACGAGCCGCATCGTGGGGCAGCTCTCCAAGGGGTATCGCCAGCGGGTGGGGCTCGCCGATGCGCTGCTCAGCAATCCGCCGATCCTCCTCCTCGACGAACCGACGGGCGGTCTCGATCCCAACCAGCGCCGCGAGGTGCGCCAGCTCGTGGCGCGTCTCGGCGAGGAGCACACCGTGCTCCTTTCGTCCCACGTACTCGCCGAGGTGGAGAGCATGTGCTCGCGGGTGATCATCATCCAGAAGGGGCGGATCGTGGCCGACGGCAAGCTCGACGATCTCGTGACCGATCTCAAGGGCGGGCGCCGCGTGTTCATCGAAGCGGGGTGCCCCGTCGAGACGCTCGAAGCCGCCTGCCGCGCATTCAGACCCGAGCCGGAGATCATCGAGTCGGGAGGGCGCGAGACAGGCTCCTTCCTCGCCGTGCCGCCTCTCGACGACGCGCAGCGCACCAGGTTCCTGCGCCACCTCGTCGACAAGGACGTGCCGGTACGTGAGTTCCGCGTCGACTCCTACACGCTCGAGGAGATTTACATGAAGGTCACTCTCGCCCAGGATGGGGCGCTCGAAAGCGCGCCGGTCGCAGCCGAAGGGGAGCAGGAGTGATGGTGAGATACCTGCGAACATCGCTCACCCTGATCTGGCGCGAGATCGAATCGAACTTCTACTCGCCTCTCTCCTACATCGTGCTCACCGTTTTTCTCGTTCTCAACGGCTGGTCGTTCAAGGACAGCCTGCCCGCAGCCCAGTGGGTCGTGTCCGATGCGATCCGCTACTTCCTCGGACTCTCGCCGATGTGCTGGCTGGCGACGATCTTCATCCCCCCCCTGCTCACCATGCGCCTCCTCTCGGAGGAGAGAAAGTCGGGCACCATCGAGACGCTCATGACGGCGCCCGTCACCGAGACGCAGGTGATCTTTGCCAAGTACGCGGGCGCGCTCTTTTTCTACATCTTTCTCTGGTCGCCGTCGCTGATCTACATCATCATCATCAAGCGCTACGGCGCCGTGCCCGACAACGGCGTCATCTTTTCCTCGTACTGCGGCGTCTTTCTCCTCGGATCGAGCCTGATCGCTCTCGGCGTCTTCACGTCGAGTTTTTCGGCCAACCAGATCGTGGGCGCCATCACCGCCTTGATCCTCAACCTGCTCGTCTTTTTCATTCCCTACTTTTCCGACTTTCTTCCCTGGGCGGGGGTGCGCAGAACGCTGCAGCAGCTCTGGGTCTACCGCCACTTTCAGGATTCCTTCTCGAAGGGAGTGATCGACACCTTCCATCTTGTCTACTACCTCGGTCTGACGACCTTTTTCCTTTTTCTGGCGGTCCGGTCGTTGGAGGCGCGCAAGTGGCGATAGGCTTTTTTGGCAAAAAGCGTGACTGGGAGGCGCGGAGTTTCAGCCGGGGCAGGAAGATCCTCATCAGCCTCAACGTGCTCGTCATGGTCATCGTCGCCGCGGCGATCTTGGGCGGCGTCTGGTACCTCGCCTCGTTGCCCCAGTTTCGCGCCCGGTGGGATCTGACCAAGGCGCAGACCTACACCCTCTCGCCCCGGACGGAGAACAACCTCTCCGAGCTCGAAAAGGACGTGAATGTGATCGTCTTTTTCGACGCGCCCAATCAGTGGGATCTCACCGGCGAATCGATGGCCAAGGCCCAGGTCGGCGCCTACACCCTCGACCTGCTGCGCGAGTACGAGATCGCATCGAACGGCCGCGTCCGGGTGGAAACCCTCGAGCGCGTCCGCGATTCGGTGCGCCTCCAGGAAGTCTTTCAGACCCTCGGTTTTCAGAGGGCGCAGGAACACATCGTGGTCGTCGAATGCGGCGCGAGCCGCAAGGTGCTCATTCCCGAAGATCTCGCCATCCTCGACCGGGGCCGTGCCGATCCCAACACCGGGGTGCGCCAGATGGCCAAGGTCGCCTCCTACAAGGCCGAGGCGGCGCTGACCCAGGCGATCATCGAGGTCACCGAGGGGCGCAAACCGGTGGCGTGCGTGCTCGCCGGCCGGGGCGAGTCGCAGATCAGCAGCAACGACGACGATGGCCTCTCCCTCGCCGCCGCCGGGCTGCGGAACACCAATTTCGACGTGCGCGAGATCAGGCTCGCCGCGGGCGGGGCGATTCCCGAAGAGTGCGACGTGCTCATCATCGCCGGGCCGCGCGACGAATACGGTCCCGCCGAGATGGCGGCGATCAAGAAATACTTGCAGGGGGGAGGGAGCATCTTTCTCGCCCTCGATCCCTTCGCCTGCGCGAGCTTCGACGGGGAGATCCTGCCCGCTTATGGCGTGGCGCTCGACAGGACCGTGACCTGCCGGGACCTGACCGACGAGGATCCGGAGACCAAGCTGCTCATCCCCGCCAAAACCTTCTCGCGCGAATCGCGGATCACGAAACCCCTGTCCGACAATTCACTGGCCGTGCTCTTTTTCAGGACCGGGGGGATTCTCAAGGGCGCGCAGAACTACTCGATCGAAGGGCTCGTCTGGTCGCCGCTCGACGTGTGGGGCGACACGCACCCGCCGAATTCGATGGGCGATTACGAGTACGATTCACAGACCGAGAAGCGCGAGCAGCGCACCATGGGGATTTCGTGCCAGGGACAGAACGAGTACGCCCAGAGCCGCATGGTGTTCTTTGCCGACGCCTCCTTTTTCACGAACTGGTGTCTTCAGAGAGGTGGCGGCAACCTGCTCCTCTTCACCAACTCGATCAACTGGCTCGCCGCGCGCGAGAAGCAGCTCGACATCGGCCCCAAGGTGCCCTTCGAGTCGCGCGTCGAACTCTACCAGGACGAGTACCAGCAGATCGGCCTCTACGTGATGCTCTTCATTCCTCTCGCCGCCGCGATTCTCGGACTCGTTGTCTGGTGGTTCAGAAGAAGGTAGACGATGCGTTTCAAAACCACTCTTTTTCTCATTGTGGCGCTCGCCGTCATTGTTTTTCTCGTGTACACCTTCGGCGACGATCCGACGCCCCAGCCGCGGGCGCCCGAGCCTCTCTTTCCCGGTGTGGCGTTCAGCTCCGTCGACCGGATCGAGCTCGGGCTCTACGCCGGGCTCGAGGCGGTTCTCGAGCGGAGCGCCGGCCGTTGGAAGGTCATCGAGCCTTACAAGGATGAGGCCCAGTTCGAGCTCGTCCAGCAGTTGCTCGTCGCCCTCGAGGAGAACGTGAAAATCGAGCTCGCCACGGAGAAGGCCGACGTCGATCTCGTGGCCAAGCAGCTCAATCCGCCCTCGCGCTGGATCGAGATCCGCCACGCGGGCGGCCGGAACCGGATCAATGTGGGCGCCCTCGATCCGCTCGGTTCCGAGGTCTTCGTGACCCTCAACGGCAAGGACGCGCTCTTTCGCACGGGGCGCAATCTCCACAATTTTCTGGAAAAGAACCCCGAAGAATTCCGGGACGGCCGTCTCTTCCGCGCCGATCCGCGCCTCGTCGACCAGGTCGTGGTCGAGCGGGACGGCGCCACCGTCCTGCGCGCCGAGAAAAACCGCGGGCAGTGGAAGATCGTGGAGCCGATCGCCGACGACGCCGACAGCAGCAGGATCTACGGCCTGATCAACAACCTCACCCGCCTCGACGTGGGCCGCATCGCGTCGCACTCGGCCACGAAGGAAGAGATCGCCGAGTGCGGCCTCGACGAGGAGACGCTCCGCGTCGTCTTGAAATCGGATGTGCTCGAATGGGGGGTGCTCATGGCGCCCCGATCGATCGGCCCCTCGGCGTCGCTCTTCTGCATGCGCGATGGGGGGGGGCAGATCCTCACGCTCAACCGGAGCGACTACAACCGGCTCGAGTTCTCCCTCGAGCACTATCGGTCGTCGATCATCCTGCCCAAGGTGCGCGAGAACGTGACCTCCATCGCCGTCCTGCGCGGCGACGACCAGTGGCTTCTCCTGAGACGGGACGACAAGTACTTCCACATCGACGTTCCCTTCAAGGCACCGGCCGATCATATTGTCGACGGCGAGGCGACGCCGGTGTCGCTCTATCTCTCCCGTCTCTTCTCGCTCCAGGCGAGCGCTTTCGTGGCCGACGATGCCACGCCCGATCTGGCCCCTTACGGTCTCGACGATCCCGAGTGGCTCCTCTACATCCGGTGGAAGAGGCGGCAGACGGCCAAGAAGATCGAGCTGCGCATCAGCGCCGCCCGGGACGGGGTGCGCAACGTTGTCGTGCGCGACAAGCCGCGATTCATCTATGCGATCAAGGCCGACGACGTGGGCTTTATCGCCGAGGACCCGATCTTTCTCCGCGACAAGCGGATCTTCAACCATGACATCAACAAGATCATGAAAGCCTCCTTCGCCCTGGGCGCGCGATCGATCACCCTCGAGCGGCCCGGCGTGGGCAAGTACTTCGAGGGCGACAGGGACAACAGGTTCCAGGAGCTGATGCACGAGCTCAAGCGCGAGATCGTCGTCGCTTTCGAGGCGGGCCAGTCGGACGCCGACGATACCCGGTTCGCCACGGTCTGGGGATCGGTGACCTACGTCGTCAACGAGGTCGGCACCGGCCGGAGGGAGATCAGAATCGAGTTCGGCCGGGAGACGGACGAAGGCTACTACGGCCGCAGCAGCGGTATGACGCGGGGTGTGTTTCTCCTCAAGAAGGATTTCTTCAGCCGCTACGCGGCCGAGTTCGAGGGGATGTGAGCGGAAGGGGAAAAGAGTTTTTCTCGCCAAGGCGCAAAGATCGCCAAGAAACTGGTGGACGCCGAGCGTGACTCGTCGGCTCCACTCTCATTTCGTGTCATGCCCGCGCCGATTCAGGCGGCCAATTCTCCGCAAACTTCTTAATCCCAAAAATCTATCTTCTTTGCGCCCTCTGCGCCTTTGCGAGAAAAACTCTTTTATTTCTTCTCGGCGATAAACCGGCGGATCGCTTCGGGGTAGGCCTTGCGTTCTTCGGCAAAGACGCGCTTGGCGAGGGTGTCGGGTGTGTCATCGTCGAGAACGGGCACGGTGCGTTGCAGGATGATCGGTCCGTGATCGTACTCGTTGTCACAGTAATGGACGGTGCAGCCCGACTCCTTTTCGCCGGCGGCGAGGACCGCCTCGTGGACGTGGTGGCCGTAAAATCCCTTGCCGCAGAATTTGGGGATCAGAGCGGGGTGAATATTCATCACGCGGCCCCTGTAGTCGTCGGGGATCGTGTAGAGCTTGAGGAATCCGGCGAGGATCACGAGCTCCACTCCATTGTCGCGCAGCACGTGGCTGATCGCCTCCGAGAAGGCGCCGTTGTCGGGATAATCGGCAAGGCGGATCGTGCGCGAGGGGATGTCGTGCTTGGCCGCCCGCACCAGGCCGAAGGCCTTGGGTGACGATGAGACGACGACGCTCACCGTGGCATCGAGCGTGCCGCCCTTGATTTCGGCGATCAGATTTTCGAGTGTTGTTCCCCCTCCCGAGAGAAGGACGCCCAGTTTCAGTGGTGAAGCCATGACTTTTCTCCGCCTGTCGAACCTGACGATCAGCCGACCGCTGCCAGAGCGTCGAGCCGTTTTTGCAGCTCGTCGGGATCGATATCGATGACGAGCACTTCCTTGTTCCGTCCCTTCGCGCCCGCGGCGAGAGAGACCTGGCTTTTGCGCACGCCGAGGGCGCGGGCCACGATCTTGAGGATGTCGCTGTTGGCCTTGCCCTTCTCCGGCGGCATGGTGGTCTGAACCTTGAGTGCGCCCCGGTGCACGCCGCCGGCGAAACGGCGCGATCCGCCGGGCCGCGCGCGAACCCGAAAGACCGGTCCCTCGCTGGTGCGGGTGACGTCGATCAAAGCTCGAACTCCACCAGATGGCCGTCCTCGCGCAGCGATCCGCCGACGAGGCCGCTCGTGTACCGGAAAAAGAAGGTGTCCGTGTATTCCGTGGCAAAGAGGCGCAGCGTGTCGGCCGATTCCTGGAAGAGCAGCCCCGGGTCGGCGGTGCGAAAGGGAACGAGAAGGGAGGCGAAGATTTCCATGGCCGCTTTTTCTTTTGCCGCGTCCTCGAGGAGCGCGTCGCGTGCCGCGACGAGAGAGGAATCCTCCTCGGCCGCCTTGTTGGCGAGCCGCTGGGCGAGGGGGTAGAATTCGGGTTGGGGAAGGCGCATCGCCTCGGCCTTGGCCCGGAGCGCGTCGGTCCATCCCTCCTTGCGGCTGTAGGCGGCGATCGCTTCGGCGAGCGGGGCGAGATCGGCGCTCGCCCGCGCCGCGCCGACGAGCATGGCGGCGCGGGCCAGCGCCAGACGATCGGCGCCTGTCATGGGAAAGCGATCTTCCAGGAGATCGACGAAGGCGCCCGCGCGGCCGAAGGCGCTGAAGGGGACGTTGACGATCGACGCGCCCCTGACCGAAAGGCGGAGCCCGTCGCCCTCGTCGGTCAGGCCGAGGATCGTGCAGTTGCTCCCGCGCTCCGGGTGCTTGACGGTCTCGTCGGTGTTACCCATTTCGGCGAGCCGTCTCTTGAGCCGTTTGACGAGATCTTCTCCCGCCGTGAGAGCCGCGTAGAGCTTGTCCGAATAACGGGCGTACTCGATGGTGGCCAGACCCGGTTTTTCGGCCGCATGGACGAACTCGAGATCGAGGACAGAGTCCCGCTCCCTCTTCGGATCGCTCCACGACGTGAGGGCCTCGCGGTCAGCGAAAAGACGTGCGCGCTGTTCGGCGCGATGGGCTTCCGCGATGCGCGTTTCGATCGCCACGAGGGCGGTGATCTTTTCTTCGAGAAAGGGGAAGCTCTTCGGCTCGGTCACCGATTTCGGCGGCCGGAGCGCGATCAGGCCGCCACGCACCGTCTCCTTGGCCGCTGGGTAGTCTTTTTTCTCGGCCCGACCGGCGGCCTCGTCGCTGATTCTCGAAAACCAGGCAGCGATCGATTTCTGCACCGAGGCGGACAACTCCTCGCGCAGGGCGGCCACCTCGGGCAGGGTGTCTGAAATCGAACCGATCGCGTCGGCTCCGACCATAGCCTCGTAGAACCGTTCCTCGCGCACGCAGGTGGCGATCTTGGTTTCAGCCGCCGTCCGGATCGATTCGAGACGGTTCGCCTTCTCCTCGGCGAGCGACTGTTCGTGGGCGATCGCCTCGCGGAGCGCCTCGGCCTCCTTGGCTGCGTCGGCCGCCGTGTCGGTGCCCGCGTAGCGGCTCACGATGGTGTCGAGCCTGGCGAGTCTCATTTCGCGGCCGAGATCGTTGGGGATGGAGAGGTAGTCGTTCGACGCCTCGAGTTCGGCGAGACGTTTCTGTTGCGTGGCCATCTCCTCGCGGAGAGCGGGATCGGGTTCGGTCTGGTCGGTCTCGGTGACCGTCGTGGGCGGCGCCGTCGTCTTCTCGTCCTTCTCGCCGGTGAGAACGAAATAGGCGGCCGCCGCCAGGGCGACGACGACCACGGCCACCGCCACGATCAGGCCCTTGCCCTTCGACCGGCCCGAGATCGCCTGCAGATCGTCGAGCAGCGCCTCGACGCCCGGATAGCGCTCGGCGGGGTCCTTCTGCATCATCCGTTCCACCACGCCGCACACCGCCTCGGGAACGTCGGAGCGGATCTCGCGGATCGGCGTCGGCTCCTCCTTGAGCTGCTTGAGGAGGATCTCGCGTGTCGTGGCGCCGCTGAAGGGCGTCCGCCCCGTGAGGATCATGTAGAAGGTGCATCCCAGGGAGTAGATGTCGGAGCGGATGTCGAGCTCGGCGCGGCGGATCCTCTCGGGCGAGATGAAATGGGGCGTCCCCACGATCTCGTTGCTCCCCGATTCGGCGTCCTCGACCGACGTGGCCAGCCCCATGTCGGCGATCTTGGCCACGTTGAATCTGTCGATCATCAGGTTCTGGGGTTTGATGTCCTGGTGGACGATACCGAGGCTCTCGGCAAAGGCGAGTCCGCCGGCAGCGTCGCGAATGATTTCCACGGCGCGCGTCACGGGGATCGGTTCCTCGGCGCTGAGCTGTTCGTCGACGGTGCCGCCCTGGGCGAATTCCATCGAGTAATAGTGGAAATTGCCTTCCGATCCCACGTCGTAGACCTGGATCACGTTGGGGTGGGTGAGGGCGGCCGCGGCGCGCGCCTCTTCGGCGAATTTTTTGACGAACGCCGGGTCGCGCGTGAGCCGCGTGGAGAGGACCTTGAGGGCCACCTCGCGGTTGAGCGAGACCTGGATCGCCTTGAAAACACGCCCCATTCCGCCGATGCCGACCTGCTCGACGATCTGGTAGCCGCCGATCTCCTTGCCGATGAACGCGTCGCCGCGCGCCGAGTCGGTGAAGGCGAGGACGGTGCTTCCGATCTGGATCTTGTCGCCCAGGCCGAGGGCGGCCTGGGTGGTCTTTTCGTTGTTGACCAGGGTGCCGCTTTCGGTCTTCTCGTCCCTGATGTGATAGGTCCCCTTGACCCCCTTGAGACGAAAGTGAATCGGCGCCGCGTCGGGATCGCGCACCACGATCGTGCAGCGCATGTCGGCGCCCACGGTGTACGTCACCTGTTCCTTGAGCTCGATCGTCTTTCCCTGGTCCGGGCCGTTTTCAAAACGCAGAGTCGGCAAGGCTGCCCCCAATCATCTCCATCAGAGTCCTTCGAACAGCGCTGTCCCCACGCGGATGTGGGTGGCGCCCTCCTCGACGGCCACCTCGAAATCGCCCGACATCCCCATGGAGAGAAGGTCGAATTTCTCGCCGCCGTCACCCGAGTCGCGGATCGCGCCGGCGAGCCGGGCCAGCCGGGCGAAATGGGGCCTGGCCGCCTCGGGATCGGGATCGAAGGGCGCCATGGTCATGAGTCCGCGCACGGTGACGGCGGGCATATCAAGGGACAGCGCGGCCACGCGGCTCGCCTCGTCGGGATCGAGACCGAACTTGCTCTCCTCGCCCGAGATATTCACCTCGAGAAAGAGATCGGGCGTCACTTCCAAGCTCTCGGCGCGGCGGGCGATCTCGCGCAGGAGTCTTTCCGAATCGACGGAATGGATCGTATTTGACCAGCGCAGCACGTTCTTGACCTTGTTGCGCTGAAGGTGGCCGATCATGTGCCAGCGGGCACGGTCGCCGAGGGCGGCGTACTTGCGTTCCGCCTCCTGGACGCGGTTCTCGCCGAGATCGACGGTCCCGCTGTCGATCAGGAGGCCGGCCACGTCGATGCTGACCTTCTTGGTCACTGCCACGAGGGTTACGGCATCTGGATCGCGCCCGGCGCGGCGCGCGGCGGCGGCGATACGAACCCGGACGGCGGCGACGTTCGCCGCGATCCTCTGCGAGGGGGAATCGTCCATGCTGCAATTCTCCAGATTCGAAAAGACAAGAACTATCAAATAGATCGCTCAAAGTCAACGGAGGGAGGTTTCATGCGTGAGCGGGGAATCTTGCGGGGAAGGAAGCTTGGGGGAATTTCGCTTGACTTGGTTACATTCGCCCCTAACATGCAATATCTTCTACAATTGAGTATTTTTGGACCCCTGCGAAAGACCGTCACTCTGCGCGGGGGTTTCATCATGCAACCGATTTGTACCGACCGCTTTGCGCGGCGCGTACCACCAGCAGGAGGATGCCAGCCATGAGGCTTCTTTGTCTTCTCACACTTGCCTGTCTCGTTTCCGGTCTGATTCTTCCTCTCGATCTGAAAGCTGCCGAGAGTTCGGTCTTTGATCCGGCGGAGCTCAAGGTGGGACAGGTCAAGTGGATCCTGCCTCTCAAGGAGCTTTCCCCAGGCGGCAAGACCGAGTGGGGCAAGATCGACGGCGAGGACCTCTTTATCCTCGATACGAACAACACGCTCCACTGCGTCGACCTGGCCAAGGGCACGCACAAGTGGGTGGTCATGCTCGACGGTTCTCCGTCCTACGCGCCGACCGTCTCGTCCGACGCCATCGGCGTGGTCATCAAGGACCGCGTCGTGGTCGTTCTCCGCAAGAACGGTTCACGCGTGCTCGACAGGCGGCTCGACTTCACACCCTGCACGCCGCTCGCGGCGAATGGCGAAGTGGGCTATACGGGCAGTCTCTATAAGGAGAGCCTCCACTCCGTCGACATGGGGCGCGGTCAATCGGGCTGGACCTTCCGTTTTGCCGAGATCATGAGCACGGCGCCGGTGATCGCAGGATCGGGTTCGAACCTGTTTCTTTACGTCGCCACACACGGGGGCACGGTGGCGTGCTTCGACCCGCAACTCGCCATCGAGGCCGGACCCAAAAAGCCCTCATGGAAATACCAGGCGGGCGGACGGATCACAGCCGATCTCCTTGTTGACGACGACATTCTCTTTGTGGCCGGCGAGGACCGGTCTCTCTACGCTTTCGGCCGGCTGTCGGGAGCGATCAGATGGCGCTACATGGCCGATCTTCCTCTCAAGGTCACTCCACTGGTGGCAGGCGGCAAGGTCTTTCTCACCGTGGGCGCCGACACGATCTGCCTCGACCAGGCAACGGGTAAGGAACTCTGGAAGGCCGAGGGATTCAACACTCCGGCCGGCGTGGTGAAGTCGATCGCCTACATCCTCTCCGACGAGGGGAAGCTCGCCCTCTTTAATGCCGATTCGGGCAAGGAGATCCGCGTTGTCGAGGCCAACGGCGTTGTCGACGTGATCGGTAATCCCACGGCCGGCATGCTGGTCTTTACCGACGGCAGCAAGATCCACGCCTTCAAGTAAGGGGCGTGCGAGGACAGAAACCAAAAAGAGCCGCATCAGCACGATGCGGCTTTTTTTATGGCTCCTCGAGGGTGAGGCACAGAAAGCGTGTGGTCCTCTCGGTGACGCGCACCGCGTGGGCGATCCGCACGCCGACGACCCAGACGATCTCGTCGCCGCTGCAGACGAGAGGGATCGCGGCGCGCTCCGCGGCTGGAATCTTGGCGTCGATGAGGATCGACTTGAGTTTCTTCCCCCCCCGTGCTCCGAGGGGGTGAAAGGTGTCGCCCGGCCGGCGGGTGCGGATCGTGATGGGGCCGCCGATCGCGCCGGCGTCGACGATCTCCCTCGCCGATGATCTCCCTGTCCGCGGCTGGCGGGCGCGGGTGGGATCGTCGTAAACAGCGGCCCTGATGCGGCGCCCGTCGGGCAGAGTGCACGCGCCCGGTACGGGAAGGGAGAGCGGGGCCGAATCGAGCGCCCACTGCCGGCGGGGGGACGAGGCGGGCTCGACGACGAGATCTTCCCCTGCGCGGCGCACGATCAGCCCGTTGCCGAGCGACCATCGCTTGTTTCTCGAGCCCGATTCGATCGACCTGTCGATGGCCCGAAAGCTCCGCTCCTTGACCGGAACCTGGCGCGGTGCGAGGCGCAAGGCGGCGCGCCGCAGGAAGGCGAAACGCACCATCTCGGGAGACCGTGCGTAGAGACCGGCGTCGCAGACGATCCGATCGAGAGGCGCCTCCCGGGCCGAGCGTTCCTCGATCATCGCGTCGGCGGCGCGATCGAGGCTCGTGTGGATGGCTCGGCTGAGATCGGCGATGGCGCAGAGTGTGTCGGTGAGGGACGGGTCATTCTGCTGCCGGGCCGTCTCGAGGCGGGGCAAGAGGCGGTGGCGGATCCGGTTGCGCTCGAAGAGGATCTCTTCGTTGGTCCGATCGTGCCTGAAGGGTTGGCCGAGTGAGGCGAGATAGCGCTCGAGTTCGATCCGGCCGAAGGCGAGGAGGGGACGGACGACGAGCACTGCCGATTCCCAGGCGAGCGGCCGCCAGGGTCGGATGCCGGCGAGTCCCCAGTAGCCGGCGCGTCGCATGAAGCGGGCGAGCACCGTTTCGGCCTGGTCGTTTTTGTTGTGTGCCGTGAAGACGAGGGGAGCGCCCCGATCGCGGGCCGCGTCGGCGAGGATCCTATAGCGTTCCGTGCGCGCCCAGGCCTCGGTCGCGCCCGTGGCCAGATCGTCAGGCGGGGCGAGCCGCTCGCAGTGGAAGTCGAATCCCAGGGCGTCGGCGAGGGCGCGGGCGGCGTCCTCGTCGGCGTCGGCGTCGGCTCCGCGGAGCGCGTGGTTCACGTGGACGGCGGTGATGGCAGGACTCCCTGCGCCGCCCGCAGGACTCCCTGCGCCGCCCGCAGGACTCCCTGCGCCGCCCGCAGGACTCCCTGCAGCCTCGTGAAGGAGACGGCAGAGGGCGGTCGAGTCGCAGCCGGCCGAGAGCGCCACGATCCAGGGGCCGCCTCTCGCCGCCGCCGGGGACGGCAGGCCGGAGAGAAGCGATTCGAGGTCCTTTTCGAACCGGACTCTCGTGGAGGCTTGGGATTCCGTGCTATCAAGTTTGTTCTTTTTCATAATCGCTGATCATGATACCTCTTTCCCATGAATTTGGGCGGCTGATATTTGGCCGGGCGCCGCGGTTTCCGTGGACGAAGGGAACTCCAAAACCGGGGCCGCAGTGTTGACCCGAACGGCTCGGGCCACTTACAATGCCCTTTCAATGGCGAAGGCCCCTCGGGGCGGTTTTCCGGACCAGGAACTATCACGTTACAGTAATGATTGATCGATAAATTCAACGAGAATGGAGGAACAGGACCATGACAATTCGAATCGGCGTCAACGGATTCGGAAGGATCGGCAGGATGGTGACGCGCATCATGGAGGCGGACAAGGATTTCGAGGTCGTCGCCGTCAACGATCTGTCCGACGTGAAGACTCTCGCCCACCTGCTCAAGTACGACAGCGCCCAGGGCTCCTTCAAGGGGACTGTGGCGACTGACGACAAGGGCCTCGTGGTCAACGGCCGCAGCGTGCAGGTCCTCTCCGAGCGCGATCCGGCCGCTCTGCCCTGGGGCAAGATGGAAGTCGATTTCGTGGTCGAGGCGACGGGCGTTTTCCGCACGCGCGATCTCATCGCCAAGCATCTCGACGCCGGCGCGCCCAAGGTCCTTCTCACCGTGCCGCCCAAGGACGAGATCGACAACCTCATCGTGCTCGGCGTCAACGACGACGAGCTGCGCGGTTCGGACAAGATCATCTCCAATGCGTCGTGCACCACCAACTGCCTCGCGCCCGTCTCCAAGGTGCTCAACGACACCTTCGGGATCGAGCACGGCCTCATGTGCACGATTCACGCCTACACCAACGACCAGCGACTCGCCGATATGGTGCACAAGGATCTGCGCCGGGCGCGTTCGGCGGCGCAGAACATCATTCCCACCACGACCGGTGCGGCGCGCGCCGTGGGCAAGGTGATCCCCGCCCTCAACGGCAAGCTCGACGGTTATGCCATGCGCGTCCCCGTTGTGGACGGCTCGGTGGTCGACCTCACGGTGACGCTCAAGAAAACGGCCACCATCGAAGCGGTGAACGGCGCCATGAAGGCCGCCGCCGACGGCCCCATGAAGGGGATCCTCTCCTACGTGGACGAGCCGATCGTGTCGAGCGACATCATCGGCAACAGCTACTCGTCGATCTTCGACTCGCTCTGCACGATGGTGATGGGCGACAACATGGTCAAGATCGTGTCGTGGTACGACAACGAGTGGGGATACTCGTGCCGCGTGGCCGACCTGATCAAGAAGTCCCACGCCCTCGGCTAAAGGGCCCGGCGCAAACAAATCGAGGAGTGCGAAAGTGGCCAAGCTCAAAGTCACAGACCTTGACGTGAGCGGGAAGCGGGTCTTGATCCGCGCTGATTTCAATGTCCCGGTCGACGAGGATCTCAACATCACCGACGACCTGAGGATCCGCGCCGCCCTGCCCACGGTCGAGCATGTGCTCGCCCAGGGTGGGACGCCGGTCCTCATGTCGCACCTCGGCCGGCCCAAGGGCAAGGTGGTCGACGCCATGCGCCTCGACCCGGTGGCGGCGCGGCTCGGGGAGCTTCTCGGCGTGGCTGTTCTCAAGCTCGACGAGACAGTGGGCGACGCGGTGGAAGCCGCTCTGCCCGCGGGAGGCGAGAAGAGGGTCGTCCTTCTGGAGAACCTGCGTTTCAACGAGGGTGAGACCAAGAACGACAGCGCCTTCGCCGCCGGTCTGGCGCGCCTCGGCGATCTTTTCGTGAACGACGCCTTCGGCACCGCCCACCGCGCCCATGCGTCGTGTGCGGCGGTGACCGAGCATTTTCAGCCCGACCGGGCGGCGGCCGGTTTTCTTCTGATGAAGGAGATCGACGTCTTTGGCAAGATCCTGAGCGCGCCCGACCGGCCAATGGTGGCGGTCCTCGGCGGCGCCAAGGTGGCCGACAAGATCCCCGTGATCGAGAACCTCCTCGGCGTGGTCGACAAGGTGATCATCGGCGGCGCGATGGCCTATACCTTTCTCGACGTGATGGGCAGCCCGGTGGGCGCGTCGCGCGTGGAGGACGAGAGCCGCGGGCTCGCCGAAGCCGCGCTCCAAAAGGCGGCCGAGAAGGGGATCGATCTCCTTTTGCCCGTCGACCATGTGGCGGCGGCGGCGTTTGAAGAGGATGCCGAGTGGCAGATCGCTCAGGGCGCGATTCCCGACGGCTGGATGGGTCTCGACATCGGCCCGGCGACGATCGATCTCTATCTCGACGCGATCACCAGCGCGGGCAGCGTGCTCTGGAACGGCCCGATGGGCGTCTTCGAGTGGGAGAACTTCGCCTCCGGCACACGCGCGGTGGCCGAGGCGCTCGCAGCCGGCTCGTGCACGTCGGTGGTGGGGGGCGGCGATTCGGCCGCGGCGGTCAAGCGGTTCGGACTGAGCGACCGATTCACCCACGTCTCCACCGGCGGCGGCGCGTCGCTCGAGATGATGGAAGGCAAGATTCTTCCCGGTATCGCGGCGCTCTCGGAAAAGTAGTCGAAAGGGTAAATCCTTTCTCGAACAGGATTGGTTTCAACATGGTCGTCATCTCCGCATCCCTGCTCTCGTGCAACTTTGCCCGTATCGAGGAAGAGGTTCG
>Ga0180430_10002843_pt1 | contig 15323 bp, 15 predicted proteins | sample SS_ome_9_FD_132999 | JGI IMG/M metagenome (GOLD analysis project Ga0180430, IMG submission 132999) | Hypersaline lake sediment archaeal communities from the Salton Sea, California, USA - SS_1_S_2 metaG | ecosystem: Environmental > Aquatic > Non-marine Saline and Alkaline > Hypersaline >... | reverse complement strand
CGCTCGTAGTGTGTTTAACCCTGGTTCCTGTCATCTGCCTGTTTTGATCGACTAACTTGTCTCTTACCTAACTAATACTATCCTAGCAAACCGCATGCCTCGCAATGACGTAGCGTAAATCGCCGGCAGGCGTGAGATTCCACTTCAAGCAAGAACCTTAACCCCCTCCTCGGCAAGGGCATACAAGAGATGCTTGATCGACCGGTTCAAATCCGATTTCTAGCCCCGATTTCCGTCTCAGCAGACAGTTGCACTTTTATTGCACAGACTGTCACAGAGGGAGTCAATCTCCGGCGGCGATCATTTCGGCAGCCTCAACAGTATTGTTGAGCAACATTGCAATGGTCATCGGACCAACACCGCCCCGTACCGGCGTAATGAAAGCAGCCTTCTTCGAGCAAGCCTCGAAATCGACATCACCTACCAGCTTGTAGCCTTTTTCGGTGTCGGGAGCATCGACGCGATTGATGCCTACATCGAGGATCACGGCGCCGTCCTTGACCATATCCCCGGTGATAAACTCGGCCCGGCCGATGGCAGCAATGACAATATCCGCTCGTTTGACCACCTCAGGAAGGTTGGCCGTACGAGAGTGGGCGACGGTCACGGTGGCATTGGCCCAGTCGGCCTTCTGCAGCAGCATAGCCGCGATCGGTTTGCCTACGATGTTGGAGCGCCCCACCACGACAACTTCTTTGCCGGAGGGATCGATCTCGTACTGCTCAAGTAGCTTGACCATGCCGTATGGCGTGCAGGGACGCAGCCCCGGGTTACCGATCAGCATCATGCCTACGTTGTGCGGGTGGAACCCATCGACGTCTTTGCGTGGATCGATCCTCAGAGTCACCGCCAGTTCGTCCAGATGCTTGGGCAGTGGGGACTGGACGAGTATGCCGTGGATCTTATCGTTCTGATTCAGTCCGTCGACGATTCCGTACAGATCGTCTTGAGTGATGTCTGCCGGCCGCTTGATCACCTCAGAATAGACACCCAGCTTTTCACACGCCCTGGCTTTGGAGTTCACGTAAGTGTGTGAAGCCGGGTCATCGCCCACCAGCACCGCCGCCAGCCCGGGAGTAACTGACTGTTCCTTCAGTTGTTTGATGCGGGGCTTGAGACCCTTGCGAACTGTCTTGGCTACGAGTTTCCCGTCAATTATCTGACTCATGCATCTTCCCCGTGTCCATGGGCACGTCGCCCAAAATATCTGAAGGTTTGAATTTCTCGATATCAAAGTCGATTCGGAAGCGCTCGATGTTCAAGGCTCGGCCGCTGACCGGGTCGATCTCCAGCAACACCCCGGAGATCTTAACGTCATCGGTGGCGGTAGTGAATCGCTTCGGCATTCCTGTCAGGAAGCGTCCCAGCGAGGGTCCCTTCTGCATACCGATGATCGAGTCGTGGGGGCCGGTCATTCCGGCATCGGTGATGTACGCGGTACCACGTTTGGATATCTGTTCATCAGCGGTTTGCACATGAGTGTGAGAACCAATCACGGCCGAAACCTTGCCATCCAGATGAAACAACATGGCCTGTTTTTCGGACGTCGCTTCGGCGTGCATATCGACGATGATGACGTTGGTCTTGCGATTATACTTGAGCAGTTCGCGATTGGCCACCTGGAAAGGACAATCGATCTCTTTCATGTATGTGCGGCCCATCAAGTTGAGAGTGACCACCCCGATATCACCCACCTCGTCCAGGAACGAACCCCGGCCGGGTACTCCCAGCGGATAGTTGGCCGGTCGCATTAGCTTGGGCTTCTGGGTGTTGAAATAGTCGATGACATCGACCCGATCCCAGATATGATTGCCGGAGGTCTGCATGTTGATACCGTAGGAGAACATCTTGATCGACATCTCGGGCGTAATACCAAACCCGCCGGCCGCGTTTTCGACGTTAGCGATGACATAGTCCACGTCGTGTTTCTGACGGAGCGGTTTTATCACATGAGCACACGCCTGACGCCCTACCCGGCCGCAGACGTCGGCCACGTACATGATACGGAAATTGGACATGAGTCAAACTTTCCAAGGTGGAGCAGGATTTACTCAGTGATTGTTGTCCACCTTCAACAATCGACCGAGATGGTCGCTGTCGACCCGTCAAAGAGTCGACAGCGGGACTTCTCTATCTATTTGGCAAACTCGGTTGAACGAGTTTCCCTGATCACGGTCACTTTGATCTGACCGGGATATTGCATTTCGCTCTCGATCTTGGAGGCAATATCGCCTGCAAGAATAGTACTGGCAAGATCGTCCAGGGTTTCATACTCGACGATCACGCGCACTTCGCGGCCGGCCTGGATGGCATAAGCCTTCGAGACACCTTTGAAGCTGTCAGCCAACTCTTCGAGTTGCTGCAGCCGCTTGATGTATGCTTCCAAGGGTTCGCGACGAGCCCCCGGACGTGCACCCGAGATGGCATCGGCAGCCTGTACTAACACCGGATACGGACCAACCATCGGCACATCGCCATGATGCGACTCAATGGCGTTTATGACGTATTCGTTCTCTTTGTAGCGACGCATGAAGTCGGCACCAATCTGGGTGTGGGTACCCTCGGTGTCGCGATCGATCGCCTTGCCGATGTCGTGAAGTAGCCCTGATCGCTTGGCGATGACATCGTCAAGCTCCAGCTCGGCAGCCATCAGACCACAAAGCATGGCGACTTCTTTGGAATGCGCCAGGACATTCTGGCCGTAGGATGTTCTGAAGTTCAGCTTTCCGAGTTGCTTGACCGCCTCCGGGTGGAGGTTGTGGACACCCAGTTCAAAGCAGGCCTGCTCACCCGCTTCGCGAACGATGACTTCCATTTCCTTCTCGGAACGCTCGACCACTTCCTCGATACGAGTCGGGTGGATACGTCCGTCGGAGATCAATTTCTCCAGCGCCATGCGGGCGATTTCGCGCCGCACCGGATCATAGCCGGAAAGGATGACAGCTTCGGGCGTATCGTCGACGATAACGTCGATTCCCGTGGCCGTTTCGAACGAGCGGATATTGCGCCCTTCGCGGCCAATGATGCGTCCTTTCATTTCGTCGCTGGGAAGCTGGACCACCGAAACAGTCGTTTCCACGGTGTGATCGGCGGCGCATCTATATATCGATGAAAGAATGATCTCCTTGGCCTCTTTCTCCGCCTCCCGCTCCGACTTCTCTCGGATTTCTTTGATATGCGCTGCGGCTTCGAGTTTGGCCTGCGAAATCATGTTGTCCATGAGCTGCTTCTTGGCCTCTTCGGGAGTCATCTGGGCGATCTTCTGAAGCTTTTCGTTCTGGGACTCGATTATCCCTTCCAGCTCGGTCTCTCGAAAAGCGATGCCCTTTTCTCGAGTTTGCAGGCCCTTCTCGCGACCGAGCAGCTCCTTGTCTCGGATTTCGAGCGTTTCGATCTTCTTAACCGTGGACGCCTGACGTTCGTCAACTTCTTTTTGCTGTTGGTCAAGTTCGCGGCGCTTGGTTTCGGCCTCACGGTTGAAGTCATTCTTGAGCTTCAAGAACTTTTCTCGGGCCTCCAGCGCAGCTTCTTTCTTCATTATCTTAGCCTGGTTCTCGGCTTCGGCGAGAATGTTTCCTGCCTTGTCGCGCGAGTTTTCCAGGGTTGACCGGGCGGCCTTCTGGACCATCGAGCGGGTGACGAAATAGCTCACCACGCCGACTACCAGAGCTACGGCGACCGCAACCAGGATCATCACTTCGGAACTCATTTATACCTCCCGCCGAATCACAGACTCGACGTGCATCTATTAAAAAAGCAAAATGGATGGAGAGATACGAGAGGCGTAAAGGCGCAGATACGAAGCGAGAATCTAAGAGAGGCTACTCGGCCACAACCTTTTCCAGCCGGCGGAGGATTTCATCGGCGTGACCGGTGGCGTCGTCACCGACACCTTTCAGTCGCTCTTGAAGTTCCAGTAACTCCGACGCCAGAGACATGGCGGCCAATATAGCGATGCGGTCGCGGCGCTTGGTTTTGGTCTCCGCGGCCACTTCATTTATTCTCTTGTCGACACAGTCGGCGACCCTCGAAATGTGCGATGGGTCAGGTGCACCCGTAATAGGATACTCCTCCCCAAATATGGTAACAACAGCTTTGTTTTCCTGAAAAGGGTCTGACATTCGAGCCCCGTACAATACCTTAACGGTCGTAATTCCCTATCCTGCTAACTCGCAACATATTAAGATTTTGTACGGACTCATGTCAATAAAAATCTTACATATCAAGCGAATCCAGCTCGTCGAGACGATGCAGAACCGTCTCAAGCTTGGCCTTGACGGCACTCGACTGATCGCTATGCTGGAGGCGGAGTTCGCTTATGTCCTTCTCCAGCTTAGTGTAATCTGACCGCAACCGCTGGTTTTCTTCCTTAAGATTACGGTTTTCGTCGCCCATTTTGTCGAGATCCGCCAGAAGGCTTTCGACCCGCTGTGAGATCTGCTGGAGCTTATCGCTCAAGTTCATTTGTCCCTAACCTCCGCGTTGAACTCCTTCTTCAATTTAGACACCACAGACTGTTGAGCGGCTTCGACTTCCTCAGCCTGAAGACTTCTCTCGTCGCTACGGTATCGTATCGAAAGGGCGAGTGACTTCTTACCCTTTTCAATCTGCTTTCCCTGATACAGGTCAAAGATTTCGACCGCTTCGGCCAACGGCCCGGCAGCCTTCTTGGCCACCTGCAGTACTTCACCCGCCCGAACACCGGCATCCAGCATCAACGACAAATCTCGCAGGGCCGCCGGATGGGTAGGCAGCGGCTCAAACTCCGTGAACTTGTCGAGACCTTCCATCAACGGAGCTATCGCCAGCTCCGCCAAATAGACCGGCTGCTTGATGTCGGCCACTCTGAGGGCCTTCTTCGAAACACTTCCGATACGACCAACCTGGCTTCCGTTCAGCTTAACCTTGAACGAGACCTCATCGTCGAAGCAGGCTACGACCTCCGGCTCGAAGGTCATCTCGGGATGACGGAAGTGCGTGGTGATGGCCTTGAGGGCGCCGGTGAGGTCGTAGAAGTCCTGTTCACGCGGCTTGTCACGCCAGGACGTCTGCGTTCGTCCGGTAACGGTCAGAACGAGATACTCGTCTTCGGTCCACTGATCAGCTTTTTCGTCTCCGGGGAGATAGGTCTTCCCTATCTCGAACAATCTCAGATCAATATTGCGGTGTGACAGGTTGTGACGAACAACCTCGAGAGTCGAAGGCACCATGCTGTTGCGCATGATGTCCAGCTCTTCCGAGGAGTTGTTGGCCAGCTCAACCTGAGGTACGCCCGGGACCAGTTTGTTGGTAACTCTGCTGTGGACCAGACCGGTGGTCAAAATCTCGTCGAAGCCTGAGCCGGTCAGAACCGAACGCAGTTCGCGACGGAAACGATCTTCGGGTAGAATCCGAGTGTAAAGCGGGCCGGTGCTGGAAATGGAGTCTTCAACCGCATCGAAACCTTCGATTCGCACCACCTCTTCGATCAAGTCTACCTCGCGCTCGATATCCGGCCGATAGGTTGGCACCATGACCTTGATCGGGTCGCCGTCTGTCGCCTGGAACTCCAGATCGTTGAAAATCTGAACCATACGCTCTGAAGAGATGTCAGTGCCAAGGAGCTGGTTGCATCGTGAGGGACGCATGGTTACTTCTCGGGGCTCGATCGGTTCGGGGTAGCAATCTACGATGCCCTTGAGCACGGTTCCGCCACACAGTTCGGCAAACAAGAAAGCTGCGCGGTCGAGGGCGTACTCAATCACATTGGGATCGGCACCCTTCTCGAATCTTTGCGATGCTTCCGTAACCAGACCAAGATGTCGGCGGCTGCGACGAATCATCGAGGACTCAAAATGGGCCGCTTCCAGAAGGATGTTAACCGTGTCGTTTTCAACTTCGGAGTCGAGGCCACCCATAACACCGCCGGTCGCGACCGACTCTTTGCCGTTCGTGATCATCAGGTTGTCCGGGACGAGCTTATGCTCTTTGCCGTCGAGCGTGGTGAACTTCTCGCCGTCGAGAGCTTTGCGCACTACAACCTCGTTGGAACCGAATCGGTCCAAATCGAAAGCATGCAACGGCTGGCCGCACTCGAGCATGACGAGATTGGAGATATCCACGGCGTTTGAGATTGGACGTACGCCGGCTGCGATCAGCTTGCGCTTCAACCACCAGGGCGACTCACCCACTTTGATTCCTCGGACAATGCGCGCCGCATAGCGGGGGCATGCATCGGGGGCGTCAATCGTGATCGAGACATGATCGGACGCTGCCTCATCGCTCTCCTTGAGTTCGAACTCAGGACGTACGAGCTTGGTGGATGCCAGGGCCGCCATGTCACGGGCGATGCCTATCGCGCACATAGAATCGGGGCGATTGGGCGTCAGCTCAAAGGTGAGGCGGTAGTCATCGAAGTCGAGATACTCGACTAACGGCTGCCCGACTTTGGCGTCATCACCCAAGACAAGAATGCCGGCGTGGTCGTCGGACATGCCCAGCTCCCGTTCGGAGCAGATCATGGCGACCGATTCGATCCCACGAATCTTGGTCTTTTTGATCTTCATGCCGCCGGCCAGTTCGGCGCCGATTCGGGCGAGGGCAATCTTCTGCCCGGCCGCCACGTTGGGTGCGCCGCAGACGACATCGAGCTTTTCCTCGCCCGTGTCGACGGTCGCCAGACGAATCTTGTCGGCACCCTCAATGGGATTCAACTCGTGCACCTCTGCCACGAACACGTTGTTCATGTGCTCGGCCAGGTGATCAATATACTCGCAAGCGGTACCACAGAGCGTCAGGCGGTCACCCAGCTCTTCTGCCGGCCAGTCGAGGCCGGTCAACTCCAAAAGCCACTTATAGGATACTTTCATGTCTACAGAAACTGCCTGAGAAAGCGGACGTCATTGTTATAGAACAACCGAATGTCGTTGATCTTGTATTTCAGCATCGCCGGACGGGCGACTCCCATACCGAACGCATAGCCGGTGTATTTCTCGGAATCGATACCGGCGTTGTCCAGCACATTGGGGTCGATCATGCCGCAGCCGAGAATCTCCAGCCATCCGGCGTACTTGCACACCTGGCAACCCTCGCCGCCACAGAGGAAGCATTCGATATCAACTTCGGCGCTGGGCTCGGTGAACGGGAAATAGGACGGACGAAACTTCAGCTTAAGATTCTCGCCGAAATAGGCCTTACAGAAGGCTGTCAGGGTGCCCTTTAGATCGGCCAACGAGACGCCTTCGTCGACCAGGAAGCCATCGACCTGATGGAAGGCCACATGAGCGCGGGTCGAGATAGCTTCGTTGCGGAAGCACATCCCGGGCGTGATCATCTTGATCGGCGGCTTGTGGATCTCGAGCATTCTCGCCTGCACCGGAGTGGTATGGGTACGAAGGACGCGTCCTCCCTTGACAAAGAGAGTGTCCTGCATATCCCGCGCCGGGTGGTCAGGCGGGAAATTGAGGGCGCCGAAATTGTAGTAGTCGGTCTCGATATCCGGCCCGTAGGCGACTTCGAAGCCCATCCCATGAAAGACTTCACAGATATCGGCGATCGTCTGATTGAGCAGGTGGACTGCCCCCAGCGGCGGAGCCGTACCGGGCAATGTTGGATCGAAACCCTCAGCCGCACCACCACCGGACAGTTTGTCCTGAGCGGCTTTCAGCGACTGCTCTATTTCGACCCGGGCTTTGTTGGCCAGCGCACCGGCTTCCTTGCGCTCTTCGACCGGCAAGTCTTTGAGGCCTTTGAGAACACCGGTAACCCGACCCTTACGGCCCAGATACTCGACTTTTACGTCGTTAAGCAAGTCGAGCGAATCAGCTTTGCTGATTCGCTCGAGAGCTTCTGACTTCAGTTTTTGGACTTCATCCGGAAGCGACATATACTGTAAACCTCGTCTTAGTTCTCGGAAGCGATTTTGACGAGATTCTGGAAAGTCGCCATGTCGCGAGCCGCAATGTCGGCCAGGGTCTTGCGATCCAGGTCCACGCCGGCTTTTTTCAGGCCGGCCATGAAGGTCGAGTAATTGGTTCCGGACAAACGGGCCGCGGCATTAATGCGGGCGATCCAGAGAGCGCGGAAGACACGCTTCTTGTTGCGGCGATCCCGATAGGCGTACTTGAGTCCTTTACGGACGGTTTCAAGAGCGGTGCGGTAAAGCTTTCCGCGAGCGTTGTAATTACCGCGGGCCTTCTTGAGAACTTTCTTGTGTCGCTGATGAGCAGCTACATTGTTTTTTGCGCGTGGCATAGTCTAAACTCCTGCGTATTTGCCGCTGGCTATTGGCCGGCCAGCATGGCGTTAATGCGCGGAGCGTCGGCTTCGGAAATCAATCCCGACTTGCGCAGATGACGGACTCGTTTGGAGCCCTTCTTCAGTTTCAGATGCGAGCGATAGGCTTTGCCCCGTTTGAGCTTGCCCGAGGCGGTGCGTTTGAAACGCTTCGCCGCGCCCTTGTGCGTTTTGATCTTCGGCATGATGTTATACCTGTAGCTACTATAGGTTCAAGCTAAGAGTCAGCGCCTTGTTCAGCCGCCGCATCAGGCTGCTCGGCTTCTTTGTCCTTACCAGCCTTCTTGCCGTCGGCTTTAGCGCTCGTTTTTTCTTCTGTTCCACTCTTAAGCTTTTTCATTATCTCAGGTCTGGGTGAAAGAATCATGGCCATGTGGCGACCCTCCTGTTTGGGGGGCACGTCAACCACGGCGATGTCTTCCAAATTCTCGGCAACTCTGTTCAGCAGCTTGCGGCCGTGCTCGGTGTAGGCCATCTCACGTCCACGGAACATCACATAGGTTCGGACTTTGGCTCCGCTCTCCAGGAACTCTCGCACGTGGTTCAGCTTAAACTGATAGTCGTGCTCGTCGATCTTGGGACGGTAGCGCATTTCCTTCATCTGGATGTTGTGCTGCCGTTTTCTTGCCTGCTTTTCCTTCTTCGACTGCTCGTACTTGAACTTTCCGTAGTCCAGAATACGGCATACCGGCGGACGACTGTTAGGAGAAACCTCTACCAGGTCCAGGCCGTATTCGTTCGCTCTCTCCTGAGCCTCTTTGATGGGTACAATCCCGAGCTGTTCACCCTGGGGGCCGATAAGCCTTACCGGGGAGACTCTGATTCGATGATTAACCCGCAAATCCTTAGTACTTATGGAATCCTCCTGATGGGAGTTCTACTCGTTCGTTTCCAAGCCTTTTGTGGCGATCTCCTTTTCGAGCATCGCCAGAGCGTCATCAATCTTCATGACGCCAACATCTCCGACAGTGTGTTTGCGGACCGACACCGAGTCGGCTTCCGCTTCACGCTTGCCTACAACAAACATATACGGGACTTTCGAAGTTTCGGCCCCGTGGATTTTCGCGTTGACCTTCTCCGAACGATCGTCGAGCTCAGCGCGTATATTGCCTTGCTTCAAGCGATCTACGACCGCCTGTCCATATTCATTGAGGTCGTCGGTAATAGGCAAAACCTTCACCTGAACCGGTGCCAACCAAAGCGGGAAATTCCCTGCGTGGTGTTCTAGCAGGACACCGAAGAACCTCTCGATCGACCCCAGTAACGCCCGGTGAATCATGTACGGGCGCTTCTGCTGGCCATCCGGGCCAATATAGTGAAGATCGAACCTTTCCGGCAAGGAAAAATCAAACTGGATCGTGGAGCACTGCCAACTACGATTGAGTGCGTCCTTGATCTTGATGTCGATTTTTGGTCCGTAGAAGGCCCCGCCGCCTTCGTCGACACCATGTTCCAAACCGGCCTTGTCCAATGCGGCCTTAAGCCCCTCCTGGGCCCTTATCCAATCGGCTTCCTCACCGATCGCCTTCTCCGGACGTGTCGAGAGGAATATCTCGTAGTCTGAAAATCCAAACGACCGCAGGATGTGGACACAGAAATCGAGAAGCCAGACCAGCTCCTCTTCCATGCCTTCCTGTGTCACGAAGTGATGGGCATCATCCTGGGTGAATCCACGCACGCGCATCAGCCCGTGGAGGACATCGCCCTGCTCGAAGCGGTAGACCGTACCCAGTTCACCCCAACGTAGCGGCAGGTCGCGGTACGACCACAGCCGTGACTTATACATTGAGATGTGGAACGGGCAGTTCATCGGCTTCAGCTGGAACTGGCGCCCTTCGACTTCCATCGGTCCGTACATATCCTCGGCATAGTGGTCGGTGTGTCCCGACTGATGCCAGAGGTTAATATCTGCAACATGCGGCGAGAAGACCAACTCGTAACCATACTTGAGATGCTCTTCGCGCCAGAAGTTTTCGATTTCGTTTCGCACCCGAGCACCCTTTGGCAACCAAAGTACAAGACCGGCGCCGACATCCTGATTGATGGCGAACAGCTCGAGCTGCTTTCCCAGGACGCGGTGGTCGCGTTTCTTGGCTTCTTCCAGGCGGTGAAGGTACTCTTCCAGCATTGCCTTCTTGGGATACGAGACCCCGTAGATACGCTGAAGCATCTGACGGTTCTCATCGCCGCGCCAGTAGGCGGCCGAGCTGGAGATCAGCTTGAAGGCTTTCACCACTCCGGTGTTCGGGATGTGCGGCCCGCGGCAAAGATCCTTGAACCGTGAGTGCGCATAGAAACTTACAGTGTCGTCCTCGAGATCCTCGAGCAGTTCCACCTTATAAGGAGCGTTGTCGTCCTGGTACTCTTTGATGGCCTCTTCCCGGCTCATCTCATTGCGGCAGAACGGTGCCTTCTCCTTGATGATCTCCTGCATTCTCTTCTCGATCTTCTCCAGATCTTCGGGAGAGAACGGTTTGGAGACTTCAAAGTCATAGTACCAGCCTTCGTCGATCGGAGGTCCGATCGCCAGCTTGGCTTCGGGGAACAACTCCATAACAGCCTGGGCCATGATATGGGAACTGGAGTGCCACATCACCTCGCGTCCCTCAGGCTGATCGAAAGTCAGGATCTCAAGAGAGGAATCGGCGGTGATCGGCGTGGTAGTGTCGGTCACGGTACCGTTGACCTTCACTGCCAAAGCCGCCTTCGCCAGACGCGGCGAAATCGAGGCGGCAACATCCAAACCGGTCACACCCGAGTCATACTCGCGGTGGCTACCATCCGGGAGGGTGATGCTTACCTGCGCCACAACTAAATTCCTCTTAATAAGATTAAGGCGGATTACGCCGGGGACCTGTCCCGATGAAATCCGCAAAACTTAAATGGTGGGCGATACTGGAATTGAACCAGTGACCCCTTGCATGTCAAGCAAGTACTCTAACCATCTGAGCTAATCGCCCATCCTACCATTACTACCAAGGTTTTCACCTCGGTTACGAGAACACGACATTATATGTTTAGGATTCGAGTTGTCAAGCCCATTTTGTGCTTTCACGCCAGAAACAGTCTTGATTGTCAAGGGCTTAGACGCTCTCAGATTCTCCCGCTAAGTGCCGGGATGTCGAGCTATCAGGCACTAAGACCGACCATCGCCATAAATGTCTCGGCCTTGAGATACTCTTCGCGGAGTTGCTCTGAAATCGAGAGTAGATTCTCGTGATCGAGCTTCATGTACTCCAGGACTCCATCCTGGAGGTTACTAGTAGGCCCCGCCGTGGCGGCGGGATCCTCGAAAGTCTTATGTGCAACTTCGTTGGCGAGATGAGCAATGTAGGCCACCGGGCCTTCGCCTTCGGACAGCTGCGGCATATGATGGAAGGTGATGGCGTCGGACAGCTTCTGCGGGAGCTTCCAGACCGAAGCCAGCACGCCACCGACCTGGGCGTGAGTGAAGCCCCACACCGCTTCTTCGACGACCCAGTCGGGAGAGTTAGGGTCTCTTTCCCGGGCTTCCTTGAAGTTGTGCCATTCCTGCGGCAAAAAACAGGACACGATCAGCTTGCCGATGTCGTGGAGAAGACCGCTCGAGAAGGCGGTATCAGGATCAACCATCCCGCGAGTTTTCACCTGACGCGCCATCAGGCGGCAGCAGAACGCCGTAGCCAGAGAGTGACGCCAGAAAGCTTCCTGAAACTCCTCATCGACCTGCTTCCCTTTGAACATGTCGAGAACCGAAGCCGACAAGACCAGGTTCTTGACCGCTTCCATGCCTATAATCGTCACCGCTTGACGTACCGACTCGATTTCTCGCGCCAGTCCGTAGAAGGCGGAGTTGGTCAGCTTGAGGACTTTGACAGACATCGCCGGATCTTCGGCGAGGACTGCTGCGACTTGCGCCGCTGATGAGTTGGGGTCGCTGATGACCTTCTGAATCTGATGAAAAACGATCGGAGGAGTCGGGAGATTTCTGATATTCTCTACGACTCTGATTACTTTGTTCTCAATCGCTGCTGTCGAGTCCATCCTCGTCGCCTGTCCTGTTGTCGAGCGGTTCGCCTCGGAACTGGTCGGCCAGTTTGTCGGCGATCACCTGCTTTATGTTCGCCTGGTCATAGAAGCCACTCTCTATTCGCCGCCTGGCCTGCTCGATACGAGCGCTGCGGACGACCCCGGGGGTCTTACCGGAGCGAGTTTCGGCCAGTCGTCGCGAGAGTTCTTCGTCAAGCCATTGCTTCTCCTGAGTTGCGGGGTCCAGGGTAGCCGTGGATGTCGTGGCAGTGACTGCTTCGGACGTCCTTGATTCGTCGGCCAGGTCTCGAATTCTTGCTCTTACCTGGTGAGGCTGTGAGTCCCCCTTGTGGTCCGCAATCTCGGCCTTCGTCTGCTGTTGCTTAGCGCGGTTGGCGCCGGTTGGTCCTATTTCCATAGTTCACCTTCCATTTCCCATTGGTGGTGAAAGTTCGTTTTACTTACGGTCTGAGGGCACCTCAGTTCTTGCCGTCAACAAATTGTGGCGACGGTTTCGGATCGCTGAGATACTGCATGATCTTGTCACTGTTCTTAAGTTCACCCAGTTCCTGCTTAATACGGCGATAGCGCCCCTGAAGGTACTCCTCGCATTCAGCCACGAGAGTCATGTTCTTCTTGATCATCGTGGCAATCGAGTTTACGACCTTCTTGATGTCAGGGTGTGCCGCAGCCAGTCGGTAGGCCGAGGGATTTTTGGTCCGCAGGGCGTTAACCTTTTCTTCGGACTTTCTAATCCGCATGTGACAACGCTCGATCTCGGCAAACAGGTCGAGCAACCGCTCATCGCGATTGTACTTGACCGCCTCCCGTTGTTTGTCCAGCGTGATATAGAGCGACTGATAGAACGAGTATTCTTCTTTCAGGGCGAAACGCAGTTCACGTTCCATTTGTGTAATGGCGTTATTGTCCATGTTCACCTACTCAAGCCGAAGTTGTGAATCCGGCCGGCACGGCTTCCGGATCGGATGCCGGCGCAGCAGCGACGGGCTCGTTTTTCGGCTGCTGTTTGGAGAGCTCCATCCAACCATTTCTCAAATTGCTCAGTACATTAACAATATCGTCAATTACGGCTAAATCTTTGCTGGCCTCGGCCACCATCGTCTGGCAAATCACCCAGGAGTAGAGCTTCCCCAGGTTGTCGGCCACTTCTCCCCCCTTGTCGGGATCGAGCGTGGTGTAAAGATGGACAACAAACTTCTTGGCTCTTTCGAGTTCCTCTCGTCCGTCGGTGAGCTTTTCCTGTTTGATAAGGTCTTCCGCCGTTCGATAGGACTTGATAGCACCGTCATAGACTTTGATCAGCAACTCCAGATGCGATTTACCTTCGGTGTCGACGGCCATGTAAGTCTTGAGATTATCGTCCACGCTGCTTCTCCTCCGGGGTGTCGTTATTTCTTGGAACTGAATTTCCAGTTCGCGTTTATTCCATCCAATTGAGTCTCGAGGAACTGCCTTTCGGCGTCAAGCTCGCCGAGAGCGACTTCCATCTCGTAGAACTGATCCAACAGCGTCTGCCTTCTGATGGCCAGTCGCGCATCGATATCCTCGATGCGGTCATCAAGCACCTCGATCTGCTTCTCGTACGAAACAACCTGCCGCGCGAAAACTCCGTCAACCGCGGCTGTGAGCGATTCCAGGAAATTGTTGAGCTGATCCGCCATGCCGCGAGTCGGAGTGATAAAGCCCTCACCCATAGTCTCGTCTAAATGAGAAGCTTCCAGGTTGATCTGCAGTTTGAGACCGTCGGTATACTCGTTGCCTTCGAGTCCGGTCAGGAATCGACCGTTCCCTTCGGCCGCTTCGCCGTTGATCGAACCCTGAACATCCTTGCCGGCGGTGGCGGTGGCGCTGGTCAAGCCGAGAATCGAGTAGGCAGTATTCGATGTGAAAGAGCTGTCTATATTGATTTCGGAATTGTCGCCGTAAGCACCGTTGGTCATCTTGACATAGCCGGTGCCATCTCCGTTGTCGACCCATTCGACCGAAATGCCCTTGCCGGCAATAATGCCGTCGGCATCGATCTGAGTCTGCAGCTCGTTGATCAGGGCCGTCGTGCTAGAGTAAGTGGTCTTGGTTAGACTGATCGTGCCCGAGGTCACGCCGTCAACGATGAGTCTGAAATCGTCGTTGGAGGCATCGATACTGATCGGCGTTGTGGCCGGATCGGTAATGCTGGTCCCGACCATTGTTCCCTGCTCGGCCGCCTGGGTGACATTCACCTGGTAGCCGTAGCCATCGCGAGTATCGCTGGTCATTGAGACAAAGTCGATCAGCGAGTTGGTACTGTCGCCGCCGGCCTGGAACAGGCGCATGACACCTTCCATGTCGTTGGCTATAGCCTCGTTGAGGCGAGACTCATCGACTATGCGCATTTCCCCGTTGTCGGTGCGAATACCTATAGAGTATAGATTGTTGTACTGTCCCTCGATACCCTGCACAGCCCTACCCGTAGCGGAACGGAGCTGTTGCTGCATCAGCCAGACATTGGTGTCATTGAAAAGGATACCCGAAAAACCGGTGTCTTCGTCGTATGAGTTTTGCTCATCGATGTAGTCGATCACGCCGTTGTAGGTATCGATAAAGGTCTCGATTCGTTCCTTGATCGCTCCGGTATCGGCCGCCGTCGTGATACTGATGCTCTCCCCCGCTTCGGTCTCCTTCTTGAGGTTGAGCGTCAGGCCGCCGATGACGTCGCGGATGCTGTTGTTGGTCGACGTGATATTGATCGGCGAACCACCGCCTCCGGAAGTACCAAGCGTGATCCTGGCATCGCTGGCTTCCTGAAGTACCGGAGTGAAAGTCGAAATCTCGAAAACATCGCCCGCATTAAGTGTGCCCGCGCCGAACTGCACTTTGAGCCCGTCGGCACCGGTGCCGGTGAGTTCGACCTCGGTATCGGCCGCGGTGATATCTATGGAGCCGGAGTTAGTGCCGTCGGTCCAGTTAAGTGTGATAGTGTCCGTACCGACCGTCTGAGATCCGGACCCCTGCACAGTGAAGGTGTAAGTCTTGTTTTCGGT
>Ga0180430_10002841_pt1 | contig 15327 bp, 14 predicted proteins | sample SS_ome_9_FD_132999 | JGI IMG/M metagenome (GOLD analysis project Ga0180430, IMG submission 132999) | Hypersaline lake sediment archaeal communities from the Salton Sea, California, USA - SS_1_S_2 metaG | ecosystem: Environmental > Aquatic > Non-marine Saline and Alkaline > Hypersaline >... | reverse complement strand
GGCTCGTATCCGAAAAACATACGAGGAAGTGGGGGCACACTGTGCCCCCACTAACTCACCCACTCGGTTCACAACACGTCGTCCCCGGATTCCGGGGATTCTCTCTTTGAAGGCTAGGAGCTTGTCTTCAAGAAGCCAATGCCATCCGGATGAATGCCTGCATCGAATCGATCGATCTCCTTGAGCCGATCCACATCGATTACGGAAATGTCATTCGTCTTGTTGTTCGCGACATAGGCTCTGGTACCCTCCGGATTGAACACGATGCCGCCGGGCCAACGCCCAACCGGGATCCGCTTGATCTCCCAGTGGCGCGATGTATCGATCACTGAGACATCATGCGAAAGACGATTTGCAGCAAATGCATACTTGCCATCCGGGGAGAACACGAGCCGAACCGGAAGGTCACCGATCGGGTGCCTGGCAAGAATCCCATGATGGACCGCGCTGAGTGCGTAGAAATTGCTGTCCTCCTGGTTGGCGACGTACAGGAACTCTCCAGAGGGATGTACAGCCACACCCTCTGGCTTCTGCCCCACAGGAATGTGCTTCTCAATCTCGTCGGTTTCGGTGTTGAGCACCGAGATCGTATTCGAGCCCAAGTTTGGAACGTAGAGTGTCTTCCAATCCGGCGTTGGGGAGAGCATGTGTGATAGGCGCTGTCCGGTTGGCAGGATCTTGAGAAGAGCGTGCGACGGATGATCGTAGATGAAGACCTTGTTGGCATAGGTCACCGCAACATAGATCTTGGTCCCATCCGGAGAGATCTTGATGTCATGTGGAAACTGGAAGTCGTCGTGTTCAATGCGGCCTGTTTCTTCCATTGTCTGCGCATCAATGATCGAGATGCTGTTTCCCATGGCGTTAGAGACGTAGGCTGTCCTGCCGTCCTTGGTGATTGCGACCTCATGTGGGTGACTCCCCACATCGATCGCACCCAAGCGCTTTCCGTCCTCAGTTGCCACAAACCAGACGCTGTCTTCGTCCTTGTTCAGTACTAGCAGGATGTCTGTTGCCATAATCGCCCTCCATAGTCGCGTTCTCAATCCTACATGAATGCCCGGACATCGGCATCATCGGCCTGTTTCCGCGAACACACCGGCAATCACCCGCCCGCTTGTTCACCACCACCAACGCGTCCTATGATCATCGAACCCCTACAGAGGAGTTGGAATGGACACGACAGCAGCAATCGCACGATTTGGCTTGGCGTTGGTGATCGGCGTGTTGGTTGGGTTGCAGCGCGAGTACGCGAACAAGGAGGCAGGCAAAGAGCTGTTCGCTGGGGCTCGAACGCTTGCGCTCGTCGCGCTCTCTGGTTGCGCGGCCGCACTCATTGCTGAGCTTACCGGATTCCCTTGGATCTTTGTTGCGATTTCGCTGGCCGTTGCCGGCCTCATTGCCATCTCCTATTTCGTTTCTGCGTCCACCGGTTCTATCGGTCTGACGTCAGAGATTGCAGCCTTTCTTGTGTTTATGATCGGCGCGCTTTGCTACTGGGGTCGACTGGAAGTTGCGGCCGCATTGGGCGTTGGGGTCGCTGTACTGCTGTCTCTCAAGATTGGGATGCAGCGATTCGTGGGTCGCATCTCGGAACAGGATGTGCTGGCGACTCTGAAGTTCGCAGTGATTACAGCGGTCGTACTGCCACTGCTTCCAAATCGCGCGATTGGGGCGCCCCCGCTCGATGTCCTGAATGCTTACAACGTCTGGCTGATGGTCGTCTTCATCTCTGCGATCAGCTTCGTTGGCTACGTCCTGATCAAGCTTGTCGGACCAAGGCGTGGCGTTGGACTCACCGGACTCCTCGGAGGTCTGGTTTCAAGCACGGCTGTGACGCTTAGCTTTACCCAGCGCAGCAAGGGCCACTCGGCCTTGGCACGGCCCTTCGCACTGGCAATCACAATCGCATGGACCATGATGTTCGCGCGGGTACTCGTCGAGGCGGCGGTACTGAACACCGCATTGCTGAGCGAGTTGTGGATTCCGATTGCAGGCGCAGGCCTTATCGGCCTGCTGTATTGCGGTGTGCTGCTGTTGCTCGGCAAACAAGAAAGCACGGGCGATGATCTGGAACTGAAAGCCCCCTTTGAGCTGGGTCCGGCGCTCAAGTTTGCCATTGCCTACGCATTGATCCTGATCGTCTCGCGCGGCGCGCAGATGATTCTCGGGGACACCGGAGTGTTCGTTTCCGCAGCGCTGTCGGGGATTGCAGATGTAGATGCAATCACCCTATCGCTAGCACGTATGGCGGGTGAAGGGACGGTAGAAGTCACTACGGCCTCTCAAGCCATCGTGCTTGCGGCCATGGTCAATACAACTGTCAAGGGCGGGATCGTACTGGCAATGGGGGCTGCATCTTTGCGCAAGTCCATCTTGCCAGCCATCGGATTGATCCTGGCAACCGGATTGGCGCTGGCGTTCCTCTTCTAGCAGGCGCAGATCTCTCGATCATTGACCCTTTAGCCGCGGCCGAGCTTCCTCGATCGGACCATCGTTCTTGCGCCTGTAGCCAGCACGATCACCAGTGCGGCCAGCAGCATCACGCCAACGTTCACAAGATTGCTCTCCAACTCCGCGCCCGCAGTTTCCGCAGGAATGGCGAAGACGATGAAACCTGCGGTGATACTGAAGTGGGTCAGCACCATCAGCAGCATGCTCTGTTTGCCGTTGCTGTGAATCCAGACCATGATCACCGTTTGAACAATGGGCATTAGAAGCAGTACAAGCATGATTGGAATGGCCTGCACGCCATACTTGGCAAGACCTAGGTAGTTGATCGGCGCATGCCACAGTGCCCACACCGAGCCCACGAGCAGCGCGGCACGCAAAGCCGTTGTGCGCTCCAGGAGTTTCGGGAGCAGAAAGCCCCTCCACCCGAACTCTTCCATCACTGCTGCTAGCATCGCGATGGGAACTGCGAACAGCAGGTTGCCGATGAGATCCAGCGACTCAAGCGAGGTTCCGAGCCACGCTCGAAGGAGAACTCCAAGTCCCAGCAGCGCAGGAATCAAGAGCAGCGAGGCTGCATACCAGATTGGGGAAACCCGCCACCGACACGCGCGTTGCAGAAGCTCTCGGACACCTTCCTTCCCATCAGCGAGTCGAGCAAACACAAAGCCGAACACCGTGGGGCTCGCTACGAAGAACACGAGCGCAACGTGTACGAACTGCGGTCCCTGAACTGGATCGATAGGGTTCAACGCGATAATGAGCGCAAGGACGATCCAGGTCCACAACACAATCATGACTGAGAAGCTCCATGCTGGACGTCTCTGTATCAGTGTCCTCATCCGAATCCTCAACTAGCGTACTGGCGCGTCAACGTCGTCCTGCTCCTCTCGTTCCATCAACTCCTGGATCTTGCGCTGCTCCCACCGGTCACCCGGTCCGAAGACTTGAAAGGCATTCAGCACGATTGCGATCCCCCAACCCATCGCTGGCCAATAGACCCACCAGGAACCACCATCAGAAGAATCGATAATGAACAGCACAACCATCACAAACACGTAGGTTGCCAGATGGATGTAGAAATCTCGGAGCGTCTTTACCCGTTTGCGCGCCCGTTCGTAGCGTTCTTCTTTTGTCATAGCTTGCCCCCTCAACAGCTAGCGTAGTGTCTCAAGCATCTTCTGCCAAGCGCACTGCCTTCGCACGATTGAATGCAGTACGATCTGGGCATATGCTTGCCTCAAGGAGGCACACATGAGCACTCGAAAGCTCTATCGAAGCCGAACGGATCGACGAATTGCAGGAGTCTGCGGAGGGATCGCCGTGTATTTCGACGTGGATCCTCTGCTCGTCCGCATTCTCTGCTTCGTGCTCGTGCTCTGCGCCACTGCCGGCTTCTGGGCCTATCTTCTCCTATGGCTCTTGGTTCCAGAGGAGCAAGTTCTCACCTAGCTGGTCTAGCGCATTGTGCTGACCAGAACTGCCGGGCGTATACTCCCCCCATGACTGAGAATCCGCTCCTCATCACAACCCAGATTGGATCGCTTCCGTTCACGGATGTGGATGCTGCGATTGCATACAGTCTGCAGCACGACATTCCGTTTCTTCCGGAGTTGACTGCGCTGGGCGATGGGATGACGGAGTACATTCAGAAGCCAGGCAAACTGTCCTGTCTCGATGCATTCAAGAAGCAGCAGTTCTCGATCGTCAAAGTGCAGTGCATCGGCCCCGCAACCTTGATCCAAGGGAAGTATGACGAAGACGATGCCGTACTCCGCGTCTACCAGCATGTGGAGGCAGTGTTGAATGGTCTACAGGCCGAAGAGGTGATACTGTTCCTAGATGAGCCGGCACTGGGCTATGTGGGTTTCGACTTCGTTCGTCTCTGGGAACCCATCTTTGAGAGCTTCCCAGTGACACGAGGCGTTCACACGTGCGGCAACATGCAATGGGATCAGCTGTTCTCTGCACCGGTTGACATCATTAGTTTCGACGCCTCTCAGTACACGATCGACAACTACTACGAAGAGCGAAAGGGCAAACGCATTGCCTGGGGGATCACTGCTGTCGACCAAGTGACCGACTATCAACCAGGAGACCTGATCACTGGACCCTGCGGACTCCCCCACTTGACGAACGACGAAGCCGCTGCCCACGAGCGTCTCGCGATGCTGCAATCTGCAGCCGCGACTCTCAGTACTCACGTCTAGTCGGAGTGTGCACCCTCCATCAGCTCATCAATTGCAGCGCGGGTTGAGGTGACAGCCTCTGGATGCCTGAGGATGACGAGATCCGCACCTGCGTGTAGATAGGTCACCGCAGTCGCAGTTTCCCAGGCGGCGCCTCGGTGCTTGACGTCACCCCAGGTCGGGACCTCGTCCTGCGTCGCACCCGCCTCTTTCACGCTCCAGACCTCGCGCCCCACATCAGCCACCATGGGCATTGCAACCAGGCCATCCCCTTGCAGACCACCGATTCGCAGGCGTTCCATGATGGACACGACGTACTCAATCCCATACCCCAACGCCCCCGTTGTCGGGTAGATGACGAGTCGATCCTCTGGGAACCCCGCATCCAGAGCGAGGATGTTGATCTGCTTGGCCATGTTAATGTCTACCGGTGATTCAGCAATCACCCCGTGGCCGTAGGCTGTGCCCAAGGCAGTCAACGTCCGATAGCTTTTCTCAGTGATCGTGCCCAGAAGGCACCGCTCACCTGCCAACGCTTCCGCGACCGCTGGAAAGACATCGGCATCCTTCTCAGAATCCCCACATCCCCAGATGATCATCGGCAAGCCCATCGCGTCTCGGACAGCACAGGCAACCTCTGCAGCCTGCGCTGGACTTCGATCCTCTCCATTGGGATCGCACCCAGTCAGCCGAAGACAGAGCAGGTCAGGCACGAATTCAGATGCGCAGGTACGAGCCCACGACGCAGGATCATGCATGACAGCAGCGCTGTGCTTCGCCAACTCCTCGGGCCAGTCAGTAGGGGCGATGTCAGTGATTTCCATGGCGATTGCTGGACGATTTGGCATTGAACCTTCGAAGTGGTGAAAGGGCAAGGTAGCGCTTCCACCGATCTTCACACAACTCGATCGGCTGCCTCCGTCTTCACGCGTCGCTCCAATCGTGATGGTATGAATCGTCCGCGCCCACTCCCGATGGGGCTTCGGCATGTCGCTCATGAGTCCTCCCCGAAGTGCTGTGCGAGTTCATCCAAGACGGCCTCCATCTTGCGAATCATTGGATCATCCGTCGACAGCTCGGTCAACGGACGCTCTTCGAGCGTCAATTGTGCAATGCCCTCGTGATGCTCGAAGCTTCCGAGCACTTCCAGGCCACTCTCTTGCAGGACTTCAATACCCTTGGAACCGAGTTCGCTGCGAAGATTGTTGAGCATCAGGCCTCGGCGAATCGGATTCAGCGTGAGTGCATCAACCAGGCCATTGATGCGTGAAGCTGCTCTAAGCGCCACCGGACTGCCGTCGCTCACGACGAGGAGTGCGTCAACGTCCTGGGAAACGCGGCGCGAGAGATGCTCCAGCCCTGCTTCATTGTCCAGCAACACATAGGGATAGTCAGCAGACAGGTTCTCTAGGCAGCGGCGAAGGATACTATTCACTGCGCAGTAGCAACCGGGACCTTCTCCACGCCCCATTGTCAGCAAATCGACGCCGTCTCCCTCAACCACTGCCTGGTGAAGCTCATACTCGATGTGTCGCCCAAGGGGCACGCCACTTGGAAGCTCACGAATCTTCGCTAGAGTCTCTGCCTGCAACTCACCCAATGTGATCTTCACGTCCAGTCCTAGGACTGCTGCAAGTGTCGCATTCGGATCCGCGTCGATCGCCAGGATTGGACCTTTCCCTTGTCTCCGCAGCGTCTCAATGATGAGTCCGCTAACGGTGGTCTTTCCAACGCCGCCCTTCCCGGCGATCGCTATCGTGACGGTCATTCGGAACTCCTTTCAGCCTGACTAGATCCGGACGCGTTTGGAAACAGGGACAGATCCGTGTGCGGGAGGAACTGGGCAGCGCTGAACGCCTCGAAGTAGTTGGGTTGGTCGATCAACTCCATATACAGAGCGCTTCCAGCAATCCTGGTCGCTTCTTCCTTGGCAGAGGCATCCAGCAGGGCCAAGCGTGCGCCCTGCAGGGACGTATTGCCCGCGAACTCGATCCGATCGATAGGGAGATCTGGAATCAGCCCAACAGCAATGGCATCCCGCGGCTGCAGTACGTTTCCGAATCCGCCGGCAAGCACAAGCCGGCCTAGATCGGAGACACCCACTCCCGAGGCTTCAAGCAGGGACTGGATTCCAGCGAACACTGCCGCCTTGGCCCGGAGCAATTCGTCAAGATCTCGTTGCACGAGCCCAATCGCTCGTTGGTCGGCTGTCTGCTCCGCAGGAACCAAGACAACTCCCGGTTCCCCGCGGTAGTTCTCCGGGTTTCTCAATTGCCCTGCTCGATCAATACGGCCCGCGCGGAACAGGTTTGCAGCAAGCGAAATCAGACCTGTGCCGCAGATGCCATGGGGGGCTTGTCCGCGAATCGTCTGCCATCCGAGCTCACCGTTTGCCAGAAGAGTGGTGCGGTCGATGGCGCCCGGCCTAGCTCCGCACCCACAGACCATGCCACATCCCTCGAATGCAGGCCCTGCTGAAGCAGCGCAGGTCATCATCCAATCCCGATTGCCGAGTACGATTTCTCCGTTCGTTCCAAGGTCAACAAAGAGTGTTAGCGTATCCGCTTGATGGATTCCGGTTGCCAGGATTCCGGAGGTGATGTCGCCACCGACCCACCCTCCGATGCAAGGCATCGCGTACACCTGGGGATCGGCAGGGAAGCTCAGGCCCAGCTTGCTGGAGGCGATCGATGGAGGCGCCGGTACCAAGGGCACATGCGGTGCCTGCCGAATCGAGGAAGGATCATAGCGATAGAGGAAGTGCTCCATTGCCGTGTTCCCTGCGACGGCGATCGCCTGTAGATCCTTTTGACTTGCTCCGATTGCGTCTATCATGCTTCTCGCGAGAGCTGTCATGTCACGCTGGATTGCTTGGGCAAGATCCTCGGAACCGTGTGCTTCAACGTGTTCGATTCTTCTCGTCACTTCTGACCCAAAGGCCACTTGGCTGTTGGCACATCCGGCGCGCACAAGCACCTGGCCGTCATCCAGATCAACGAGCTCGGCTGCAAGTGTTGATGTTCCCAAATCGAGCGCGAAACCATAGCGGGCGTCATCGCATGTCTCTGGGCAGCCTGATGAGACGACCACACTTGGTTCCAGGTCTCCTGGACGGGACGTCACGGGAATCTCAACCGACATCCCATCTTCAACCTGCGTCTGGCATGCCAGTACAGAACCTCGATCCGCCAGGATCACGCGGCAGCGTCCGCAGGTACCGGTACCTGCGCAAGGGAAGCCCATGGCAAGATCGCCCGAGCGCGCTGCATCCGCAATCGACGCTCCTGAAGGCACCTCGACGATGCGGTTCTCAGGTTGGAATCGCACACGTGCAGTCATCAAGGAGCGTCCTTCCACTGTGCAAGCCGTTCGTGCAGGAATCTCGGGATGCCGCTGGCAGTGTCAGGGCCGACGATGACCTGCCACCCTGAGGCTTCTTCGATCCCTACGCGCATTCGGGCTACGAGGCCAGGTATGATCACTCGATTGTGATGCACGCGCTCCATGACACCTTGCGCGCGGATTGTCTCCACGAGCCGGTCCACGGTGAGACGTTGATCTGCGTAGGCATTGAGCACACCCAATCCTTCCGTGTCGATGACGCTGACAAAGGAAGGCACCTTGCTGTTCGCGACTTCTCCGGCCATGGAGAAGTAAGTCAATGCGAAGTTCGTGGTGACGAGCACCGGCGCATCCGGCCCTGGATCTCCGATCTCGTATAGCTTCGACTCGACCGCATTGGGAACTTGCGGATCCGTGTAGATGTCCTGGCGCGCAGCGAGGACTGGATGGATAGCCCACGCCTCAACCGCGTCAATCACAAGGACGCCGGCATACTTCATGACAAGCGACACACCGGCCGTCATCTGTGCCATCGCATCCGGAGCTTCTTCGTCGCTTGAAGCAGCGAGCGATCCAACGTCTACATAGGCCGGATAGCCCGCACCACTTTGCCGGTGCTCCAATGCAAGCCGTCGCAGTTGCGTCAATGAGCCGATGGCGTCAACGAGCGCTTCGGGCTGCGGATCGAGCAGGAGCTGTCCGATGCCGCTTGAACCGAGCTCAGAAGCCAGCGCAGTCACCTCTGCAATCCCACACCCTCGTGCGACAATCGGAAGCCCCATGGACAGGGCGAGCTGTAGCACGGACTGGCTGTTTTCATGCGTCGCAGCCACCAGCAACGGTCTTCGATCCAGGCAAGCTGCGGCGGCACGCTCGAGCAGTTCGGGCTGCTCGCACAGCAACAAGATCTGCAACTCCGAGCGCGAGGCAACGTACGCCACAACGCGCGCAAAACGATCGACGTCCACACCGTCCGCGTCTACTGCAATTGCATCCACACCGATCGTCTCCCCAATCCGCTCGAACTGGAGCGTGTGAATAGACTCGATCCGTGCCTCGAGATCCTCGTCTGACAAGCACGCAGATACTCGCGTCGCGATCAGTGGCGCGTGCTGAAACCGTTCTTCATGCCGATGCATGACGGTTTCACCACCCAGGAGCCAGCTGCGTGCTTTGGGGCCCAGTGAAACTGTCTCCATGGGCGGCGTCTGTGCCGCGCCCAGTGCAGCGCGCGCGTCATCAGACACATGAGGACACTGATCGATCCCTAGCTTCTGGGACGCGACCTGCATCGCAAATGCCATGCAGGTTGGAAGTCCGCAGTCTTTGCAGTTGGTCCTTGGCAGATGCTTGTAGACCTCGATCCCACTCAACTTGGCCATCCAACGCTCCTAGAACAACGACTCCATGGTTCGTGCCGGGTGATTGACTTCCTCCAGAAAGGCCAGCAACTCCTCAACGGTCTCAGCTTGCAGCTCCGTAGCAATGCAATCGAGAAGCTTGGGCACACCTGCTTCTTCAGCCCGCTGCTGCAGTTCTGTGCGCAGTTCCTCCTTCAGCATCGAAGGCATCCACACGATTCTCGCAATGCCACCTTCCGCTGAAATGAACTTCCGACTTCCGACATACAGCTTTCCCACTCCTAGAAAGCCAGGAGTCTGAATCCCTCCACCAATCTCGCCTGCCATGGTAGAGAACGTCATCCCGACTGGCGTGAGATCCGGATACTCACGATCCACAAGCAGCACACCGTTGGCTTCAGGTACGATCGCGGCAATGCACTCAAAACAGCCGCAACTCGTCATCGGATCCTCCATGATCGAGTAGGCATTGAAGCGCTCCAGCGCGCCATTGGAAGCTTGGGCGAGAAAGGCGTTCACACCAGCCCACTGTCCTCTCCGCGCGTCGAGCGTTCTTCCCTTGGATACAGGCCGGTTGGGACCGTGCGGATTCATCTCATAGCTGGCTGCACAATCAAGCCAGGTATAGGCTCCGCAAAGCCCTGGCCGCTCCGGTGACACGATGCAGACATGATTGGGTGCATAGGACTGACAAAGCGTACAGGAGTAGTAGGTCTCCGTATCCTCATCGCACATGTCCCGAATCCGTTCATCGCGGGCTTTGTAGACTGCGCGTGCGGTTTCAAGTTGCCGCTCGACAGCCTCTGCACCGGTCAGAATGGTGATCTGGATCTTGTCGAGGATGCTTCCGAATTCCTCCCGCAGCTTGGCTTCGAGAAGTCTGCCATAGTGCGAAAGCCGGAATCCACTGTTGAATGCCTCTCTGCTCACACGCACCCAAACGGTCCCCCGCTGCCCCATGTGAAAGACGCCGTTGGCCCAGGACGCAAACTCGTGAATCCTTCGCTCCAAGACGCTCTCAAAGTCTGTCCTAAACTCGCGTCCCGCTACGCGTATCAGCACGCCAAGGGGCAGAGACTCTCCTGGATTCACGGTGTCGATATCTGGTCCCACGACCTCGATCTCGCCGTCCTCCACGGCATCCATCTCCTCGCCACGAAGTAGCTCAAATGCCGGGGTACGGTTGCCCCCGAACTCAACGTGCATCTGAGCCTTGCGAACGCGTTCACCCTCAAACCCAGCGCCATAGGCGACCGGGATGGGAATCTCCTTCACCGTTAACTTGAGGCCGCGCACCTCGATGGCACGTTGCACGATTTGCTCCAGCGGAACACCACTGACTACCGCCTCGTATGTGCAGATTCCATGGTCAAGGATCTGAGGGATGTTCGCATCCGTGATCGTGGGGAAGCCGAAGTTCAAGGCGCCAACTGCTGTAGCCACTTTCTCGCGCGCCTGCTGAAGACCAGTCTCCGAATCCAAATCATCTTCTCCAAGCGCGAGAACGAATGCGAACACGCGCTCTCGGCAGTACTCAAGAATCTGGGTCGTTGCCTCTGGAGTGCCTGCGCGGATGCCTCCAAACATCATGGCTGCGCGGGCCGCAAACCCGAGCGCGTGCACCGCGGATGAGGTCTCGTGCCCCAATGGCACAAGAAATGTGCTCCAATCAAGTTCGATTCCCTCGCTGTCGAGCTGCGAAGCCATCGTCCGACCGCCGGTCGACGAGGAGAGGAAAGCTAGAATACTCCGTTCCTGCAGCTTGCGGGCAATGGCGACGGCTTCTGTCTGTCGCGTGGGTGCCCCTACGCATGCGGCAACGCCTGGCATCCGTCCATCCACCAGCTTGATGCCCTGTGATCGGAGCACAGCATCTCCGGGGAACCCTGAATGATCACGCTCGGTGGTCAAATCGGCATCGCACAGACGAAGTGCTTCAATCATCTCCTCGGCAATCAACGCAGCACGACCTGCCATGAGTGCTGGCAGCAGTCCATCCGCATCCTTCTCATCAGCTGTCGAATCTGGCAGGAGTTCCCGGGCAGACGCCAACGCTTTCGCCGCAGTCACGACATCCGCAACCGCTTGCCCAGTCAGTGCAAGTGTGAGCGGCAATGCGTAGGCGGTGTCTGGAAACGAGAGAGGATGCGATCCACCGAATCTCGCGAGCGTGTGATCCAGGCTCTGCTGTGCCTGTGCAACAAGGGACGCCGCGCCTTCCATCGCAAGTCGCGCTAGGACTTCGGACATGGTTCCTCCTTCGCGTTCTTCAAAGATGGCAGATCGCCTTCGTCACTGCCCGCAGTTGAGGTAGTAGATCTCGGCGATTCATCAACTTGGGCAATGCGGATGAGTTGTCGGCACAGCATTCGCCCGAGCGCAGCATACCCATCGATTGGCAATACATCGAGGGAATCCGGGTCAAACAGGAGATTGGCACTTGCAGGGAACTCATCGTCTCCCGCCCACCAGATGATTGCGAGCTTGACCGTAGGCAAGACTTGGAAGCTCACACCAAAATCCCCCATGTCAACGGTCTTCGCTCCGAGCAGCCGTGCAGCGTCTTGAAGCCATTGGCCCTGACCATCCATTTCTTTGACCAGCAAGTCGGTGGTGTAGGAACGAAACGCTTTCGCGTAGAACGCCCCATCCGGTAACTCCGAGAACCCGATCCATTCAGTGCTGCGATCTGGTCGATCTCCCTTGTCAGCGCATCGCAGTAAATAATCTAGCACGAGCATCTGAGTCTCCTCTGCACACGGAACCCCGTCTGCTGTCACCTCAAAGGATGGCGCCTCGACCACAAGATCGCTACACAGAAGCTTCAGATGCAGTTTCCCGGCCAGCATTGAGGTCCCGCTGCAATGCGCAAGCGTTTCCAGCGGCATTTGCTGCAACTGCACCCTCGCAGCTTCAATCCTCGGCTGCATCGAGTCTCGCCATGCTTCTCTCGCGGTCACGCGATGACTCCCTCCGGTACTTCCAATCCCAGTTCCTGATGCAAGAGTCTCACCGTGTGATCCGCATCAGCAGCAGGGACACAGAATGTAACGCTGTCTTCGGTCGCAGCCTGGGCGACCGCCACAATCCGAACCTTGCACTTCCCAAGCGCTGCAAAAGCCCTCGACGCAATCCTGGCTGATGCATGTCCATCCCAGCCAATGACTGAGATTGTTGCAACACGCTCCACTGTATCCAAGTGGTACGCCGTAGCCGGCGGGTTGTCCTGTGAGAGAATGCGGGTGCTGTGGGGTCCGTCATGTTGCCCGACCACTACAGTCATTCCCTGCTCTGAGAATGACTGGCCGAACATGCGTACGCCCACGCCGGCAGCACTCAGCCGTTTGAGCACCTCGGTCGCGTCCTCAACCGTCCATTGCGCTTGTGGGTCTCTCAACTGCAGGAGCTGAAGCCCAGTTGCGGAAACAATGGCTGGCTGGATCGCCCGATCATCTCTGGTGGTTTCGACAATCCGCGTGCCTTCATCCTCTGGATTCAGGCTGTTGAGGATTCGCAGGGGAATGCCCTTCTCGATGATGGGCGCAATCGTATGCGGATGCAGCACCTCCGCGCCAAACCGCGCAAGTTGCCCTGCCTCTCCAAAGGACAGCTCGCGAAGAACACGAGCGCCCGGAACCACATTGGGATCCGCTGTGAGAATGCCATTCACATCCGTCCAGATCCAAAGCTCGTCACTCTCTAGACAAGCTGCAATGATCGCAGCAGAGAAGTCACTTCCGCTCCTGCCCAGTGTGGTTAGGACGCCTTCGCTTGTCGCACCCACATAGCCAGTGATCACAGGTACGACGCCGTCCTCGATCAATGGCAACAGCAATGCCTGCGATTTCTCCGCCGTGTCCGTCATGATGGGATTCGCTGAACCGTACTGCTCATCCGTCACAATCAGGGCCTTGGCGTGTATCGCCTGCGCTCGAAGTCCTCTCTGGCGCAGAACTGCGGCAACCAGGGTTGAGGAGAGCGCCTCTCCAAGCCCCGCGACAGCGTCGTGGCTGCGTGCGCTTAACTCTCCGAGGACTGCTACGCTGTCGAGGAACCGATCTAGCCACGCCAGAGAATCCTCCACCGTCTGCTGGAAATCGTCATACTCGGCGCCCACACCCAGCAGGTTCTCAGCCAATGCGCGATGCTTCTCCAGCAGCCATTCGCGCGCCGTACGGCAGGTTTCGCGGTCTCCCAGCGCAGCAGACCGCGCACACGAGATGAGCCGATTCGTAACACCTCCAACTGCCGAGACAACGACAGCTGGAGAGTTTTCGATACCTTGTTCGATCGTCTCGGCAACTGATCGAATACGGTCTGCCGTTGCCAACGAAGTCCCTCCGAATTTGTGTACGATCATGACTCGACCTCCTGCGTCGAACCAGCTGCATCAAGTGCGGTACGAAGATCAGCAATGAGATCCTCAGCGTTCTCGATACCCACCGCGTACCGAATCAGCTGATCAGAGATTCCGTAGGAAGCGCGCTTGGCTGGATCGCTGGAAATGAAGACGGCCTGCTGCTGTGCAATGCTCTCCACACCGCCAAGCGTTGGCCCGATAAAGGGAATCCGGAGGTTGTCGATGACCTTGCTCGCCATCTCGCGTGTGCCCTTGACTTCGAAGCTCACGACACCGCCATACCCGGACAGCAGTTGCTTTGCGATCCTGGTGTCAGGATGAGACTCAAGGCCAGGGTAGTAGACGCGCGATACCCGGGCATGGGATTCTAGAAACTCCGCGACACGTTGCGCTGACTGGTTCTGTTTCTCGACTCGCAACGACAAGGTCTTCAACCCGCGCAGCAGTGCATAGGCATCATGCGGACTCCCTACGCAGCCCAGGATGCCGCGCAGCACTGCGAGTCGCGAGGTCAGCTCACGCGAGCCGACAGCAACGCCTGCAATCAAGTCGTTGTGCCCCCCCAGATACTTCGTCGCGCTGTGCAGCTCAAGATCAATCCCATGCTCAAGGGGGCGAAGATTCACGGGCGTCGCAAACGTACTGTCGATCGCAGTGAGAATGCCTTGAGGTTTGGCGATGTCGACCAGCCGATCCAGGTCGATGACCCGCAAATAGGGGTTCGTTGGCACCTCGCAGAAGATGAGCCGTGTGTTCGGACGAAGATTCGCCTCGAGCGCATCAATCGCGCCATCCTCCAGGAACGTCGCCTCGATTCCCCATCGCGCCAGGTGCTCCAACATGAAGTTGCGCGTCTGTCGGTAGGTGCTTGAGGCGATGATCAGATGGTCCCCCTGGTCCAGCAGCGACAGGAGTGTGGTCGTGATTGCAGCCATGCCCGAGGAGAAGAGCAAGGCGCGTTCCCCGCAGGCAAGGCACGCAAGTTTCTCCTCGGCGGCCCGCTGGGTTGGGTTGCCGTACCGTCCATACTCGCCGCGAAGATCTGCTCTGCCAGCTTCTTTCTGTTGCACGAACCGCTCAATCTCCTCGCTACTGCCAAAGGAGTAGGTCGACGTATGAACGATCGGCATGACAACCGCATCGTATGCTTTGCCCCTGCCTTCTCCTGCGTGTACCAGTCTGGTGTCCAGCCCATCGTTCATCTTTGCCCTCCGTTCTTCGGATCTTGTGCCCATCCCAACAGAAAAGACCCCAGGGGAGTTCCCTGCGGTCTTGGTCGCCACTTCGTCCGATAAGCTAAGCGCTTATCGAGACAAAGTGGTGCATCGCATCATCATGCCCGCGTCGAAACCAATGCATACAGAAGCAGCGTTCACGGACTCTGCTGTTGCGATTCGATTCGACGAGTTCATGGTCGCTAGTCTAGCGCCCAATCCTCGAAACGCAACTTGTGGAGGAGAGGTCAGCGTCGTAAGCCTTGTCCTAATCCGCGCTCTGCCCTGCCAGGCCCTTCATCAATCCAGGGCAGTTGGAGCCTAGAACGCTTGCACATCGCAGGCTCGTCAGTACAATGCGCCCAACATGTTCAGCCAACAACGCAAAGTACAACGAGACGACCGCAAGC
>Ga0180430_10002839_pt1 | contig 15340 bp, 7 predicted proteins | sample SS_ome_9_FD_132999 | JGI IMG/M metagenome (GOLD analysis project Ga0180430, IMG submission 132999) | Hypersaline lake sediment archaeal communities from the Salton Sea, California, USA - SS_1_S_2 metaG | ecosystem: Environmental > Aquatic > Non-marine Saline and Alkaline > Hypersaline > Sediment... | reverse complement strand
CTAAAGGCGTCGCCTACGCCGGTGGGGTCGGCAATGCGGGTGGGGCGGGCCGCCGGGGCCTGAAGTTCCCGCAACAGGGCCACTCCGTCGGCGCCCACTTCAGTGGTGTAAATCAGCGCCCCTTTTTCACCCTGGGTAATAACCACGGTTTCGACCATGCCCTGAATATCGGCATCGCTCAGGCCGGTGCGGTTTTTAATCATCCCGTATTCGTAATCATTAATAATCAAAATTTTGGCCCCGTTAATACCATTGATCAAATCTTCCGGGGTCAGACGGGGAATTTGTTGGCTGGGGTCATAAATATAGGGAATCCCCAACTGTTGGCATTCGGCTGCGTATTTGACCATTGCTTCCGGATCATTGGGAGAAATTATGGCGATGGAGATATTCTTGTAATCCTGGTCGGCAAAGCTGAGCTGCTTGGCCTTGGCCATCGCTCCGGTGTAAAAACTGGCAATCTGGTTATTCACCTGGTCGGTGCTGACAAAAAACGAGGCGGTAAAATCTGACGCCAATTGCAGCACGCCGCTGGTATCCACCCCCTGATGATTCAGAGAAGCGATATATTCCGGGGCATCCTGCCCAACCGTGGCCATCAGCAGCACCGGCTGGTCGAACATCGAGAGGGTGTAGGCGATATTTCCGGCACAGCCCCCCCGTTCCCGCCGCATCGAATCTACCAGAAAACTGAGCGACAAAATCTCAATCTGGTCGGGCAAAATATGTTCGGCAAATTTACCCGGAAAAGACATTATATAATCGAAGGCCATTGAGCCGGTTACTGCAACAGTCATAACGATTCCCTAAAAACAGTTTTACTGGCTGGTTGTGACACACTGAAATAAAAAATCTCCGCGTTGTTGGGCGGAGTTATAGCTGTGGATTCAATCCGGGCGACAACCATTCCAACCAGCGATGGTAGCACATGGGGCGGGGTTTGTCAAACAACTTCGGTCTGCTTGACGACCGGGTGGGATAAATGCTTGCCCTTGCCGCCGAACTCCGTTACAATGGAACTGTATTTGACCCACGTGAGCCAGGGGGCGTCCGTGACCCAAAAAATTCCGCCGGTGTCCAATCCGGCAGTCAATACTCGGCTGCTGCTCAAACTCTTTTTTATGGGGATCGCAACCCAGCTTATCTATGTAACCTATATCATTGCCTTCCCGCTGATTTCCAACACCCGGGCCGGCGGCCCCGCGGCAGACCTGGAAATTCTGATGCGGGATTTTCGCTGGTTTGCCCCATTTTACACCCTCGGCGTTATCCTGCTATACCTCTTCTTTTGGCAGGCCATCCGCCTGACCCGGCAACTCCCCGACCGGCCCCGCTTTAAGCTGTTTGTTTTGACGTTTGGTTTTCTGCAAAGTTTCACCCTGGTGTGGCTGTACCCCATCACCGCCAACGACCTCTTCCGCTACGTGGTTCGGGGCCGGATTTGGGCCGTTTACGGCAAAAGCCCCATGCTCTTTCCCCCCGATGCTTTTCCCAACGACCCCTATCTGGCTTTTGCCGGTGAATTCGGCGATTGGGTCTCCGGGTACGGCCCCTTGTGGGAAATCATCGTACAAATCCCACTGCGGCTGGGCGCGGTCGAGATGGTGTCCGGCGCCGTCAGTCTGAAGTTGATGGCTCTGCTGTTTTACCTGCTGGGAGCCATTTTGCTGGGCTGGCTGGCCCGTCCCCAAAAAAGTTCGGCGCTGACAGCGATGACCTTTTTTGCCTGGAATCCGCTCATTCTGATGCAAGGCCCCGGCAACGGCCACAACGACATGGTCTTCATGGCCCTGATGATCCTGGGCCTGATCTTGTGGGAACGGCGAATCTGGTGGGCGGCGGTGCTGGCCCTCAGCCTGTCGGCGTTGGCCAAAGCCCCCGCGGCCCTGATGCTGCCGCTGTTCGGCGTAATTTTGCTGCGCGAGCAAGCCACCTGGTCTGCCCGACTGCTCAAAGGAGCCGGCGCAGTCATCATTTCTTTACTGACGGCCTGGCTGGTGTACCGGACACTTGGCCCGGTCAGCGACACCCTCACCGGCGTCACCGAAATGCTGACCACTCGCCGCGGGTTTGCCATCGCCTCGCTGGCGCGGATGGTTCTGCGCGAAATCATCCCCTGGAATGTGGCCGAAACCATCCCCCGCACCACCGGACGTTACATTTTTATTCTGTTTTATCTCTGGATGTTGTGGCAGTTGTGGCGACACAAATTCAGCCTGGTTACCGCCGGTTTTCTGGTTTACTTCAGCCAATTGATGCTGGGCCGCACTTTTCGCATCTGGTACCCCATGTGGTTGATTCCACTCGCGGCCTTGCATTTGACTCCCGCCACCTTCTGGCGGACGACCCTGTTCGGCCTCACCGCCGAGTTGTCCATCATCAACTATTTTGTAGTTTGGCGCTGGTGGCTGCGCGACCTGCCCTGGGAGTGGCTGGGCTTACGAACTTCCTATTATTACTGGCCGGTGATGCACATGCTGACCGTGCCCTGGCTGTTTGGTATTCCACTGTTCGGGCCAATTTTGCTGAGGTTGAAAAATAGAGCAAAACCGGTACGCAAGCCTCATTGAACCCCAACCAATTTTGTGTTAAAATGCACCTAATAGGTCTCCATGACTCCCGGAAAGGAAGCACCCGTGACTCGTCAATGTCCCTCTTGCGGAACCACCCTGCGTGCTCAGGCACACTTTTGCGATAACTGCGGCACTCACCTGCCCGCCGACGAGCCGGAGGCCGCCCCCGATACCGCCGTCATCCCCGAACTGGCCCAACAACCCTATGCTGACACCGCCCCGGACACCATCCCCCTGCCCGCTGACGAGCCGGAGGCCGCCCCCGATACCGCCGTCATCCCCGAACTGGCCCAACAACCTCCCGCCGACCGGCCCCGTCCGGCGCACCAAACCATGGTCGGCTCCCAACCGGGGCAGTTGCTGCAAAACCGGTACCGGCTGGAGAAACTCCTGGGCCGCGGTGGCTTTGGCGCGGCCTGGCTGGCAGAAGACATCAAACTAAAACGAACCTGTGTCGTCAAACAGATGTTGATTCCGTCCGGCACATCCGCCCGCGACGCGGATATTTATCGCAGTAATTTTGCCCGCGAAGCCGGTCTGCTGGTCCAACTCAATCACCCCGGCCACCCCAACATCCCGGAAATCTTTGACTATTTTTCCGATGCCGGCGGCAACTATCTGGTCATGAAGTACATCGAAGGGCAAAGCCTGCAACACATTATTGACCAGAGCGACGGCAAAATCCCCTGGCGCGAAGCCGTCCGCTATATGGTGGATGTGTGTGACGCCCTTGATTATATGCATACTGTCGGCGCCGAGCCGGTTATGCACCGCGACATTAAACCGGCCAACATTCTGCTGGGCAACGACGACCGGGTGTGGCTGGTTGACTTTGGCCTGGCCAAAGCCACGCCGGTAAAAGGCAGCGGGGAGGCCATGGCCACCCAAACCGCGGGCAGCCTGGGCTACACCCCCCTGGAACAATGGCAGGGCAGCGCCGAGCCGGTCTCCGATATCTATGCCCTGGGGGCGACTCTGCACCACCTGACCACCGGGGCCGACCCATATCAGCCGTTTGCCGGCAAATTTGTCGTCACCAAAATTCAGGAGCTGCACGGCCAGTTCCCCTCGCTGCGCCAGCTCGACCGCAGCCTGCCCCGTGAACTGGATGGCATCATCCGGCAGGCCACCGCGGCGGACCCGGCCCAGCGCCCCACCGCCCTGCAGCTGAAACAACAGCTCGATGCGCTCATTTCCGGCGGCCAACAGGCGGCCCTGTTCACTTTCAAAAACGGCGAATCGGCTCACACCCGCCCGGAACTGGTTGACCTGTGCGAGCAAAATCGGTCTGAAGCCGAAGCGTATTTGTACCACGGCGATTTTGAACGCTGGTTCACCATCATCAATCGCAATGATCTGGCCGAAGCCGCCCGGCAGGCCGTGGCTGAGGGAGGCAACCAGAGCGACGGGCTGGAAAAATTTCTCAAACTGGTTATCCCGCACCTGTTCTGGCGCCGACTGGGCCGGGCCGGGTGGCGCGTCAGCCGGGCCGCCATTACATTTTTGCTGATTTTTCTGCTGGCCGCGGCTGTGCTCATCACCGCCGGCTCTTACGGTCTGCGCTGGTTGATTCAACGCTCCATTGCTACCTACAATTGGGATTATTACGCCCTCGACCTGGAACAGGATAACATCTACACCGAAGCCTGGCTCAACCGGATTACCCGGTCGGCCACCTCAGCCTACCTGCAAGGGGTTGAGGTAGATGTGCGCAGCCCCAATCAACTGGATTTCAAGGCCAATTTTGCCAACTTGCTCAATTTCGAGCTGCCGGTCACGCTGCAGCTTGAGCAAAAGCAGCCTCGCTTTTACCTGACCCGCCTCAATGATACGCCGCTTTATCTGATTGGTGATAACCTCACCGCCGGCATTAATCACGGCCTGGAAGAGATGTTCCGGCAGGCTCCCATCGACATTACAGCCCTGACGGTCAGCGACGAAGACATCACCTTCCGGGTGGCCCGCAGTGGGCGCGTTCCCTGGCAGCCGCCGCCCACGCCGGTGGTAGCGCCCACGCCGCTCCCCACCCCCACCCCGGAAGGGCTGGCCCTGATTGCCATTTTTAACGAGGTGGAACACGACCTGATTTTAGAACTCGACAACGAAACCTGGACAATCCCGGCTTTTGACACCAAAGCCATCGAAAAATGGCCCGGCACATACAATTACACCGTCCGCTATTCAAATGGACAGTTGGCCGCCCAGGGCCGCAAAACATGGTATGCCAAAGCCTACAAATGGCGCATCAACCTGGCCAAAGAAGACGAATAGATTTATTCTGATGAAAAACCGTCTGCACCTCACCATACTAATTTTTCTCAGCCCCTTGCTGGTGGCGGCTTCGTGCAATCTGGGCACATTTGTAGCCAAGAATACTATCGGGCGTATTTTTTCTGCCGAGGATTACGAGCGCGGCGTGGAGGATATTGTCGTTCATCGCTTGCTGATTACCCCGCTGGCCACGCTCACCCCTACCCCGACTCCCGGCGACCAGGCCGAAAGCGGCGAAAGCGCCGGGCAAGCCGGCCGCGAAAATGAACCGGAGGCATCCGGCGAAAGCGGCGGCGGAGAAGGCGGCGGAAGCAGTCCCAATGATGACGTTCCCAGCACCCGCACCCCCACCCCCACCGGCACCGTCTCCCCGTCAGTCACGGCTTCAGCCACTGGCACTGCCTCCCCCTCTGCAACGGCCTCGGCCACCGGCACCGCCTCGCCTTCGGTCACCGTCTCCCCTTCCGCGACCGCTTCTGCCACCGGCACCGCCTCGCCGACGCTCAGCCCGCCGACAGCCACCAGCACCATTCCCTCAACCGATGAGCCGGCCAACCCTGCCCAACCCTCGGCGACGCCCACCAATACTCCGACCCCGACCGCCACCGCCACCTCGACCTTTACCCCCACCCCCACCAGCTTACCAGCGCTGTCCAGCAGCCTCAAACTATCAGACCCCACCGGCGAAATTTTTCCCAACGGCCCCGGCGGCGATACTCCCATCACCTACACCATCCGGGTGGCAAATAGCAGCGCGGTTACCGCGGCAAACGTCACCGTGCGCGACTCGCTGTCGGCTACCTTTACGCTGGATAATACCAGCATCTACGGCCCGTCTCCCACGGTCAGCGGCAATACCATTGTGTGGGGACCATTTGATGTGTTACCCAACACCAACAAAGAAATGGGGTTCAAGGGTGCCTGGCCGTACGCTCCACCGACCGGTATCCGGGGCCAACTGCAAATCAATACCGCCGAAATCAGCGCTACCTGGCTGGCCGCGCCCATTTTACGCCCGGCCTCCGTGTTTATCCTGTACCCGCCCCAAATTTACGTCATCGCCGCCACGCTGACCCCCACCATCGTACTGCAAACAGACAGCCCAACCTTCACGGTTGAGGTTGCCAACGACGGCAGCGCCGACACCACCATCAGCACCGCCAGTCAACTGGCTCTGGTTGACACGGGGAACACAACTCGCTTTACTACCAACCTGAGCGCGGCTACCGCCGTTCCCGCCGATGGACAGCCTTACACCCTGACCTTTTCCCCGGCCTCGTTAGCCGCGGTAACGCCCAGCACCTACCGGGTCGTCATCTCCCTGAGCTGGCTGGATGAAAACGGCGTTACCGATGGCGGCATTTTTACCGACACCGGCACCGTCGGGGTGCTGGCCCCGCCGGCGATTACCGCCGCGGCTACGCCGGATACCAGCACGGCTCTGGCCGCGGGCAGTAATTTCCCGGCCCGATTCTGGCTGTGGAACACCGGCGATGTTCCGGCCAACTTTTATCCCGGCGTTGACACGGTTGAAATTATCGGCAGCACAGACTGGGTGAACTTTTTTGCAGCCGGCTCGTACAATGCCTCCTGCGGCGATACCGGGCTGTGGCAGGGCAGCAATGCCTCTACGCCTTCCAATATGATTGTCCGCTTCACCATCTCCGCCACAACCTGCGGCGATCCCTATCAATGGCAGCCCGACCCCACGTCCAGCGCCATCTACGCCTATTTTGATATCGGCAGCAACGCGCCCACCAATCCCGGCACCTACACCATCACCGTGCGGACCACCTTTAACAATGGTACCACAGTCAATCAGGTTGATTTTCCATACGTGATACCATAACCTCGCCGTCACCCCGATTCATTTGACCAAATTCTGCGGCGTGGCATAATACCCTCTATGTTTCGTTGGACACCCTTGTTTTTGCTGATTATTCTGACCGCCGTTCTTGGCCTGTCCGCCTGCCAGCTTGATCCCGACCGGCAGGGGCTGGCCTGGCTGAGTCGCGCCACCCTCACCCCGACCCCAACCGTTACCCCCACCAACACCCCAACCGCTACCTTGACTCCCTCGCCCACAGCGACCGCGACCTCAACACCCACCAACACCCCCACCCCAACCGCCACGCCTGTGCCCAGCCAGCGCCTCATCCAGGCCCAGCAAGCCTACACCAACGGCGATTACCAAACCGCCCGGCAGGAATTCGACGCCTTGCTGACCGACCCCGGCGCCACCGACCACGAACAACGGGTGGCCCTGCACTGGCGGGGCCGCAGCGAGCTGCAAGCCGGCGACCCCACCGCGGCCATCGCCAGTTTGGGGATGTTTGTGCAAAAATATCCCAACGACGACCTGACCCGCGCCGCCCAATTTAATCTGGGGCTGGCCTACCAGCAGGCCGGCCAATTTGATGAAGCCATCGCCGCCTTCCGGGGGGCGGTCATCCCCGCCGACCCCATTAACGTTTACATTTACCGGCGCATCGGCGATATTCAACTGCAAACCGGCGCCTTCACCGACACTATCGTCAGCTATCGGGCCGGTATCAGCGCCACCACCGACCTGAGTTTCGAGGTGAACTTGCGGGAAGGCATCGCCCAGGCCGAACTGGCCCGCGGCAATCCCATCGAGGCTATCGCCCAATACGATACTATTCTGCAAAAGGCCCAAATCGACACCTACCGGGCCAAAATTCTGCGCCTGGCCGCCGAGGCTCATCTGGCTGCCGACGACCCTGACGCGGCCTACGCCCGCTATCGCGAAGCCGTAGACAACTACCCCCAGGCTTACGACAGCTACCTGGCTCTGGTGGAGTTGGTCAACGCGGAAGAGCCGGTTGACGATTTTCAGCGGGGACTGATTGATTATTACGCCGGCGCCTACCAACCGGCCATCGCCGCCTTTGAGCGGTATCTCAATCCCCCGCCGCCCGCGCCCATCACCACCACCGTCACCCTGACCCCGACCGGCACCATCACCGCGTCCACAGCTATTACCTCAACCCGCATCACCACCCCCACCATTATCACCCCGGCCCAGGCCGCCGAAGCCATCTGGTACACCGCCCTTTCCTGGCAAAAATCCGGCGGGTACAACAACGCCATTACCTGGTTTCAACGGCTGATTGAGGAGTACCCCGCAGACTCCAATGTGGGGCAAGCATGGCTGCAAATGGGGCTGGCCCGGATAGGGCAGGAAAATCTGGAGGCGGCCAAAACCGTGTTTCGCCAGTTTGCCGCCGATAATCCCCAACATCCGCTGGCCGATGAGGTTCTGTGGCGAGCAGCCCGCCTGGAATTTGATTATGACCAGCCGGATGAAGCCTACACAAATTTTCAGCAACTGGCCGATGCCTACCCGGCCAGTGATTATGCCGACGAAGCCCTCTACTGGGCCGGACACGCCGCCTATGGTCAGGGCCGATACGAAGCCGCGGCCGAGGTCTGGGCCAGATTGGCCGATACCTACCCCGACGGACTGCTGGTAAATTTTGCCGATTACTGGCAGGCCAGAAGCCGACTGGCCCTGGAGCAGCCGGACCAGGCTGACTCCCTGCTCAAGCAAGCCGCGAGTCGTCCGGTTGACTATTATCACCTGCGTGCCCGCGATTTACTGGCCGATTTGAGAACCGGCCCCACGCCGGGCAATGGTCGTCGGAATTTTAAGCTGCTGTTACCCACCCCCGCCGAACTGGCCCAGGCTCAAACTCAGGCCGAAGCCTGGCTGACCGGCTGGCTGACCAGCACGACCACGCTCAGCCGGCCCCTCACCGCAGACCCCGCCTTTCAACGCGGACAAGCCCTGCTGCAAATTGGGCTGCATGCCGAAGCGCGCACCGAACTGGAAACAGTCGAAAACAATTGGCAGGATGACCCCCAGGCAATGTACCAACTGGCGATATTCGGTCGGGAACAGGGAGTGAGCCGGTTGAGTATTTTGGCCGCGACCCGGCTGCTGGAATTATCACCCGCCAAACATGCGGAAGACGCGCCGGTATTTATCCAATGGCTAATCTACCCGGCCTATTATGCCGATGTGGTCAGCGCCCAGGCCGACATCTATAACCTGTCGCCGGCCCTGCTGCTGGCGATGATTCGGCAGGAGAGTCTGTTTGAACCGGGCGCGGAATCTCATGCCGGGGCGTCGGGGCTGTTGCAGGTGATGCCCGCCACGGGCGAATACATCGCCGGGCAAGCCGGGTTTGACAACTACGCGGCCGGCCAACTGAAGCTGCCCTATTTGGGGCTGCAATATGGCGCCTGGTACATCAACCAGCAACTGCAAATTTTCGACAATCACCTGCTGATAGCCCTGGCCGGCTACAATGCCGGGCCGGGCTACGCCCTCAACTGGATCGAAACCACCGACGACCCCGATGTTTTTGTGGAATCAATTCCCTTTTGGGAAACCCGCACCTACGTGCGCACCGTGTACGAAAATATGGCAGCTTACCGCCGCCTTTACAGCCCCGCTTCTGCCACCCCTTAACAGCCGCCGGTCAATAGGTAAATAGGCCCACAGAGTATTGTTCACCATATTTAGTTATGGTATACTACTAACAGGATTCATACGCCAACCATCCAATTATTATCACCCTAAACCAAACACAGGATTACCACCGTGGTAAAACTTTTGGGACACCCGGCCTTAACTATTGCCTATTATTTATTTACGTTTGTGGCCATAGAAGCAGCCCTGATTATCGCCTGGGGCCAATGGCGGCGGCACGATTCTCGCCGCGCCCGACGACTGATTATCGTTTTTAGCAGTTTGACCGCCTTTCGGCTTATCTGGCTGGTGCTGGCGATGGTCGGCACAAACTCACCAGAAATTACAACCTATTGGCTGCCCCCCTATGAACGGGTGATGGTCATTGCCGGTTTGGGCTTTTTGGTGTGGGGGTTTACACCCGCCCTGCGCGAAAAAGAATCGATGGGGCTAACCCTGCTGGCGGTCAACACCAGCTTTGTCTTTATTTTTTACATCATCGCCGGATTATTCTGGAACGGAAATGATTTCAACCTGAACCGCTGGGATATATTCTTTGTTATCTGGCAGTTGGCCCTGGCTGCAACTGGTGTTGTTGGCGGTATCCCCCGCCTGAACGAAGAGCGTTTGTATGCCGTCCTGGGGTTCGGGCTGATGCTGGCCGGCGGAATTTTGCACGGTGTTATGGGCGCCGCTTACAGCCTGCCCCATACCCCGGTCTGGTTAAGATTGGCCGAAATGGCAGCCTACCCTGTATTTGCCGCCGCGGTCTATTATAGCGCTATCCAATCGCTCACTATCCGTACCCGCCAGTTTGAAACCCTCAGCCAGGATTCGATAGACCAGGTGCGGGGGCTGGTGAACCTGCTGGAAGCCACCCGCGAAATAAACACATCGCTGGATATGTCGAATATTTTGGATGGGGCCGCTAAAAGTGTGGCCCAGGCCCTGTCTGCCGATCAATGCGCCATCGCCCTGCCTGATGAGGGAGACGACCTCTCTCAGCTTCGGTTGGTTTCTATTTACAATCCCAGCCGGAAAGGGCGCGGCGAATCGGTCAGTTTTCCACTCAGCGACCAAAGGTCCATCAACCAGGCTCTCCAGCAAAAAAAGATGGTGATGGTTGATGAGTACGAAACCAATAACCAGATTCGGTTGTTGTTTACCCTGATGGGGACGCACCAGGTTGGCCCGATGTTGATCCAGCCTTTATTGCTCAACAATAAACCGCAAGGCGCGCTGATTGTGGGCAACGCCGATACCAAACGCCTGTTCACCGATACCGACACGCAACTGGGGCAAACACTGGCCGACCAAATTTCCATCTCGATAGACCACGCCAGAGAATATGCAAACGTCTCGGCGAAAGCGCAGCAACTATCGTGGACCCTCCGCAACCAGGAGTTGGAAAACGGCAAACACCGGGCCGCGATGGAAACCCAACTCAAGAAAAGCCGGGAAGAGGTAGATATATTTGCCCAACGGCTGTCTGAGTATGAAACGAACCAGGAAGAAAAAGATAAACTTATCCGGCAGACTGAAGAACAGGTTGCCCAATTAAAGAAAGCGCTGGAACAGAGCCGGGAAGAAGTAAGAAAATCCAGCCGCAAAGACAGCCGGATAGAGCTGCTGAACAGCCAATTGCAGGAGCAAAAAGAAAAAACCGCGGCCATCCGGATTGAACAGCGCAACCTGAAGGCGCAACTGGACCAGGAATTTTCCGATAAACAACAACTACAAAAAGCATTGGAAGGAGCCAGAGACCGGACCAAAAAACTCAGCCGTGCTTTGAGACGCCAGCAAATTTTAGCCCAACAAACAACACCAACCCCCACCCCAGACCCCGGTGGCAGCCTGGAACATTTAAGCTGTGGCGTAATTTTGGGAGACCCCCACCAGAAAATCTATCAGGCCAACGCCGCCGCCCTCAATATGCTCAGCCAAAACCAGCAAAGTTTGCTAGGCAGCTCGCTAACCGATCTCTGTCCCAACGAAAAGTGGCAAAACGCGCTCAGCCAGTTTGCCGCCACCCCAGACCGAATTATCACCACCACCGTGCCCGTCGGCAACAGTATCCTGCGAGCCACCATCAGCCCAATGGGGGGCAATAATCAGGCTGAGGCCGCGGGCACCGTCACTATCCTGTATGATGTCACCGACGAAGTGGAAAATCAACGGGCCAGAGATGAATTTGTGGCCTCTCTCTCCCAGGAATTGCGGACTCCGATGACCTCAATCACCGGCTACACCGACCTGTTGATGGGCGAATCGGTGGGCTTTATCGGCGACATGCAGCGCAAATTTTTACAGCGCATCAAGGCCAATATCGAGCGGATGGGCAGCATGCTCAACGATTTAATCGGCATTACCGCTATTGATGCCGGTCAGCTTGAAATCCGGCCGATGCAGGTCAACATGGCCGCAGTGATCGAAGATACAATTATTGGGGCCAAAGCCCAACTTGAAGAAAATGAAATCACCATCAAAATGGATTTGCCGGACAATATGCCCTCGGTCGAAGCCGACCCGGACTCTGTCCGACAAATCATGAGCAATTTGTTGAGCAATGCCATCAAGTCAACGCCAATCAACGGCACAATTACCATCAACACCAGCAAATATACCCACCCCGATGATACTACCGCCAACACCGAGCAAACGCCTGCCTTTATGCAGATTTCTATCAGCGACTCAGGCGGTGGTATTGCCGAAAAAGATTTAGACCGGGTTTTTGAACGATTTTACCGCGCTGAACGTCCATTAATCGAAGGGTTGGGAGAAACCGGCGTGGGCTTGGCCATTGTGAAGTCGCTGGTAGAAGCCCACGGCGGCCAGGTATGGGTAGAAAGTGAAATGGGAACCGGGTCAACCTTTCACTTTTTACTCCCCATTGTAGAGGAATACGAAGACCCCTGGATGGAAATCAACATCCCTCCCCTTGATTTATCCGGCCCGTCAGACCTGTAAAAGGCAGGTACTATCAAATGTCTACATCCGGCCTTCCCCCTAATGACACCCAAATTTCGTGGCAAAGAGTGGCTGCGGCAGTAGGTACCGTTATTATCGTTATCCTGACGATTGCCGCCGCCCTGTTTCTGGCTATGGAAGATATTCCCGATGAACCTCCCACGCCTGTAGCTCAGGTAGATGGAAGTGCAACAGCAACCGCGTCCCGGACAGCAACCGTGCCTCTGTCCCCAACCAGCACGCCTGCTGTCGCGGCCGCCTCACCACCCGGCACGCCGGTTCCCCCCCCCCCGCTGCCGGCCCTGCCCACCGATACCCCCTCTCCGCTGCCCCCAACCAGTACCCCCACGCCCGTACCTCCGCCAACTGACACACCCGCCCCCATCATCGTTACCGCCACGCCGCCGCCCGCAGGCACACCGACCACACAAGTGGGCACCTGCCAACCGCCAGCCGACTGGATTGTCTACACGGTGGAAACCGGTGACACCCTGCAAGGCCTGGCCGCCCGCACCGGCTCCAGCATCACGGAGCTGCAAAATTTCAATTGCTTAAGTTCCTTTACCTTGCAAGCAGGGCAACAAATTTACCTGCCGCTGGTGCCGCCCACCGTCACCAGCGTACCGACGGCCACCACCACACGACGCCCCGGCCCCACCCCAACCCGCACCCCTACTCCGCTACGCCCCCAAATTGACAGCATAGTACCCAATCAGGTTGACCGCGTTACCGCCGACTCTGACGTGTTGATTACCGTGCTGGGGCAAAATTTCCAGCCGCAGGCCCGTGATTTTCGGGTTGATTTACGCGGTCCGGCCAGCGTAGAGTTAACTATCGCCAACGTGGGGTCATCTACTGCTTTTGACGCGATTGTGCCGGCTGGTCTGCCGGATGGCACGTATGATATGGTAGTCACCAATCCCTTTGACCGGGCCGGAACCCGGCTATCGGCCTTTACCATTGGACCACCGGTACCCACCGACACCCCCTCGCCGGCCCCGGATATCATCCGTTATACGCCCACTTCCGGCAAAATTTCAGAGGAGATTATTCTGACCGTGCAGGGGCTGTACTTTGCCGCCGATCAAACCGGCTTCAAAGTTGAACTACAGGCCATCAGCGGCAGCTTTAAACATGAGCTTGATTTAGGCGATATCCGCACCGACACCACCTTTACCGCCATCATCCAACCCGACACATTGGAACGAGGCGATTATAACCTGGTTGTGTCCAATCCCGATGGGCGGAGCGACATCGCCTCTGATCGTTACCGGGCTATTGATTGAGTTTTATCTCCCGTAACTAAAAAAGAGACATCTTTTGAGTGAGATGTCTCTTTTTTGTTGCCGCGTAGGGGATCGCCCGGCCCAATCAGGGCAGAGAATCCAGAGCATCCAATTGGAGAGAATCCAGATTTCCGGATGGGTCCGGGCCGGCCGGCACAAAAAGACGGACATACCTGTAAATTCCCGGCGGAGCTTTGGCATCGACATCAATGGCAATGCCGCCGGTGTTGCCGCCGTACAGATTCTGAGCGCAAACAACCCGGTTATTCTGCTCGCTGCCGGCAACACTCATATTGGTGTTTGTATCTGCAACACCATCTCCCCACAAAAATACGGTATACCACGGCCCTGCCGCACTGGTTCCCACCTGCACCGTTACCCAATCCAAATAAATATATTCATTATTCAAGCAAGATGATCCATCGGAACCACTCGTTAGCAGATATTCATAATAAACCATATCATAGGCATTTGTTCCATCAGTGACAATGGTGGTGGTGGGAACAACCGGCACAATCATCTCGGTACCGCAGTAAATGCCGGCCACTTCGCCATCCGAGTCACCAATATTGGGCAGGCTTTCCTGTACAGGCCCCAACAACGGGCAGGTGCCTGCGGCCGCGGACGGGTCGTCATCTACAATAATCAGGCTGATGGGTGAGGTTCCCACCGTAGCCGAAATGGGATTACTGAGTAACAAATCCACATCTTCATCGGGTGATTCGGTAGTTGTGTCGGAGATAACTGTTACCCGGAAGCTCTGGCCTTGTTGACCGGGAGCAAAGGTCAGTGTACCGCTTGTGGCGGTGTAATCGCTTCCGGCTGTAGCGCCCTGGTCCTGGGTGTCAAAATCGACTGAAACAGTGATGCTGGACGGCGCGCTCAACCGCACCCCGATATCTACCCCACCGAGAGAATCTCCTTCGTTGACACTGTACTCGGCGGCGGCAAAGCTGACAGTTGGCTGACCGTCGTCATCAGCAATGGAAAGTGTGACCGGGTTGGGCGTACTGAGCGTGGCACTGACCGCGTTCGTCAACGTCAAAGTTAGCTCTTCGCTCAACTCGTTGGTGATATTGTCGTTGGTGATGGGCACAGCAAAGGTTTGACTGGTTTGCCCCGGCGTAAATACAAGTTGACCACTCACGGCCGTATAATCCTGACCGGCCAGAGCAGTCGAATCGCTGCTGGCATAGTTGACCGTAACGGTGTGGGCAAAGGTACTGCTCAGTGTGGTTGTGATGACGGCCTGGCCGGCGGTAACATTTTCATTGACGCTAAATGATGCGGCAGCAAAAGCAATATCGGGGGGGACAGGCGTAGAAGTAGGGGTATTGGTGGCCGTGGCTGTTGCCGTGTCGGTAGCGGTGGCGGTAGCCGTATCGGTGGCGGTGGCTGTGGCTGTTGCTGTGTCGGTAGCGGTTGCGGTAGCCGTGTCGGTGGCAGTGGCGGTAGCGGTGGCCGTATCAACCGGAGTGGCGGTAGCCGTCGCAGTTGAAACTGATGTGGGTGTGCGGATGGAGGTGGGCCGGGTAGTGGGCGAGGCCGTGACCGTAGGCCCGGCAGGGGTAACCGTTGGGGTGGTGGCTGCCGGCGCGGTGGCAGTGACCGTTGAGGGCGGGGCAGTGGGTGGGGACGCCGTGGTGGTAGCACCCGGTTGGGCTGGGGTAACAGCCGCGGTGGGAGTAGGCGAAACAGGAGCCGGAGAAACCACGGCGATTGCCTGGGGCGTGGGTGTCGGGGTGGGG
>Ga0180430_10002838_pt1 | contig 15347 bp, 10 predicted proteins | sample SS_ome_9_FD_132999 | JGI IMG/M metagenome (GOLD analysis project Ga0180430, IMG submission 132999) | Hypersaline lake sediment archaeal communities from the Salton Sea, California, USA - SS_1_S_2 metaG | ecosystem: Environmental > Aquatic > Non-marine Saline and Alkaline > Hypersaline >... | reverse complement strand
TCCTCGAAGTCGGCATCGAAGATCCACAGAGTGTCCGGCGTGCGTTCGTCGGCGGCAGCCGCCGGGGCGCACAGCAGGAGTGACACCACCACCAGGAGAATCCTCTCGCCCGCTGTCTTCATGTTGTCCTTCCCGGCGCCTTCACTTGAGCAGCACGAGCTTGCGGGTCGCGGCGAAGCCGTCGTCCGCGCCGTCCGCCTCCATCCTGACGAAGTACACACCGCTGGCGGCGCGTGCGCCCGTGTCGGTCGTGCCGTTCCACGTCACCGCGTGCGGCCCCGCCTCGCGGGTCTCGTCAACGAGCGTCCTTACCAGCCGTCCTGCAACGTCGTAGACCCTGAGTGCAACGTGTGCGCCAACAGCCAGACTGTAACCTATCTCCGTCGCCGGGTTGAAGGGATTGGGCTTCGCGTGCCCCAGTCTGGTCACGTGGGCAACATCACAGTCGGCCCCCGTGGGCGTGGTCATCGGCATCCCGAAGTACTGCATGATGTTGCCCATGAGGTCGACGCGATCGGACGCGCCGGAGGAGTAGGTTCTGTTCGGAGCGAGCGAGCCGGCCATGAGTTCCATGCCGAACCCAAGGTTCACGGTCTGATAGCCCATGGTCTGATGGGTGTAGGCGACTCCGGCAGGCCGGACCTCCGCGCTCTGACTCAGATAGACCGCCGCCGTCTCCGCTCCTGTCACGGCCATCACGGGCCGCACTACGTCGAAGTAGTTTCTGTCAGCTCAGCCGTAGTCCCACTCGAGCAGCCGGAGCGGGCATTTCCCATCGTCGTGGGTCATGAAGTCGAAGCCGCCCGGCGATTCCATGAGCGTGAGAAGCGTGTCGTTCATCGACGCGACATCGTCCGACACGTACTCGGACGCCAGCCATGTGTGGTAGAAGTCCAGTGTGTCGCTCCCCCACCCCTGGACGATCTCCCTTCCAATGTCATTCCCTGTGAGAAGGAGGTTGCGCTCCTTCCCCTCGGACGACTGGCTGAGCCAGTCGATCAGGTTGACCTTATCGAATGGCTTGACCGTGTAGGAGCTGAAGTCGTTCGTGAACCAGATCTGCGTGTCGTAGTACTTGTAGGCGGAACTGTCGGGACCGTTCGACTGCACTGTGCTGCTGGACGGAACCTCCACATCATAGACGTCGTACTCGAAGCCGAGTATGTCCAGAGCCTCGGTGTAAAACCGCTCGCTGGTCTGTCTGAACTCGCCGTCCTCGTTGCGTATGGTCCGTCCGTGCTTGTCGACAAGGAGGATCGCGGGTTCGGAGACGCTGCCGCGAATCGGGAGGATCGAGAACTCGTAGTAGGCGTCCGGCGCCTGGCGGGGGTGCGTCCGCACGTTCCCGGCGCCGTCGGTCGACTCGAAGTAGTACCAGATCTCGGTCGAGGGAGCGATGTGGGCAACCGGTGGCAGCGCTCTCCAGGTGCCGTCATCGGGATCCACCAACGTCATCGGCTCGGAATCCCACGCATGCCCCGAGTCGCTCGACGCGACCAAACGCGCGCTCACGATCCCGTCCGCGTCTGAGATATCGACGATAGCGCTGTCGCTCAGCGCCTCGGCGATGTCGTAAGTGTCGTGGAACCTGTGCCAGGGCGAGTAGTCCCAGGTGGTGGGCGGACCGCCCACCGGGACGCCAAGGCGCTGCCTGTCGAGCATGAAGCCGGTCATGTGCTCGACGCCGGGCTCAGGCGGCTCGTCGTTCCGCAAGCGCCAGCCGACGGCGAACCAGTCGTTGCCGACGAAGTTGCTCCAGTCATCCCATTCGCGCCTGACGCCCAGGTATCCGTCCCACCATCCGGGGCTGAAGTCGACGAAGGACGCCAGGTCGCCGACGCACTCGGCCGCGTCGCTGCTCGCGAAGTATGTGTTGAAGACGTCGTTGGCCTCACGCGGGCAGTCTATCCAGCAGTCCCACTGGCCCACCAGTGCGTCGGCACCCGAGATGTCTATGGGCGGACTGATGAGCCACGTGTCCTGCCCGTCGACCATGCGGCCGGTCTCCGGATCGACCGCGGCCATCCACCAGCCGGTCGGGCGCCACCAGCAGACCCAGATGTCACGCAGGAGGTCGGGCTCGAGAACGCGTTCGAAGACCACGCCGGTCTGGCCGCTTGAGGGATAGGGATCGTGCACCCAGCCGTTGTCGCCCGGCGACTCACAGTCGTCGCGGAAGATGGAGACGGAGTCCGGCGTCCATGCGTCGAGCCTGATGTTGTCGAGCTGCCAGGCGCCGTCCTTGCACGAATCGAATGGCGGGTTGTTGAACTGGTCCTGCGAGGAGTAGGCGAGGTCCGACTCGAACCGGAACCTCAGTTCGAGAGAGCGGCCGGCGAACTCGCTGATGTCGAGCTCGACGTGTCCGCGGTTCATGTGGGCAGGCCGGTTGTCCCAGTCGTACCCCATGCCGGGATGTCCGGCGAACCCGACGTTGTTGACCACCCATACGGTCGTCCAGCCCGGATCGCCGTCAGCCAGTATCTCCACGTAGCCGTAGTCGTAGTCGTTCTCCATTGCGAAGCGCTGGTCGTAGTTGAGGACCAGCGTGTCGTCCTCGTCGCTCAGGGCCGCGACCTCGGGCAGCTCGCGAGAGAGGATGCAGGTCCAGTTGTTCCCGTATCCGCGCGGCTGTCGCCAGCAGTCGCTGTACGTGCCGCACCACCAAGTGCTGTCGCCCAGCCACTCGAAGCGGTTGATGCGGATGGTGTCCTTGTGCCAGTAGTTCGGGGCCTCGGGCGTGCCGCTCACGTCGAGCGAGATCCACCCGGCGTTGTCCCCGTGCAGATCCTCGAAGTCGGCGTCGAAGATCCAGAGGGTCTCCTCTCCGGCGGCGCGGAGTGCTCCCGACCGCTCCCCTCCCACTTCGCCACACACGCCAAAGTGCGAATCGAACTCGCAAGGCAGATGCCACTCTGAAACCTGCGGCGCCGGGCGCGCGGCTTCAATCGCACCGTGCGCCGCGGCGAACGAAGACAGGAAGAGGCCAAGAGCGATGAACGTCGTCCTAGCGGTGGACATCGTCTCCTCCCTTTCGGGGGGGGCACCCGGTCTCGAAGTCACCCGAGCACCGGCGTCACTTCAGGAGCACCAGCTTCCCGCGGTCCTCCACTCCTGCCGCCTCGAGCTTCACGAAGTAGACTCCGCTCGCCGCGCTCTCCCCCGAGTCGCTCTTCCCGTCCCAGACGACCTCGTGAGGGCCGGCCTCGAACTCCGAGTCGACCAGCGTGGCCACCAGACGTCCCGCGGCGTCGTAGACCCTCAGAGCTGTGCGACCGTCGGACGACAGGGAGAACGCCAGCGTCGTGGACGGATTGAACGGGTTCGGACGCGCGGGCTCGAGCCGCGTGACGAAGACCCGATGCTCTTCCGTGCCCGTGGCCGGGCCGGTCGGCGCCTTGCCGAAGTACTCCATGATGTTGCCCATGAGGTCGACTCGGTCGTGGATGCCGTTCCCGCGGCCGCGCCCGGGCGTGACCGCACCGTCGTCCTCCATGAACTCCAACCCGAACCCGAGCGTGACGGCCTGGTGGCCGGCCTCGGCCGTGTAGGCCACGCCCGCCGGGCGCGTCGAGGAGTCCTCCAGGACGTAGTGCGCCACCAGGTCGGTGGTCGGGATAACGGCGTGCGGCTCGACCACGTCGAATCCGGCAAGCAATGGGCACCCGCCGCTCAACACGCACTCGCCGTCGGCGTGGGTCAGGAAGTCGTGCCCGCCCGCTACCTCACGGAGCCTGGGAACGGTGTCCGAGGCCGCGCCTCCGACCGACGGCTCCCGATAGTCGACGCACAACCAGTCCGCGGCGAACCCCGTCGAATCACCCAGGCTCGCGCTGACGTCGTTCCCGGCGATGAGGAGGTTCCGTTCCTTCCCCTCGGAGGACTGCCCGAGCCAGAACGCCAGGTTGGACTGATCGGTCGGCGTGACAACGTGGTCGTCCGTCTCGGACGTGAGCCAGATCTGCGTGTCGTAGTACTTCATGCCTGCGGTGTCGGGTCCGTCAGACTGGACGCTGCCGCCCGGAACCTCGACGTCGTACCTGTCGTACTCAAACCCGAGGATCTCGAGCGCCTCCTCGTAGTAGTCCTGCGAGTAGTGGCTGTAGTCCCTGCGGTCGCCGGGCGTGAGACGGCCGTGCTTGTCGACGAGCAGCACACAGGGTTCGCTCACGTTCCCGTTTATGGGCAAGATGCTGAACTCGAAGTAGTCCCCGGGAGCGCCCCGCGGGTACGTTGACACGTTGCCAAGCCCGTCGACCGCTTCGAAGTAGTAGTGGATCTCCGAGCCCGGAAGCATCTCGCCGGCGGGCGGCGGCGCCACCCAGTCGTTCGCCTCAGGGTCGATGCGCATGCACGGGTACGAGTTCGTCGTCGTCCCGTTCTTGGCGATGAGGCTGACACTCACGACGTCGTGGTCGTCCTTGACGTTGACGACGGCCGAGTCGAGCATCGCCTCGGCGAGCTGCTCCTCGAACCAGTCGTTGAAGCGATACCACGCTTCGTAGGACCATTCGCTCAGCCGCTCGCCCGTCGGGATGCCGACCCGATGGCGATCCAAGAAGATGCCGCCCATGTGCTCCACGCCCACGGGTGTCGGGTCGCTGTTCCAGAGCTCCCAGCGGAACCGGAGCCACGGGTTGCCCGCGTAGGCGTCCCAGTCGTCGCCCCACGTGCCCCAGAACGGACCGCCGTACCACGCGCCGGGCGGCTCCATACCTCCGGTGGAGAACTCCCAGCACTCGGGGTCATCGTAGCAGGCGATGGACAGGGCGAACACGTCTTCGGTCGGCCTCGGGAGGTCGACCCACATCGTCCACTGGCCTACGATCCGTTCCGCCCCGGCGACGTCTATCGCGGGACTGACGAGCCACGCGTCCTCGTTGTCGACCATCCTCGACGTGGCCGGGTCCACTGCCGCGTACATCCACCCGGACTCCTCGTCGCACGTGAACGGCCGGTTCGTCCAGATGTCGGTCCCGTACAGACCCCGCCAGAAGGTCACACCGGTCTGTCCCTGAGCGGGCACGTCATCGTGGTTCCAACCGTTGTCGCCCGGCGACTCGCAGTCGTCGAAGAAGATGACCACGGTGTCCGGGTCCATCGTCCACAGCTCGAAGTTGTCCAGCTGCCAGGCGCCGTCAAGGCACGAGTTCCACGGGGGGTTGTTGTACTGGTCCTGGGACGAGTAGGCGCAATCGGAATCGAAGCGGAAGCGCAGGGAGAGGTACTCGCCCGCGAAGTCACCTAGGTCGATCTCCATATGACCGGGCGTGGCCGGATTCGTGCTGTCCCAATCCTGGGATGTGCCCGGTGTACCGGCGAATCCCGGGTTGTCGACGACGTAGACCGTTGTCCAGGTGGCGCCGCCGTCAACCGACACCTCAGTGTAGCCGTAGTCGTAGTCCCTCTCCATCGCGATGCGCTGGTCATACTCGAGCACTAGCACGTCGCCCGGGTCAGTGAACACCGCGACCTCCGGGAAGTCCCGCACCAGGATGTCGCTCCAGTCGTTCCCGTACCCGCGCGGCTGTCGCCACTGGCAAGGCTCGTACATGCCGCACCACCACGTGCTGTCGCCCAGGTGGGTGAAGCCGTTGATGCGTATGGTGTCCTTGTGCCAGTGATTGGGGATCGCGAGCGTGCCGCTCACGTCGAAAGACATCCAGCCTGCGTTGTCGCCTGCCAGGTCCTCGAAGTCGGCATCGAAGATCCAGAGCGTGTCGGACCAGATGTCGCGCGTGCTCTCGAAGCGTTCGGCGCCGCCGTGCCGCGCCGGGAGGAGTCGTACCGTGGGCGGGGATGAATCCACCCCCTGCTCCCTAGCGGGAGCGGGTGAAGCCAGGAGGGCCGCCACGGCCAAGATCGCTACTGCTTTCATGGCTGCTTCCTCCGGGGGGACTTCCAGCCAGATGAGGCCGTCCGGGTCTGTGGGGCGCGAGGGCCTTGGCCCGATCCGCGCCGGGAACGTCACTCGTTCTGCTTCGGTATCATGAACCCCCTCTCCTCGAGCATGATCCTGCCATCAAGCGATACTCCTGGTCTGCAGACCATAAAACCCCACGAGAGGCTCGCCTCGTTCTCGCCTCCGATGAGAGTGTTGTCCCCTATCCAGAGCGTCACGTCGCCGTACGACTTGGAGTCCCAGACGGAGTAGCCTATCGGCTCCGTGATCTCGGGGTTCATCCCTATCTCGAACCCGCCAAGCTTGCGGACGTCTCCCTTGCCCTCCGACAGCACGAGCTGCAGGAGGTCGTCGTTATGCTCCGCACGCGCGGACGTCACCTCGCCGTCCTTGAACTCGAGGCGCGTGCCCCCGATCCTCACGCCGAAGTAGTCGGTCATGTCGGAGACGAGCACGCCGTTGGCCGTGCCCGCGACCGGCGCGACGATGACCTTGCCCGCCGGAAGGTGCCCCCACCCGCGACCGTGTTCCACCTCCCATTTCGAGATGATGCCGTCGTCTACGAAGACCCCGCGGCCTTCGATGCTGAACGTCAGGTCGGTCCCGCCCGGCGACATCACGTGCACACGCGAGCCCGCCGCGAGGACATTGCTCATCTCCTCGCAGCGCGCCTCGAGCGCGCGGTAGTCGGTGTCCAGTGCCTTCCAGCAGGCGTCGTGCAGCTCGCGGAAGTCTATGCCCATGACCTCCGCCTTCTGTGGCGTCGGATATCCCAGGTAGATGATGCGCTTCCCCGCGTCGATGAGTTCCCGCGCGACCGGGTCCTCCAGCGGGTAGCCCGGGATGCCGGCGTAGCGAGACCGCCTTCCGCTCTGCACCAGACTTCGCAGGAACGCTAGACGTCTCTCGCCCACGTCCTTCTGCGGGTCGACCGAGCCCTCGAGGATCGGGTAGTTCAGCGGTTCCTCGACGACTATGACGGAGCTGAGGTCACCCTTCCACTTGAGAAGGAACTCCCCGAGCCCTCCGGGTGTTCCGATCGTCACGGCGCTCGCCCCGACGGCCTCCACGGCCCTGTCGAGCGGCTGGATGATGTCGCGCTGAAGGAGGTCCCCCTTGAGCACCACTACGTCCCCCGGCTGGGTGTCCAGGCAGTCGCGCACGACCCGCGCCGCGATCTCCTCCTGGTCGACCTCGAGCATCTCGCGGCGACGCCAGCCGAGCATGCTGCGTGCGACCATCTCGCGTACGTCGCCCGCGAGCCCCTCGTACTCGCCGATGCCTCGGCCGACGTAGAAGTTCCTTGCCACGGCGCGGTAGTACTTCTCCACGACCCCCCCGGACTCGACCGTGCGCACCTTCTCGACCAGTCCCGCCTTCTCAAGCTCCTTGATGTGGTAGTGAACGCGCCCGCGCGTGCCGCCGACCCAGTCGGCGACCTGCTTGGCCGTCCCCGACCTCTCGACCAGCAACGTGAGAATGCGGACACGCTCGGGATTGGCTAGGGCCTTGATCTGCGCGTCGCGCTCGACGAGCGTTATCTCTCTGGCGGGTGAGCTGGTTCTGTCGTGCCTGTGGCCCACGAGGACTCCTCTCGACGACCAAAGCAGGACACTCGCGAAGGCGTGCCGGGGGGTGGCCGGCGTGGACCGGCCACCCCACCCCAGCGGTCCGCGGTTCCGGCGGGCAGCCGGTCCGGCGGTTCCCTCCGCGATGCGCGTGACAGTCTAATTTTCCAGCGCGGCCATTGTAGCACCTCCCCGTGGACTCGTCAAGAAGCGATTGAGCATCCCTCAGCTGTTGCGACAGGCTGGAAGTCCCGAACGCGCGGCCGCTTGACCGTTTAGGCTTGACACCCGGAACTCCCCACGCCTACCATCTCGCGGAAGTTCCCTGCCAATGGGCGATTAGCGCTCATTCTCACGTCGCGAGCATACGGAGCATCTATGACGATCATCACAGAGGTCTGGGCACGAGAGATCCTGGACTCCAGGGGCAATCCGACCGTGGAGGCCGACGTCTGGCTGGACTCGGGCATCATGGGGCGGGCCGCCGTTCCCTCGGGCGCGTCGACGGGGACGCACGAGGCCGTCGAACTGAGAGACGGCGACACGACGCGCTACCTCGGCAAGGGCGTGCAGAAGGCGATCCAGCACGTCAACGAGATCATCGGCCCCGAGCTCATCGGCGTGGACACCGACGAGCAGGTCCTCATCGACACCATCCTCATCTCGCTCGACGAGGAGGACAACAAGAGCACGATCGGAGCGAACGCGATGCTCGCGGTCTCTCTCGCCTGCGCGCACGCGGCGGCCGCTGTCTACGAGGTCCCGCTCTACCGGTACCTCGGAGGCGTCAGCGCGCGGCTTCTCCCCGTCCCTCTGATGAACGTCATGAACGGCGGCGTGCACGCGAGCAACAGCCTGGACATCCAGGAGTTCATGATCGTCCCGGCCGGTGTCGACAGTATGGCAGAGGCCGTGCGCGCCGGCTCGGAGGTCTTCCACTCCCTCAAGTCGATGCTCTCGGACAAGAAGCTGTCGGTCGCCGTCGGAGACGAGGGCGGCTTCGCCCCCAACATCGGCTCGACCGACGATGCGCTCGACATGCTAGTGGGCGCCATCGACAAGGCGGGGTACGTGCCGGGCGACGAGATCTACCTCGCGCTCGACGCCGCCGCGAGCGAGTTCTACAAAGACGGCAGCTACGTCCTCGAGGGCGAGGGCGTCACGCGCTCGAGCGCGGAGATGGTCGACTTCTACGCCGGGCTCGTCGAGAAGTACCCGATCGTCTCGATCGAGGACGGTCACTCCGAGGACGACTGGGACGGTTGGAAGCTCATGACCGAGCGTCTCGGCGACAAGATCCAGATCGTCGGCGACGACATCTTCGTGACCAACCAGGAGCGCCTGCTCAGGGGCATCACCGAGGGCGCCGCGAACTCCATTCTCATCAAGCTCAACCAGATCGGCACGCTGACGGAGACGCTCGACGTGATCGACCTGGCGCACCGGAACAGGATTAGCACGGTCATCTCGCACCGCTCCGGCGAGACCGAGGACACGACCATCGCCGACGTTGCGGTCGCGGTGAACTCGGGGCAGATCAAGACCGGGTCGCTCTCGCGAAGCGAACGCTTGTGCAAGTACAACCAGCTCATCCGCATCGAGGAGGAGCTGGGCGAGGTCGCGACCTACGCCGGCAAGATGACGTTCGGCCTGGACGACTAGAGAACCAGGCGCAGGCACGCAGGGATGCGGGCCCGCGCCGTCCCTCCGGGAGAGACGATGCCCACGTCATCGGGTGAGAACAGGAGGCGCGTCGCCAAGAAGGAGGAACCGCGGTTCCTCCGGCGGACTTTCGACGGCTACGGGCGCGGCGCGCCGGCGAAGGTGCTGCGCATCCTGGGATGGACCATCGCCATCTGGTTCGTGTCGGCGATACTCCTCGGCGACTCGGGGCTCTTCTCCATCCTCCGGATGAAGGGCATGAAGTCGGCGCTCCACGACGAGATAAGCGCGCTCGAGGCCGAGCGCGACTCCGCCGCGGTCTACAACGACGAGCTCCGCAACGACCCGGAGACCGTCGAGCGCGTCGCCCGCGAGGAGTACGGCATGATCAAGGACGGTGAGACCTGCTACCGCGTCGTGCTCGACGACGAGGACGAGTAGCCGCATGGTCCCTCCGCGCGGCGCCGGCGCGGCGAGAGCAGAGACACCTGAACACACCTGCACACCCCACCAGTGAGGTAACCCGTGGACCCTCAGGCCATGCTTGCACGTGATGCTGCGCTGTTCGCGGCCGAGCACAAGATGCTGTGGATCGCGTTCTGGGCTTATGCCGCCGCCTGGCTAGCTTACCTTCTGCACTTCATCTGGCCGAAGGCCCGGCCGCTGCGAGGCGGCGCGAGCGTCGCTCTCATCACGGCCGCCGTTCTCCAGACCATCGTCATCATCATCAGGACGACGCTCAAGGGCGCGGCACCGTTCCAGAGCCTATACGAGAGCCTGGCTTGGTTCGCGTGGATGACCGCGGTCGCCTACCTCATCATCGAGTGGCGGAGGCGGGTCCGCATTCCGGGCTTCTTCGTCTCGCTCGTCGCTGGTGGCGCCGTGCTCTACGCGCTGCTGGGCCAGAGTCCCGAGATCACGCCTCTGTTCCCCGCTCTCCAGAGCACGTGGTTCTTCTGGCACGTCGCCATCGCGTTCGGCTCGTACGCCATCTTCGTCGTCGCGTTCGCGGTCGAGATCTCGTACCTCATCCAGCTCGGGCTCTGGAAGCTCGGGGTCACGCTCGACTACGGGCTGACGCGCGACAACATCCAGCGCTTTCATCGTTCGGTGCACCAGCTGGTGCTCTTCGGGTTCCCGATGCTGACGTTCGGCATCATGTCGGGCGCCGCGTGGGCCAACGAGGCCTGGGGCGTCTACTGGCAGTGGGACCCGAAGGAGACGTGGTCGCTCATAACGTGGTTCATGTTCGCGCTATACCTTCACACGCGCGTGCGGCCCACGTGGCGCGGCGCGCCGTCGTCGGTCATCATGCTGCTCGCGTTCGCGTGCATGGTGACGACGTTCATTGGAGTCAGCTGGCTGGCGAAGCTCTTCGGCGTCCCCAGCCTGCACCTTTACGGATAGCCCGTGGACTCCTTCCGCCGGACATACGATTCGTTCTGCCAGTCGTGGGGACTCTGGGTCCTCATGCTCGTCGCCGTGCTCGTCTTCACGGCGTCGGCGAACTACATGAGCCTCAAGTCCTACGACGACTGCCACTACGCGCAGAAGGGTGTCGAGATGCTGCGCCGTGGCGCGGTCTCGACGGTGACGTGGGCCGACCGCGTCGACTTCCAGTACCCGCCGCTGCAGTTCTGGCTGCTCGCGCGTTCGTTCTGGCTCTACGGGAAGAACGACTTCGCGGCTCGACTCCCCTCCATCCTGATGGCCATCGGCATCCTGCTGATGACATACAGGTTGGGGTCTCTCACGATCGGGAAGAGCGGCGCGCTGGTCGCTGTCGCTGCGCTCATGCTGACGCCTCTTTTCGTCACGAACGCGAGGCGCTGCCAGACCGACATCCCCCTCGCCTTCTGGACGACGCTCGCGATGCTCATCTACGTCGAGGGGCTGGACAGGCCGAAGGTGCACGCGTGGATGGCTGTCCCTATGGCAGCGGGAATACTGACGAAGAGCGTGCTCGGACTCTTTCCGCTCGTCGTAGTGCCGGCGGGTCTTCTCGTTCCGGCGATCAGGAAGACGTTGCGGAACGTCTGGCTTTGGCTCGGGCTAGTGCTGGGCGTCGTGCTCGGCGCGTCGTGGAGCGTCCACCAGTTCGCGCTCTACGGGAACGAGTTCATCTCGTTCCACTACGGGACGATGGTGATGTCCCGGACCGCCGGGCCGCTCGACCTGGCAGGGATCCTCACGGACTATCCCGCCATCCTGCTCGAGCACTACCAGCCCATCGTGCTGCCGGCGCTCGCGGGCCTCGTCCTCTACCTGGTCGACAGGTTCCGCGGTCGCCGCGACGAAGGGAGCCGTGCGGTCACCGCCGGGCGCGGACGAAGCTCAGAGTCGGACCTGCTGGTCGTCTGGGCGGTGCTGCCGGTGGTGCTCTACTCGCTGTCGAGCCTGCGGCACCTCCGATATCTGTTCCCCATTCTGCCCGTCTACGGCATTCTGACGGGGTACCTGGTCTCGACCCGGTTCAGAAAGTGGGTGACGCCGCTCTGCGGCTACGCCGTCCCGGCGCTCACTCTCGTCTCCGCCTGTGTCTATTGGTTCGTGCCGACGCTGTTCGCCGGCGACAACAACCAGGTCTTCAAGCAGGAGATCGCGGTCGCGCGAGAGCACCTTGCTCCGGGCACGATGCTCCCCTACTCCGGAGAGGAGTACTGGGCAGAGGCTAACCCGCTTCTCTACTACTGGGGCGTCAAGCTCGAGCGGCCGGGCGACACGACGCAGGATGCGGTGGCGAAGGCGCTCCGCGCGAAGCACCGTTCGATGATATGCGTGCGCGAGAGGCTCGACGACGTCGAGCGGATGGGCATAGAGCACGAGACGATGGTCACAGGCAAGGGCTGGGCGTGGCTGCGGTTCCCCGAGGCCACGCCGCCGGACACGACATAGAACGAACCCGCCGTTCAGATCCGACAGACACGGCGCGAGCGACGACGCTCATCACTGAAGGGACGAGGACGACATGGCCCGGACAGGAACTGAGAGAAGAGGCGCCCGAAATCCGCTGCGCTGGATCGCGCGCGAACTCATGAGCATCAGGCTGACGGTCTGGCTGCTCATCGTCATGTGGTTCCTGATGGTCATCGGATCCATCTTCCCGCAGGGCTACGGCGCCGAGACATACATAGGCTCGTGGGGCGAGGAGAAGTACCAGCTGTTCAACAGGTTCGGGCTGCTGGACCTCTTCCACTCGCCACTCTTCCAGGTTCTTGGCGGCATCCTCCTTCTGAACCTCGTCTTCTGCAGCGTGCTCAGGTGGGCCGGGCGACGCGGCGGGGCTCTGGCCAGGCCACCGGCGGGTGCGCGCGAGGTCGCTCTGACGGGCGGCACCGAGTCGGCGAGAAAGGTGCTGGCGAGCAGGGGCTACAAGGTCCTGAGCGAATCCGGCGAGACGCTGACCGCACGCAAGGGCCCGTGGCCCGAGGGCGTGAGCCTCCTCTACCACCTGGGCATGGGCGTGGCGATAGTCGGGTTCTTCCTCTCGGCTGTGTTCGCGTTCGAGGGGGACATTACGCTTTACCCCGACGAGCCGGTCCGGGTGCCGACGGTCAGCGCGGACACGTGGTTGCACAGGCACACGCATGCCGAGGGCGACACGCTGATTCCGGAGGACCGGTACGTCGAACTGACCCTCAAGGAGTTCATCACGCACTGGGAGCTCTACCGGAACGACGATAACCCGGACGGGAAGTACTACCCTCGCGACTGGATGAGCGACCTCACGGTCGTGGACGACGACGGGAACTCGTTCGAGAAGATGGTGGAGGTCAACCGACCGCTCCGCGTCAGCGGACTCACGTTCTACCAGATGGCCTACGAACAGGAGTTCGACGTCGTCGTCAGCCTCGAAGGTGAGGAGGTCGAACGCGTCCGGGCGAACGCCTACGTTCCGTTCGCGCTGGAGTCGGTGGGCGGGATGTTCTTCCCCGGAACGCTCCGGGTGGGCACACTCTACGAGAAGTACCGCGAAACCGTACCGGTCGTGCCGCACGTGACAATCTCCTGGCAGCCGCCTGAGGAACCGGTCGAGGAGGATACGCTCGCCGTGGCCGAGGCCGACAGCGCCGCGGCGACGGAGCACGACGGCGGCCACGGCTCAGGTGCGGAGCGCGTGGACCTCGGTGTCCTCTCCGCGGAGGAGCCTCTGGAGCACGAGGGATACGTCCTCACGCTCGAGAACCCGTACGAAGGGAGCGTCCTCTCCTATCGCCACGACCCCGGCGTGACTCCGCTCTACATCGCGATCACCGCGTTCATTCTCGGCTTGGTCATCCGCACATACTGGCCGAGCTACCGCGTGCAGGTGTGGGCGCAGGAGAGCGGCCGGGGGCGTCTGACGTTCCGAGCGACGGGCATGCTGGGTGAGCCGGAGGCGATAGAAGATGAGCTGGTCAGGGAACTGGAGGGCGGGACGAACTGACGCTCGCCACGCGCCGTAAGTCCGCGGTTCGTGGAATGTTGGGATATCGCTTGACTCCCCCGTACCGCGGTGCTATATATGGGGTGAAGCACATGACGCGGGGTGGAGCAGTCCGGTAGCTCGTTGGGCTCATAACCCAAAGGTCGCAGGTTCGAATCCTGCCCCCGCTACCAGATCGAAAGAACTCCCAGTGCTGGACATCTCCGGCGCTGGGAGTTTCTTCATGCGGATCTCGCCGCTCTGGGACGCCCCGTCGATCGTCAGGCCCTCCACGAAGGCCCGAACGACGCGCTTCCGCTCCTCCATGGTGCCGTGCTCGAAAAGCCGTCGGGCGTTGGCGAGGCCCTCGAGGATGATCTCTACCACGGCCTCGGGAGCGATGGTCTGGGTGGGCACCTGCTCTAGTTCGGCCAGCTGGTTCTCGATCTCCCGCTTCTCCCTGTTGAGGCGGCCGAGACGGTCGGTCACGAGGTCTCTGTTCTCCGACGCGGCCGCGGCGAGGTCGATGACCGAGTCGATCTTCGTGGCGAGCTCGTCGAGGCGGGCCCTGAGCTTGCGCATCTCGGGCTGGACGTCGCGGGTCTCCTGGCTGGCGAGCTCCTCCTCGACGTGGCGGAGTAGCTTGGCTCGTCCGTCCTTGCCGAGGAAGGCGGCCATGCGCTTCCCTACGAGGTCCATCACGAGGTCGTCGAGCGGCTCCTGCGCGAACTGGATGGGCTGGCAGACGGACTTGCCCTTCGTGATGGCGGCACCGCAGACGTAGTAGCGCGTCCCGACACGACTGCCGTCCTTGCGACGCTTGCCCTTCCATGTGGTGCGCCCGTGCATCGAGCCGCCGCAGGCGCCGCACTTCATGAGGCCGGACAGAAGGTACGGCGACCGCTTGGCCTTCCCGGTGAGGAAGCCAGTCGCCCGGGCGCGGTCGCGTCGCTCCTTCATGACTGCCTGCGCCCGCTCGAACGTCGCGGGGTCGATGAGCGCCTCGTGTGCGTTCTCGCAGACGAGCCAGTCCTCCGGGTCGTTCCAGTCCACCCGGCGCTTCCCACACCCGTCGCGCTCGACCTCCCGGCGGTCGGCGATGCGGTGGAACTTGCCCATGCTCCTGCGGTTCCAGACCACGCGCCCGATGTAGACCGGGTTCATGAGAATGACGCGGATGGAGGACGTCGCCCAGCCGTTCCCTCTCGGGGACGGCACACCGTCGCGGTTGAGCCGGTCGGCGATGGCCTTGAACCCGAGCCTCGAGTCTCCCGTGTACCAGTTGAAGATGCGTCGGACGATCTCGACGCGCTCGTCCGCGCCCGGCTGCAGCCGGACGTGCTCGGCATGGGAGCCCTTGACCTTCTGGCCGCGACGCACGGTTCGGATGGTGTTGCCGTCCGGGTCCAGGACAACCTTGTCGCGAGCGCCTGTCGCCCGGACGACCTGGAAGAGCCGCCCTGTCTGGTCGTAGTAGGCGAGATCGTAGCCGTAGGGCGCCATGCCGCCGGGCCACCAACCCTGGTCGGCCAGAGAGACGAGGCCTCGGATGACCGCCTTGGAGAGCGTCGCCGACTCGTCCCGTGCGGCCTCCTGCTTGAAGAATCGCAGGAACTTGTCGGCGCTCGATCCGGTGAATCCCTCGGACGTGTAGATGATCTCGACGCCGGCCTGCTTGAAGAGCCAGCGGTAGTAGCCAACCTCGTCGCTCGACATGCGTCCGAACCGCTTGACGTCCCATACGAGGATGCTTCACCACGCGCGCCCGGGGGACTGCGCTTCCTCGAGCATCGAAAGGAAGCCCTTCCGC
>Ga0180430_10002837_pt1 | contig 15347 bp, 13 predicted proteins | sample SS_ome_9_FD_132999 | JGI IMG/M metagenome (GOLD analysis project Ga0180430, IMG submission 132999) | Hypersaline lake sediment archaeal communities from the Salton Sea, California, USA - SS_1_S_2 metaG | ecosystem: Environmental > Aquatic > Non-marine Saline and Alkaline > Hypersaline >... | reverse complement strand
CTGTTCCAGCCAGCCACCGGTCTTTAATGGCAGTACCAGTACCACTTGTGGTCCTTCTTCATTTGACAGGCTTTCACATAGTGCATTTGCCAGACAAGAGGCTGTAAAGTACTGGTTTTCGGTATAAATTGAGTGACTGGCAGCGGTAATGGCATCAAGGTATAGCTGCCTGATTTCGTTAACTGCCTGCTGCCCCTTGAATGCCGGTTCTGTGCGAGCGATTGCAATTGACTGTTGCTTTATCCCGGGTTTTACGAGGTCAGGCCAAGGATCGGCTTGCTGGTTTTTAACGGGGTTGATACGCCAGCCATGGGCACAACGCCAGCGTTTGCGTGCCAGGTCTCCCAGCCGTCTGGCAGCATCACCTTCGACCAGCATCATCAGATCGTGAAAAGGTGGGTAGGGTTTGCCATCAGGATCAATTCGCCGTGGGTCGTCAGCTTTGTGTGCGTTGCTGTCCCAGCGCCAGCGACTCAGATCAATACCACCAACGAATGCAATCCTGTCGTCAATAACCACAATTTCTAGTGATGTGATGCTCCCTTGAAATGTTGTCCGTCGAGACAAATAGCCAGGTTTTTTTATCAATGTCGCTTCTTTTTTTGCGGTTGTTCTGGGCTTTGCATGATTGCGTTTCTTCGCTAAATCATGACCGCCATTTGACCAGTCAGACAGTTTCCCTGATTGCGTCAAGCAGTCCAACATAAGGATAGCTCATAACGGGCTCGGCATTGTTCAGCTGCAGCCTGTTACGCCAGTCTGTCGCTACTGAATTATCAACAATCAATAACAGCATGTAGTACCCGTCGTTGATAAGGTTTTGTATCCTGTCGATTTCCTTTTCAGGAACCCCCATGCGATGAATGGCGACACTTAGCTGCGATGCTGCAGCCACACCAGCCAGAGCACCACCTCCAATGCTGGCACCTCCAGCTGCAGCGATAATGGCTTCAACAACCGGACCTGCAGCCATCACAGGTCCGACACCTGGAAACAGAAAAATACCAGCTGCCCCAGTTATCATTCCCCATAATCCGCCCCAGAAGGCTCCCTGTTTGCCCCAGCCCTTCATGCGTTCACCAACACTCGAATAATAAACGCCCAGCGGATCATCACCGGATGGGCTTGCTTTTCCTAGCAGTGAAATACGATCTAACGGAAAATCTTTTTTCATGACTTTCTGCAAATCTTTTTCTGCCTCTTTGTAGTCTGGATAAAATGCCAGCACTATATGACGTCCTGTTTCGATATCGCTAGCCATAATGAACCTCTTTCATTGTTTGCTTACACACCGGTCATGCAATCGCTATGCCGACGATTACCTATATTACAAGGCGGCTGACTCAGAGCATAGCGGAGAAGTTGGTTGATTTGCCCTGATAGAGGTGCAAAAACACCTGTTAATTGCCCTGGTGGCTTGCAGTGGTCTGGATTATTGCTGGCATGCAAATTGCCGGTTTTCAAGTAAAGCGCTCTGGTTGTTGGAGCGGCACATAAGAATTTATTGATCGAGAGAATCATATGCCTCATTTAATTGAACTGCGTAAACAGGGACAAAGTTTCTGGCTGGATGGTCTGACGCGAGACATGTTGGAAAATGGTGAACTTGAACGACGCGTTCACGACCAGGGATTAAGTGGCATCGCCTGCAATTCAGCCATGTTTTACGAGGCGCTCAATTCTTCGACTGTTTATGATGATGCGATTCAAAGTAAAGCCAGCATGCAGCAGCCTATTGATTTCATGTACTGGGATCTGGTAACAGCGGATGTTCAACAGGCCTGCGATTTACTGAGTCCGGTTTACCAGCGTAGCAAAACAAACGATGGCTATGTGAGTCTCGGGGTGTTACCGCACCTGGCTCACGATGCAGATGCTACGTTACGCCAGGCAAGGCATTTATGGGATAGAGTGAGGAGACCTAATTTGCTGGTTCAGGTGCCAGGGACCAGAGAATGCATGCCGGTTATTGAGGAATTGTTATACCTGGGCATCAATGTCAATGTCACGTTACTCTTCAGTCTTCAGACATACTGGGAAACCTTTCAAAATTATATGCAGGCACTGGAAAGACGTCTCGAGGCTGGCATGACATTGAAGCCTGTTTATGCGGTAGCCAGTTTTTTTCTTAGCCCTGTGGACGAGGCCGTGGAGTCTGTACTGCGGCAGCGTGTCAGTGAGAAAATAAATAGCCGACATCAGGCTGAGCAATTATTGGGGCAGGTCGCAATTGCCAATGCCCGCTTTGCCTATGCTTCATTTCGTGCACTGATTGCCAGCGAACGCTGGCATAGACTGGAAAAAAAAGGGGCCATACCACAACGCATTGCATGGGGCAGCAGTACCTTCAGTACCTCGCAGTCCAGTGAGTTTAAATATATTGAATCACTTATAGGTCCTTATACGATTTCGCTGATGCAGGAAGTAACGGCTGATGCCTTTGATGATGACGGGGATGTTTCAGCCTCAGTGCAGCAACAGCGTAAAGTTGCCCGCAGCACGATGGATAATCTCAAAAAGCTGGGCATTAATTTTGATACACTGAACAGCATAATAATGGATGAATGCATTAAAGAGTCGATCGATTTACACGACAAGACAATAAGATTACTGGCCGATCGCGCCGCAGCCATGTGCAATTCTGATTCAGTCATTGGAGGATATACAAGACATTATAAACCATGAGAAAAATGCCCGCCCCTTCAGGCCTGCCCGTAGATGTGAGTGCAACATATGTTATGGTTATTGTAGAAAATCAGACACCGCCCGGCGAATAATTAAATGTTGACCAACATACTATGAGCGGCAACTTTTGCAAAATACCGTGTCTGTCTGGACAGTAATTCTGGTTTGGGCTGACTGATTGGGGAGAAAGTTATTGGATGACTCATTGTTGATCATTGATGGTAAACAGGAATTGGCTGACAAACTCGCCCATTATTTCAATATGCATGGCTGGGATGTTGAATGTGTGGGGGATATTAAAAGCGCACAACACATGTTGCTCGAGCAGACCTTCGAGCCCCTGGTCACGCTGGCAGATATTACCCTGCCAGATGGTAACTCGCTGGATTTACTCGAACAGGTTCGAGAGCATGTAGATATCGGTGAATGGGTGCTGCTTACCGATGATGGCAGTATACCGGACTCTGTACGCGCGTTGAGACTTGGTGCCTACGATTTTCTTGAACGTCCCTGTAGTGTTGAACGACTCGAAGCTATTCTAAATGGTGCTCGTCGCAGTGCCCGCGCTTATCGACAGCTCAACGACCAGCGTGAAGCAGGCAACAGGCGTTATGTGCCGGATGCCTTCATCGGGCGTAGTGAGCCTGCGCAGCAGGTTAGACGTTTTCTCAGTCGCCTCGTGGAAGTGCCTTTCAGTGCCCTGGTGATCAGCGGTGAAACAGGAACAGGCAAAGGCCTGGTTGCCCGTATCATGCATCACTGCGGCCCCCGTTCCAGCGGACCATTAATCGAGGTTAACTGTGCGGCACTGCCCCGTGACTTGCTGGAGTCCGAACTGTTTGGTCATGAGGCCGGAGCGTTTACTGGGGCCAAGGGGCGTCACCGTGGCTATATGGAACAGGCCGACGGAGGCACATTGTTTCTCGATGAAATCGGGGAGATGGACCTTGACCTGCAATCCAAATTGCTGAAAGTGATTGAAGATCAGACTCTGATTCGCCTCGGGGGCGAAAAAACCATCAAAATTGATGTGCAGATCATCGCTGCCAGTAACCGTGATCTGGAACAGCGTGTGCTCAATGGGGAGTTCAGGGACGACCTTTATCATCGATTGAGTGTGTTCCGGGTGGAGTTACCTGCACTACGCGAACGCCCGGAAGATATCGAGGACCTGGTACCGCTGATGATCGCCGAATTCAATGCTGTCGCAGATCGCCAGGTCAAGGTGGTTCCTGCCCATATCTATGAAAAACTGCGTGCCTATAACTGGCCCGGTAATGTGCGTGAATTGCGTAACGTGGTGGAAAGGGCTGTGCTGTTATCAGACAGTGAGCTGTTTCCCAAACAGTGGCTGCAACTGAACAATGGCCTGGAGCAGGATGATGACGGGCCGCATATGGATGGTAACCGGCTAGTGATACCACTGGATGGTTCAATGGCACTCGATGAAATGGACAGTTATATTATCCAGACAGCACTGGAAAGAAACCGCTTCAATGTCACGGCAGCAGCTCGTGCATTGGGTACCACAAGAGAAACATTGCGTTACCGAATTCAGAAATACCGTTTGCACACTGAAGCAGAGGTGGATGAGCCGGAAGTGCACACCCGCCAAAACTGAAACAGGAGTTGTCATGTCTGTTGACAAGAACGCTGATTCGATCGATCACACTGTTGACATTTTATATGGTGAGTAAACCCGTCTGGCATGTGATAACTTCTCAATCAGCGGCCAGCCCTTACCCAGCGAATTTATTCATGTATTGGGTTGATCAAGGCTGCTACCACTGAGGTCAATGCCTTCTTGGTGCTGATACCGCAGGATACTGCAGCAGTCATCAGGCAGGCAGCCTGTACACAAACAGCACGTTGCACTGATCGGTACCACAGCAAAAACACCGGTACAGGTGGATATGCACCGCTTCAAAATCAATAAAAACCTTTAAATAGCAAGCTGGGGCACCGAGCAAGCTGGCATCACAATTGCGTAAAGTATTTCAGGTACAAAAGCGATTTCGTAAATTAACAACAGACGATATCAAAGGAGCAAAACAATATGCCTTACGAGTCACTCGACGATTTACCGGACCAGGTGAAAGACAACTTGCCAAAACATGGTCAGGAAATCTATGTGGCAGCCTTCAATTCCGCCTGGGATCAATATGCTGAACCTGAAGACAGGTATGGTGATGACGGTCGGGAGGAGGTTGCACACAAGGTAGCGTGGGCTGCTGTCAAGCAGAAGTACGAAAAACAGGATGACAAGTGGCAGCAAAATCCCGATTCATCTTAAAACGCTTTAACTGCAATAGCATTTTTAATCAACACACAAAGACGAGGTATACACTGATGATGAATGAAGTGAATGCAAATTCAAAAGAGACCAACGATTTTCATTTTCCCCATGCACCGGAAAACTGGAGTCCGGAAAATGCACAGACTATAGCAAACGAAGATGGTTTGTATCTCAGTGATGATCACTGGGAGTTATTGATCTCCTTGCAGGAATATTTTTCAAAGCAGGAAAATGTAGGGGCAAACATAAGGGAATTACATGATGCACTTGAAGAAAAATTTCATTCCAGGGGGGGGATGAAATATCTCTATAAGTTGTTCCCTGAGGGACCGGTAGCCCAAGGTGGGCGTATCGCGGGACTTGAGGTACCTTCCGTATCCAGGGACCTGTCATTTGGCAGCGTCCAGTAGTACCGGATCAACCCTGATCACTGCTAACGCATGGTCCAAGGTATTCTTCAGGAACGTTTTCCGGACATGCTCCACAGGCTTCATTACCTGGTACGGCAAAATCAATTTTGCGTGGATAAGAGAGGTTGAGACTATCCATAAGCGCTACAAAATCTTCCTTTGACCTTCCTTGTCCCAGTCGGGGGTTGCGTGATTTTTCCTGGGCTATGCTAGAAACACAGCGACCTTCGTAGTCGTGAGCCGGATACACCAGTGTTTCATCAGGCAAAGAGAAAAACTTGTTGTGGATACTGTTATAAAGTTCTCCGGCATTTCCTGACTGAAAGTCCGTACGACCGCATGCATCAATGAGTAGCGCATCACCGCTGAATAATATTTTCTGAACCAGCGTATCTACAAGATAAGCATGATGGTGATCGGTGTGCCCCGGCGTAAACAGAGGCTGTAGCACAATGGTACCAACCTTGAACGGCTTGCCTTCTTCAACACCAATATCGGCACAGGGTAGATCCAGCATGGAGGGACAGGCAATCAGTATGCCACATGTATGAATCAGGCTCTGCTGATGAGCAAGGAAATGGGAAAGTTATTAAGCGAAGCTCAGGCAGAAGTTGATAAATATGTTTGGGTGTGTCGTTACTATGCCGAAAACTTCCTTGCAGACAAAAGCATACAAACAGATGCACAGCAAAGCCTGATACGTACTGGACGCCTGCTGTTTCAAGACATCGTACAATCAGGTCGGCTCCTCGAGCTTTTTTGGATATATGTCTTCCTCATGAAAATTAAAACTGAATCTCGCATATTGCTCATCAGATGGTGTATTTGAACTGGTTTGGGTGCATATGAGCAAAGGCCATAAATTTTTAAGGTCTCATAAAATGTTCCGAATTGATTAGTAGCATCACTATCGGATTTTTGATATATGGTTTTGTTTAAGTCAAAATAACGCAAGGAATACGCCTGGTTGATGTGAAGCATTTTGACAATATAAAGTGCTATTTTTTGCTAGAATTTAACGGATAAAAAATCAAATATTTTAGATCTAGCCAGATTTTCATTCAGACGAAATCTGACTTAGAAACATCTCTGTTGGTAACATCAGTTTACCAAATGCACACTGGGTTTATCCATTAATGAAAAAGAATGTTTCTCAGAAAGATACCTTGTTGCTTCAACGGCGGGCAGTGGTTTACTGAAATAATATCCTTGCAGATAATCAAATTGATGTGCAACCAAAAAATTCACCTGGCCTTCGCTTTCAACACCTTCAGCAACTACTTTCAAACCAAGATTGTGAGCCAGGCTAATTGTTGCAGCAGTAATCTCCAGGTCATTTTGATCATGTTCAATATCCCGGACAAAGGTTCTGTCGAGTTTTAAAGTTTGAATGGGAAGGCGTTTTAAATAAGCCAGGGATGAGTAGCCGGTGCCGAAGTCATCAATGGCCAAAGCAACACCAAGATCGCGTAACGCATCTAACTGTTGAACAGCTATTTCGGGGTCTGTCATAGCGGCTGTCTCGGTAATCTCCAGCTCCAGATCTTGGCTTTGTAAATTGTACATGGTCAACATGGTACTGACGACATTTCCCAGTTCGCGAGAATGTAGTTGTTTAGCGGATAAGTTGATTGCCATTTTGATCTTGAAAATGCCTTGTTTATGCCATGTGGCGAGCTGTTTGCAGGCTTCATTGAAAACCCACTCTCCAAGTTCATGGATAAAACCGGTTTCTTCAGCAATTGGGATAAATTCGGTTGGGGGAATCATTCCACGCTCAGGGTGTGTCCAGCGAATGAGGGCCTCTACTGAGGATATACATTGTTTTTTAACGTCTACCTGGGGCTGGTAATATAGTTCAAACTCTTCATTGTGGAGTGCCTGGCGTAACTCTGCTTCAAATTTAAGACGGTCCTGAGCCGCGATAAGCATGGAATCAGCGAAGAAGTGATAAGTATTGCGACCCTGTTCCTTGGCATGGTACATGGCAATGTCAGAATTGCGCATCAAATCATCAGCGCTGGACCCATCATCAGGATAAATACTGATGCCAATGCTCGGACTGGTTTCAAGCGTATGTTTGTCAATGAGGTAAGGTTTGGATATCTGTCTTAACAGGGTTTCGGCAATAACTGCCGCCTGGGTACTGTCCTTCATGCCCGTCAAAACAATCACAAACTCATCACCGCCAATTCTCGCCACGATATCACTATCACGTACGCTATTTTTCAAGCGATCAGCCACTTCAATTAACAGTTTGTCACCAGCATGGTGTCCCAAAGAATCATTAATATTTTTAAAGCGGTCCAGGTCTATAAAAAATAAAGCCACCATGCTTTGCTCACGATTAGCAATCGCCAATGCCTGTTCCAGTCGGTCTTCCAGGCTGAATCGATTTTGCAGCCCGGTAAGGATGTCATGGTGTGCCAGGTGAGCAATACGTTCTTCAGCCGCCTTGCGATCGCTGATATCAGCAAAACTTGCAATATAAAATAGATCTTCGTTATTCTCATTTTTAATGGCTGAAATGGCCGCCAGTTTGGGAAAGACTCTTCCGGACTTTGTTTTATCCCATAGTTCACCCTGCCAAAATCCCGTTTCACCCAGGGAGTTCCACATATCTTCGTAGATGGAAGGCGGCGTCTTGCCACTTGAGAACATTCGTGGATTTTTTCCCTTCACTTCTTCAAGGGTATAGCCTGTCTGTTCTGTAAAGGCGTTGTTGATATTGATAATGTGATTGTTTTCATCAGTGATAAGAATAGGCTCACCACTGTTTTGAAAAGCATTGGCATAAATTTTCAGCCTATCGGCCACCTCCCTTGCCTTTTGCATTGATTGGGCTAATTGATCGTGAGCACTTTGGATATTACGACGCATGTCTTCCATGGCGACTGTTAATTGGCCGACTTCATCTTTGGAGTCAGTATTCAGTGAAAGCGACCAGTTGCCCTTGGAGATTTTGTGTGACCAATCAAGCAATACAGAAAGCCGCTGGGTGATTCTGCGCGTCACAGTAAAGGCGATAGCGAGTAAGAATATTCCTCCTAGTACCCCAATGGTAATGGTAAGCAACAGGTTGCGGCGCACTGCGGACACCAGATTTTCTTGTGAAAGAGATATGTAGTGGGCTTCGTGACTTTTCAATTCCCTTATCGTGTTAGTGATCTTTGGGTGGATATCGGACTCAATTTTTGTCAGTGAAACAAATGCGAGTTCTTTTTCAAAGTCGGCACTTAATGCCTGTACTTCCTCCATTTTTGTAATAAAAAGCCGTAATAAGTCTTTTAAGGAGTCAAGCCTGGCGGCGATCTCCGGGCGTTCATCATGATAGTCTGTTGTCATAAACAGTATCGTGAGATTGAACGTTAATTTAGTCTCTTCCAGCTTGTTCTCGAGATTGGACATTGAGGAGGCATTTTCACTGGCCAGGTGCTTTAACATTAATGCGCGGTAATGATTGACTGAGTCATCGATACTTTCAAGTGAATTGACTTTTTTTCCGCCTTCCTTGTGCATATGATTGAGGGCTGAAATCGAATCCTCAAGAATCGTTGCTGCATAGAATGCAGCGGCGAAAGCCAACACGCCTACAATCAGCATAGGTATTATGAGCTGTTTGTATAGTGACAGGTTTTTTAGCAATCTATCCATGATCTGTACGGTTTATGGGTTGGTTAACTTGAACCCTTCTTCAAGAAATATAGTTTGCGCGGCATCACTTTTAATAAAATCCAGCATAGAAGCCACATGTTCATTGGTTTCTGTTTTACTGATCGGAGCCAGGTAATAAAAAATTGGCTCATGCCAGGAAGTGTCAATAGTATGTATTACTCGAAGAGAATTATTCACATTACTAAAAAACAATATTCCAACTGAATTGGGTGAGGCCATGGCCAGATTCTCAGCCAACAGGGTAATGTGTTTTTTGGTATGAATCTTGTGCTTAACCTGTTCCCAAAGATTTGTTGAGGTTAGCGCCTGTTTGGCATAGCGGCCAAAGGGCGCAGTTCCGGGGTCTCCAATATAGATGGTTTTCACCTTTTCAGATGCCAGATCGTTCCAGTTAAAAGCGGTAATGTTGCTGTTCAATGGTGTGGCTACAACCAGGTCATTTCCCCAAGGGCTTATGACTTGTTCTGGTGACGCAAGTTCGACACCAATTATGTAATCCATCCATTTTCGGTTGGCAGAAACATAGATATCAGCCTCGATAGCTTTGCCATGAAGCCCCTTGGCAAGACGACCGGAAGATTTACAAATATATTTCAGTGAAATATCACCCTTCTTTTGTTGATATAGCTTGCCAACCCTTTGCATGGCATTGCAGGTTGAATTGGCGACAGCTAATGTCAGTTCCTCGGTAAAGGCATTGCTTGTAGATAGCAAAAATAAAACCAGAGCAGTAACAGGGATTGAAATATGTTTTGGCAAAAATCTTGTCATATTTTTATCCATCAAAACTTATTGCTAAATATAACGACTGATAAAGATGAAACTTGAAATTAGAATACCAGGAGGGTCATTTTATATTTCTCTTTCGGTGTGATTTAGGATTTTGTCTGTTTTACACATAGGCGACTCTTGCAGTTTTCTTATATGAGCTATTACTGAAGGTCTGCTTAGGAGGTAAAAAGTTAAATGAAGGTGCCGTAACATATTGAAACTAAAAGAAATAAAAATCACGAATAACCTCAAGTCTTGACTACAAACCGAACGATCAGGTGTTTGATAAAAAAGCAGGATTGCGATTTTGGACAGCCGCAACGAAATAAAAAAACCTGACCATACAATTCATACATTTGCATGATCCGGATCATTGTGGCTTTGTAACATAGGTGTAATATTTACTGTTCCTGCTTAATTTTGGATTAGAAACGGCGATGTCAGATCAATCAAAAATAGAAAACCTAAACATTCAGACAACCGCCGAAAATTTATCAAGTCCGAAAACAACAAGCGATAAACCTGCAACTGCCAAGGTTTCCAGGACGAATTTTCATTTGCTTAAACATGACAAACTACTCCAGGAGTTGAGCTTATTGCAGGAAGAAAACCTTCATTTAAGGCATGAAGTCGAAGAGCTGAAAAAATCCAGCAAGAAAATCGTCCGTAAACACGAGCAGACACAGGAATTAAAGCCTTATCAGGCCGAATTGATCCAGCTGCAAAAGTGCCTGGAAAAGCATGGCAAGAAGATGATTATCATTTTCGAAGGTCGTGGCGGAGCAGGGAAGGGCGGCACGATAGGAAAGATCACACAATACATGAATGCAAAGCACTATCGAATTATTGCTTTGGGTAAACCAACTGAAGAACAAAGAACGCAGTGGTATTTTCAGAAATACGTAGAAAATTTCCCGCGTGCCGGGGAAATCGTGATTTTTGATCGAAGCTGGTATACCCGGGCCTTAATTGAACCTGTTTTCAATTTCTGTAGCGACGAAGAATATGAAAATTTCATGGAAGGTGTCGGTGGCTTTGAAAAAGATTTGACTCAACAAGGGATCATACTGGTCAAGCTTTATTTCAGTGTCAGTCGCCAGGAGCAGGCTCGTCGCTTTGCTCAGCGTCGCGATAATCCTCTTCAAAACTGGAAACTCAGTGAAGTTGACCTGGATGCTGAAGAGTTTCGTCGTGATTTTACTGAAGCAAAATATGAAATGTTGAAAAGGACGCATACGATGCATGCACCCTGGACCATTATTCGCTCAGATACAAAACACCTTGCCAGGCTCAACACAATGAAGCTCATTCTAAATTATGTTGATTATGAACCACTTGATCCAGACCTGGATATTACACCCGATACCAGTGTTGTGGTTTCAGGCGCCTATGAGCTGGAGCAAATGAAAGCACAGCGTGTGCGTATGGGGCTAAGGTAATTAAGGTTTAGCGCCTTTCCAACTGCATAACTCCTGCCATTTTAAGTACACCTCACTGACCTGTGTCATTGTAATTGATTGGCATAATGTAATATTTTTGTAAATTAACTTTAACAAAAATGTAATAAATCATTCGTATTTCCCAGGAATGATTCCAACCGGAGCCACCATGGATATTAACCAGATGAATCAAATCGAAAAAGCCACGCTATTTAACAGGCCTGAATTAGTGCGTATTGGTTATGCATTGCTTTTTATCGTAGGCATTGTCTTGTACATCTACTCCAATATTGGAGATATTCCGGGTGGTTACATGTTAATCACTGCAGCCATGATCGGGGGTTACATGGCGATGAATATCGGTGCAAATGATGTTGCCAATAACGTAGGCCCGGCAGTTGGCTCAAAGGCATTAACCCTGGTTGGAGCAATAGTGATTGCGGCAATTTTTGAGGCATCGGGGGCTCTTATCGCTGGTGGTGATGTGGTGAGCACCATCAAAAAAGGCATTATTGATCCTTCGGTGATCAATGATGCTGACACCTTTATCTGGCTGATGATGGCTGCACTGCTGGCTGGGGCTATCTGGCTGAACGTTGCCACAGCATTGGGTGCACCAGTATCAACCACTCACTCCATTGTCGGTGGTGTACTTGGTGCAGGTATTGCGGCAGGAGGACTCGGAATAGCGAACTGGGACAAGATGGGAATGATTGCAGCCAGCTGGGTTATTTCGCCGGTGCTGGGTGGATTGATCGCCGCAGGTTTCCTTTTTCTCATCAAGCACACCATAACTTACAAAAAAGATATGCGGATAGCCGCTAAAAAGATGGTTCCCATCCTGATTATGGTTATGGCCTGGGCTTTCAGTACTTACCTGGCCCTTAAGGGGTTAAAAAAGATCTGGAAATTAGACTTTGCCACAGCTGCCCTGATCGGCCTGGCTGTCTCGGCTGTGATTTTTTTCATTGTTAAACCGATGATCAACAATTTAGCCAATAAACTGGATAACAGTAAACTGTCGGTGAACCGGCTGTTTACCGTGCCACTGATTTTCGCTGCGGCATTACTGAGTTTTGCCCATGGAGCGAATGACGTGGCTAATGCCGTTGGTCCTCTTGCGGCTATTAATGACGCTATTATGCACGGGGGCGTTGTACAAAAAGCCAGTATTCCTCTTTGGGTGATGATGATTGGAGCGATAGGTATCGCCCTGGGTTTGGCGCTGTACGGCCCCAAACTGATTCGTACCGTTGGTTCAGAGATTACCGAGCTTGACCAGATGCGAGCTTTTTCAATAGCCATGGCGGCAGCCATTACTGTAATTATTGCATCACAGTTAGGCCTGCCAGTTTCTTCTACACATATTGCGGTTGGTGGAGTTTTCGGTGTCGGGTTTTTGCGTGAATTTATTAAGAGAAACTACGCACGAAAGATTGATGAGATCAAAGAGCATCATCACGATGCCGATGAAGAGCAGGTTGCTGCTTTTCTGAAAGAATTTGAACAAGCCACGATTCAGGAAAAAGCTGGAATGCTTGAAAAGCTGAAAAAGCATAAAGCTGACGCAGACTTGTCCAAAAAAGAACGTAAGGGATTGAAAAAGGTTTATCGTGAAGAACTGGTTAAACGCTCAGCCTTATTGAAGATCGCTGCGGCCTGGATCATTACTGTTCCGGTATCAGGATTAATGGCAGCGGTTATCTTTTTTGCGTTGCGTGGTATGATGTTGCCTTAGGTATATACAAAATATATCAATAAGATATAGTTTATATCTACAGGACATATCCTGTAGTTATAACAAATGCTGAATTGAGCAATTGAATTACCAAGGTTGTCCATGTTTAAGAAAATCATCTTCTATACGATTCTTTTTGTCCTCGCTTATGGCTTTTGGATAAGCCCGGACTTCAAGGAAATATCGGCTGGTGTTGCAATATTTCTTTTTGGAATGTTGTCGCTTGAGGAAGGTTTTAAGACATTTACTGGAGGCTTGCTCGAGAAGTTACTGCGAAAAACAACAGATGGAACCTGGAAATCCCTGTCTTTCGGTATTGTCAGCACCACGGTGATGCAATCGAGTTCACTCGTCTCGGTGATCACGATCTCATTTTTGAGTGCCGGTCTGATCGGTTTGACAGCGGGTATTGGTATTATTTTTGGTGCTAACCTTGGTACTACCACCGGTGCCTGGTTAATAGCAGGGCTGGGTATGAAAGTGAAAATTTCTGCCTATGCTATGCCAATGTTGGTATTTGGAATAATTGGTATATTCCAGAAATCCAGAAACCTGCGGGGTATCGGCTATATTCTCGCGGGCCTTGGTTTTTTATTCCTCGGTATCCATCACATGAAAGAGGGGTTTGAGGCTTTCAGGGATACGATTGATCTTACGGCATTTGCAGTTGAAGGTTATCCCGGTATTTTGCTTTTTACCCTCATCGGTGTTGCAGCTACTGTTATCATGCAGTCCAGTCATGCCACCCTGGTCATTATTATTACCGCATTGGCTTCTCAACAGATCACCTACGAAAATGCCCTGGCCCTTGCGATAGGTGCCAATATTGGTACCACTATTACAGCTATTATTGGGTCAATGAGTGCCAATGTGCAGGGTAAACGCCTGGCTGCGGCACACCTGGTGTTTAACATGGTCACAGCCATCATTGCGATTGGTTTTATCTATCAGATTGCTGATAGCGTTGACTGGATAAGCTCGGTCGTAGGCATAGCCGAGGATGACTATACGCTCAAACTCGCCGTATTCCATAGTGTTTTTAACACCATCGGAATTGTTGCCATGCTTCCCTTTATCAAGCGGCTTGCAGATACATTACATTCCATGATGCCTGAAAAGCTTGCAGCAAAAGAGCAGCCAATGTATCTCAACGAATCAGCAGAAGAATTGCCTGATACTGCAATTGAAGCCGTGCGCAAAGAAACCCTGCATTTGTATGACAATGCCTTTGCTATCATCGCACACGGACTGAGCCTCCATCGCGATGATATTTTGTCAGACCGGGATCTTGAGGCCATTATTTATGAAAGCAACAAGGTAATTGAAATAGATCTTGATCAGGAATATGAAGCCAGTGTGAAAGGGCTTTATGCTGAGATTGTGCGTTTTATCAGTCGCTCACAGGTATCGATGGAGCCTGCTCAGGTTGATGAGTTATTCGCACTGCGTGCTGCGGGGCGAGATATTGTAGAAGCAATAAAAGATACCAAGCACATGCACAAAAACATGTCGCAGTTCATTGTTTCTGAAAATAGCTATATCCGTGATGAATATAATAAAATCCGTCTGAGACTGGGGCATCTTATGCGCAATCTGGCTATTATAAGAGAAGAAGGCGATGACCCAAGCATGATTCTGTCACTTGATAACCTCAAGCTTGAGATGGAGCAAAATGATACTACCGTAAACGGGATGCTAGAGTCCCTGATACGAGATGAGAAAATATCTGCACAAATGGCGACATCGCTTATGAATGATGCCAACTATGCCTATGATGTGACAAAAAATTTAATTCGCATGGGTGAAGCACTGTTTGCAACAAGTGATTTTGATATGAAACAGGCTGAAAGAGATATTGCTTTAACTGATGATGAACTTGCAGATATACTCAACGAAGAGTCAGGTTCCTAAGAGAGGAAAGGTACTGTGAAAACACCCAAACTATTAAAGCTTTCAAAGGAAGCTCTTAATGATGAAAAAAGCAAGATCTACAGGAAAAAGTCATGCCTGAAAGAGCTTCAATTAAAATTAAAAAAGAAACACAAAAAACTTAAGGAAAAGACTCAAAACGAGAAAGACAGCAAGGAGCAGAAAAAGCTGGAAAATGAAATCAAGATTGTCACTGCTCAAAGACGTAAAATTATTAAAGTATTGAAGTCACTATAGTGAAGGTGGTTTTATTTTAATTTCACTTCAGTCCGGGCAATGCGTTTTATTTTTACCCTGTCAATCTGTCTCGGGGTTGCCTTTAGAATTGTTACCTCAAAAGAGTCGATATAAAGAACTTCATTTTCCATCGGGATATTCTCATTATTTTTAAGAATCCAGAGTCT
>Ga0180430_10002836_pt1 | contig 15347 bp, 13 predicted proteins | sample SS_ome_9_FD_132999 | JGI IMG/M metagenome (GOLD analysis project Ga0180430, IMG submission 132999) | Hypersaline lake sediment archaeal communities from the Salton Sea, California, USA - SS_1_S_2 metaG | ecosystem: Environmental > Aquatic > Non-marine Saline and Alkaline > Hypersaline >... | reverse complement strand
CCTTCGCGAAGCGTCATCCTCACAGGCCTGTACCCCCGCAACAACGGTGCCGAGGGATTCCAGCGCATTCGCCCAGACACACCGAACCTGCCCGCGATCCTCAATGCCGAGGGCTATCTTTGCGGCACTGTTGGCAAGCCCCTATGTCAACAAGAACTCTTCCGCTGGTCGGCAACCTACCGTTGGCAGGGAACTGGTGATGAGAATCGCTGGGGCCGCGATCCAGCCGTCTTTCGAAAGTTCGCCAAGGATTTCTTCGCGATGGCAAAAACTTCACAACAACCGTTCTTCCTGATGGCGAACTCGCACGATCCGCACCGTCCCTTTGGTGGTGGCAAAGCAACCCGTCCGCTCGAAGAACGAGCGGAGTCGTCACGCACCTTCAAGCCGGAAGAGGTTCGGCTTCCTGCAATCCTGCCAGACTTGCCCGGTGTCCGCAAGGAGTTCGCGGACTACTGTACCTCGGTGCGAAGGTTGGACGATATGGTCGGTGCCGTGCTGGAAGAATTGGCGGCGGCAAAACGAGTAGAAGACACGATCGTCATCTTCCTGTCAGATCACGGTATGCCGTTCCCAGGAGCAAAATTCAATTGCTACCCGGACAGCCTTCGCACGCCGCTGATCATCCGGTGGCCGGGGAAGATCGAAAAGAATGCCGTTGATCAGACAGATATGATCTCGACTGTCGATCTACTGCCAACTATTCTCGAGGCGCTCGGGCTGCCACCAATCAAGGCCTCCGATGGTCGCTCATTCCTGCCTATTCTACGCGGCGAAAAGCAGTCCAGTCGTGATGAGGTTTTCGGACAGTTCTACCACATTCACGGACGCGATGCACTGCCTATGTATTCTGTACTGACGCGGGAGTTTGCTTACGTCTTCAATCCTTGGTCGGACGGCAAACGCCGGTTTCCTAGGCTGAGTGGCGGAGCCTTTGAAGCGATGCAGCAGGCCGCGAAGAAAAACCCCGTAATGGCGGCTCGGGTAAAACACCTCCAGCTTCGCACCGTCGAAGAGTTTTACAACTTGCGTAGCGACCCTAGCTGCCTTGCCAACATACTGGACAGTCCCGAAGCAAGTAAGCAATTGAGTAACCTGCGAACCTCGCTTCGAGAATGGATGGTGCAGGTCGAAAGCCCCGCCTTGGACGCCTTCGATAAACGTAAGCAGAAAGAATCGCTCGAGAGCTTTGTTCAGTCCTACCGTGATCGGGCAGCGAAGGAAGTCGAGGAGTTAAGGCCCTATGAAAAAGCTAATGGGTATCGATTCTAGGCTTGCTCTAGTTATTTATGGTGAGATTCACCAAGTGGATGCGAGTGTTTCTTGATTTTTTGCTTAGATTGACTGCTTACGCGTACCAAGGGCAACATTAACAGCCCCAGCAACATCCCAATGAAAAGTACGACGAAAAAAGGCATCTCTCCATAACCCGTTTCCATTCCATTCTCGAAGTTCATCCCAAAAATGGTGGCAAGCGTTGCAATGGGAAAGAAGAGTGCTACGAGAATATTCAGGCGGTGCCCCGCTCTTGCCATCTTCTGTGTTTCGCGCGTTTGTGCTTCAGCTTGCCTAGCACTTGCGAATTCTAGCGAGTGCTTAAGGCCTTGCAAAAGTATCTCGGAACGACGGTTGATCAATTCTTCCTCCTCCGGCATTGCCTGTCGTGCTTCTCGGATAACGGAGAAGAGATTCCCCGTTGTCCTTGTGAGTGTAATCGCTTTCTCGAGTTGGACAAACAGTTCATCGGCACGCGTTTCGGAAGCAAAGGTATCATCCAGCTTCCCCAATGCTACGTTAAATTCATCAAGCAGACTTCCAATAGCACCGATACCCGTACCTGCGTGTGAAGAACTCCACTTGCCCTCCGGATTGCGAAAGAAGAAGCACCCTTCGCGTTCGTGCTTCTTTCGCGGCGGAGAATGCAAAATTAGCAACATCGCACCATCGGCGAGCATTAAACGCTGGTAACCCGCCTGCCTCCCAAGACGCTTGCTGATTGTCTCTGGGACGTTCCACGAACTGGGTAAACGCATTGTACTTCTGCCTCCATTGTAAAAATAGGGAACTTTCATTCTCTCAAAAAGTAGAATGTATAATTGCTACACGGATAGAGGTAACATAGCATACTAAGCAGCAACCCGCAAGTACAGGAAGGCGAAATCATTGATAAGTGTAACACTATTCAGTTTTAGTCAAAGTTTTTCGGGGTCCCCACTTGTTTTGCCGTGAAATGGTGTTAGAATAAGACAATCAAGCACCCGTGGCGCAACTGGATAGCGCATCGGTCTTCGGAACCGAGGGTTATAGGTTCGAATCCTATCGGGTGTGCTTGAGCAAGAATTGCTCAGAAGCCTTATTTTGTAGTCTTTTACGAAATAAGGCTATTTTTCTGCACTCTTCTGCTGTGCAAATTTTTTGCAAATAATGGAAGTTCGTGCAGTTTAGCGGAATCTCAGGTGGGATTATTTTGACCCCAAATCTAACACCTCTCGCTTTCAACTGCGAATTCCGCACCCCACACAGCACCGCAAATTCACACCCTTGCGATTTTGAAGCCCCAAATTGAGCACCTTTTTCGATGGTTTGGGATATCGTGCGGAGAGTTTTACGGACTATCGCATTCAACTCCATACCGCATAAAAGAGCAGCTGACTCTTAATCAGCGGGTCGTAGGTTCGAATCTTTTTCGTCCCTGCTTCCGCAGGATGCGTGAACCGCGAGTAAAATCGCTACGCGACGAAGTCTTTACGAGAAAAGCTCTTATTTTATGCAGCTCCGAAAACTTACTCGGAGGTGCAATTTGCTACGTATAGGCTGCAGAATCATACACATAGGTAGGCACCAAATCAGACACCCTTGCGATTTTGAAGCCCCAAATTGAGCACCCTCAAAGATGGTTTTGCGGGTATCATAATCGTTGATACAATAGAAACTCAACGTCACGATACTTCAGGAAAAACTGATCTCAAGCAAATTTCTAGAGAGCCATTTTGGACAAAATGGGCCGATTTTCCATTTTTTAGGGCCATTCCAAACCAACGGATTTCTAATCCGTTGGTTACACGTAAGATTCCTGCCAGGTGTACTTGCTCAAAGGGCTTTTTTTGTAGCGTTTGCTCAAATTGCTCTTTTTTTCTGCAGCTCCGAAATCTTACTCGGAGATGCAATTTGCTACGTATAGGCTGCAGAATCATACACATAGGTAGGCACAAAAATGGACACACATCCATTTGCGAGGCTCAAAAAAGATCGCACGCAAGATGGTTTTGGGGTATCCTTACTCTTCCAGATTTAGCCTCGCTTGACAATGTCCTTTATTCCGGCGACAATGGACTGTTTTGCTACGGGAAGCAGAGGAGCTATGGACACGCAAGACATTCTGCTTGACGGTCAGGATGAATGGGGCGACATCGAAAAACTGCTTGGCACAAAGTTCGACGATCTGGAAGATATCTCGCTGCCAGCGACGTGGTCGAAGCGGTTTTGTCTGGCGATGCTGTGCGTCATATCGTGCGCTCGAACGGCGTTTATGAAGGCTCTCGGTAACCTACCACCCGGCGGCGAGGCTGAAATGTTGCAACTGCGTGCGGAGAATGGGGAGTTGAAGCGTCAACTGGCAATCCGCAAAAAGCTGCTAAAAATTGTCAACTCACGGCTGATGCGAGTAAACCCAAGAAAGCGGCCGCGTTTCACGGCCTATGAGCGTTTTGAATTGCTCGAAATCAAAGCGTTGCTTGGATTGAACAAAACGCAGGCGGCAAAGTTGTTTGTGGTCACGGGTGAAACGATCCGCAAATGGTCGAAGGCGGTCAAAGATGGTTTGCCGTTGATCGGCCTTGCCGAACATCCATCGAAATACCCCGATTACATCCGGCAGGCAGTGCAGCGTGTCACAACGTGGTATCCGCATTTTGGAAAGAAGCGGATTGCTGGATTACTCGCTCGGATGGGGCTTCATCTCGCCGTCTCAACGATCGGCCGTATTCGTGGCGAACCACCGATTCATCCGGCGACTGTTGATGGACAGCCATCACCGCCTGATGATGAACCGGCTAAGCCTGGTGAGGAAACCAAGGAAATTGCCGCGTATTATCCCAACCACGTTTGGAACATTGATCTGACGCTTGTCCCAACAATGTTTGGCCTGCAATCCGGATTAGTGGACGATGTCAAAAAGCAGCAGTATCCTTACTGCTACCACGTGCTGAATGTTCTTGACCAGTTCTCACGCCGCTTAATGGGCAGCGTGATGTTCCTGAAAGAACCGACTTCGATGGAAATCACGGATGCTCTTGGCGGCATTATTCATCGTGAAGGTGCATCGCCCAAGCATATTATCTGCGACCGTGGATCACAGTTTACCTCAGGTGATTTCAAAAAGTGGTGTAAGGATGCGGAGATCAAGCCTCGTTACGGTGCATTAGGGTCCAAAGCAAGCATTGCCGTTACAGAACGTCTGCATCTAACGATGAAGAACGAGTTCACCCGCAAGCTGGACGTAACGCTTGTTGAAACTAACTTCCAACGCGACCTTGATGACTTCCGCACGTGGTACAACCGGTTCAGGCCCCACAGTTATTTGGGCGGTGCAACGCCCGACGAAAAGTACTCCGGCCAAACACCTGCAAACACGCTACCACGTTTTGAACCACGCGCTTTGGCGAAACCTCGTGTTGAATTACGTGGCAAGCCGGGCCAGCGCGTCCAGTTCGACATTGACTTCGTTGGCGGCAACAAATTGTTACCCATCTTTCGGGCAAAGTAGGCTTACGTTGATATCAGTCTTATCGCTATCCGTCTGCGCTGATTTGTGAATTCTTGCTTAATTTCTATTCTTCCGCGTCTTGTTGGTCAATTTCTCCGACTTCGTTACTCGCGAATCTTTATTTTTCACGCTTTTCACTATCCGAAATTCGTGATTTTGCTGCTATTCTTTCAAATCCAATATCATTGGACCCCCACAGAAAGCAAAAACGATTAGTTTTCAAGAGCCATTACGAATCTGGTACTTACTCATTACGAGTTCATCAAGCACGTTCGTTTCGAGGTGTTGGAGCTTGACATTGTTTTCAAGGACTCCAAACAGCGGAATGCCTTTTCCGAGAAGAATCGGTATTCGTGTGATGATCAATTCGTCAATCAAGCCATCGCAAATGAATTGCTGAATTAGCTCACCGCCATCAATGTAAAGATTATTGAAACCTCGTTGGTGCATCCAATTGAGAATCGACTCAGGCGAATAAGGTGGAGCAATGTTTTGGAGATCGCAATATCCTACCTTTCCCTCAAGTATCTTGGGAATGGAAATTCGATTGGAGCCGACTACTACGACTGGCTTGGTGTACGCCCAACGCTCAACTCCGAAAGAAAGCACCTGCTTGAAGGTGTTGTTGCCCATCAGAACCGCGTCCACTTTTTCCAGAAACGCTCCAAAGCCGTAATCCTCATTCGGATCATCCGGGGCGAAGTCATCAAGCCACTCAACCCCACCGCTCTCGGTAGCAATGTAGCCATCGAGGCTTGTTGCAATGTAAACATAGTTTTTCCGTGCAAGTGGTTCTACATTTTGACGTTTGATTTCCGCCAGTTCATCATCACTCAGGTTACATTGCGCCAGCATTTCAAGAATGAACTCGGTCTTTGCTTGACAGTAAGCGTCGATGTCATCGGGAAATTCAGCGGCAAGGCGACGTTTGAGGTTGCTGTATTGCTCAACAGCGTCGGAATTCGCGCAGAGGTAATCTCGCACCTGCAGATGATTCCTCAATGCGAGATTATCCGACTGGCAAACGTACAAATTGAACGTGGGAAGTTCACAATTCGACGGTGCTTGGAACATCTCGCGACCAACAATCCCTAGGTTACCTCGGTGCGCGTATCCGGCAGTTTCCAGTGCTGTTTTGAGTTGTGGAAAATCAGAGGTGGACTCGTAAACAATGTCGACATCGAGAATCGGCTTTGCTGCAAGGTTCGGTACCGAAGTACTTCCGACGTGTTCAATGCGGCACTCGCCAATGATTTCACGCAGATATTCAGTGACCAACTCGAATTGCTCCGCCCACAACGGGTCGTAGTCAACTACCTCAACCTTGGTCAACTGTTGGTGTAGCAACGAAAACGCAACATTCGAATCATCAGGAGCATTTTCACGTTCGCTGGAAGTGTAATCTCGCACGACTTGCGCAACGCGAATCCGGTAATCAGAAAACAAGGCCTCCTTGCCCTGTTTTTGCGAGTGTCGATGTTCGAGAAGGTTACGCCACTTTTCAATCGAGGCTTCGTCTTCCCAGAAGGAAAGGCTGAGCAACTTACCTTCCTCAACGAGACTCTCAAATCGTTCGATCGAGATAAAACCTTCTCGGTCTTTGAGGAAATCACGCAACCCAGCGGCCAACTCAAGATACTCTGGCTTGCCTTCGTTTGTTGGCATGACTTCAAAAATAACTGCATACATTGCAACCTCCATTGTTTATTTCATTTTACCAGATTGTAAAAGTCTGTCAACCACCACACCCAAGAGGACACGAATGAAAATTACTACTTGCATTGGCTACACGAACAACGACTTCCGCCGGATGGGCAACCTCCTTGCTCAGAGCATCCATCGACACACGCCGGACGTGAAAATTCGACTTGTCGAATGTAAAGACGAAGGTCGCAAGAAGAATATGGGCACGCGGTTCGCCGCTTACGTCGATGAATCGGCAGATTACGTATTCGCGTTGGATGCGGACTCCCTCTGCTTCGGGTCACTCCTTCCAATCTGCGAGCGGATGGAGCAGGATAGACTGACGTTCCTTGGCCGCCATTCCCATCGTCCACGCAAGGCACCGCGGAAGTTCAATCAGAACCTTTATACGAAGATGTTCTGCGATCGAGGTCTTTCAAAGCTTCCGATGTTCGTCCCGAACGCTTACGTCATCCGTGGCGATCAGTCCTTCCTGCTTGCGGATGCAGCGCAAAAGTTCACCGAAGAACTCTACGCGAACAACACGCACGTCTGCGGCAACCCACTCTGGTCGGACCAAGTCGGCTTCACACTCGCAATCTCCGCGCTCAACCTTCCCAACAAAGAGATCGACATATTCCGACGCACCGAAGTCCGCGACTGGGCCGGTGCCCGCAAACAAAAACAGTGTCCTCGCATCATCCACTTCGGCTCCACCCGGTACAACAACCTGCTTCTAAGCGGCAAACTCTTTCACATTATGGAGAACGGCAATGGATAAAGAGAAAAACTTCGTGCGTATCCTCAAGGCAACAACGACCGACCAAGTGCTACTCACAGCAGGCGAAGCGGCGGAGATGTTCAAGTGTACCTCGCGTACTTGGCGGCAGTGGGATGCACAAGGGAAAATCCCGCAACCGATCCGGATCGGCAGAAACATCTACTGGCGGAACGACGAATTACTCGAATGGATCGAAGCGGATTGCCCACCGCGCCAGTTGTGGCAGAAAATCCGCAAAGCTGCAAAAAACATCAAGAATTAAGCGAGAAAATGCGCGGAGTGCACTGGACTTTTCGCCACGACCACGCCTTAATTGGGATGCGATTTAGAACTCATTCACACTAATCCAAAGGAGGGCACAATGCCAAAGTTATTTAAGAAACAATGCTGGAGAAAAGACCCGAAAACAGGCGAGCGAGTCACCGTCGAATCAGAAAAATGGTACGCGCGTTACCGAGATGAAAACAACATCGTCCGTCGCGTTTCTCTCGCACGTAACAAGCGTACCGCGAGGAAAATGCTTGAAGACATCCTCGACCAAGTCGAACGTCGCAAGGCCGGGCTTGAAGACCCGATGCTTGACCACGCAAGCCTGCCGATTGCAGACCACCTCGCCGATTTCCGCAAACATCAGGAGGCGAAGAATAGCACCGAGAAGTACATCGCGGGGATTGAGGTGATGGTCCAGAAGATGCAGAAGAAGCAAGGTTGGAAACGCATCACCGAAATCACCGCTGGTAGCGTCGAACAGTTCCTCGTCTGGTTGCGGAAAGAGAAAGGGCGAAGCGTGCAGACGAGCAACCATTACCTCGGTGGACTTCGAACTTTCGTCCGCTGGTTGGTTGCGAATAAGCGACTCCAGACGGACCCGCTGCTGAGTCTCTCGAAGCTCAACGCTCGCACCGACGAACGTCATCAACGCCGGGCGTTCACGGTTCACGAATTCGAGCGACTCATCGAGGCGGCTGGTGCTGGCAAGACGTACCAGACGCTCAGCGGTGAAGATCGAGCCATCCTTTACAAGCTGGCGGCGTGGACGGGCTTCCGGGCGGGTGAACTCGGTTCACTCACGCCAGCAAGCTTCAACTTCGATGCCGAGCATCCGACGGTAAAAGTCGCGGCGCAGTACAGCAAACACCGCCGCGAAGACATCCAGTACCTCCACACGGACTTGGCGAAGGCGATGCAGGAATGGATTGTGAAGAAAAGGCACAAGCGGAGTGACTTGCTATTCAAGATTTCAAAGCGGACGTGTGGTGTTGACCGGCGTCCTGCGGAGATGTTGGAACGTGACCTGCACCACGCCCGAGTAAAGTGGCTTGAAGAATCACCAACAAACGACCCGGACAGCGATTTCCTGAAGTACCAAGACTCCGAGGGCAAGTTCCTTGACTTCCACGCACTCCGCCACACGTTCATCACGAATCTCTCACTCGCGGGCGTCGCGCCACAGATGGCACAAAAGCTTGCTCGGCACAGCGACATTCGCCTAACGATGGAAATCTACACGCACGTTGACCAAGATGCGCGCGTAGATGCAATCTCACGTCTCCCGAATCCCGAAGACCTCGGCCGCGACACAACCGAGTAACTCTCCCGGCCACCTACTTCCTCCTTGAAGCCACCAATAATTCCGGTGGCTTTTTTTGTGCGCGGATGTTTTCACTACTGTTCATCCAAATTTCGCAACGTTTCATTGAGGTATCCTTCGAGCGTTTCCTTCGTCGGAAGTTCAACTTGGTACTGCGAGACGAACAACTGCGAATCCATTCCGGCAAGGGCGTATTGCGCCAATGCCTGGTTGTTGTCCGTGCATAGCAATATGCCGACAGGCGGATTGTCGGTCGATTCCTTTACATTCTGCTCGTACCAACTGACGTAGGTGTTTAGTTGGCCGAGATTTTCGTGGGTGAGCGGCTGCGTTTTCAGCTCAACGAGGATGTGGCACTTCAAAATCCGATGGTAGAAAACCAAGTCGATGAAGTAGTAGGTCTCGCCGATGAGGATGCGTCTTTGGCGTGCCTCGAAGCAAAAACCGCGTCCCAATTCCAGCAGGAATGCCTCGATCTTTTCAAGGAGCAGTTTTTCCAGATGGGATTCGGTCAGCACTTCTTCCGGTTGCAAGCCAAGGAAGTCGAAAATGTAAGGGTCGCGAATGGTCAGTGAGATGTCGTCCAATTCGGCGTTTTCGTTTGCCAGCTCCGACAGCTTCTTTTTGTCCTTGGAGAGCCCCGACCGCTCAAAGTAGAGACTTCCTATCTGTCGTTGGAGTTCCCGCACCGACCAGCCACCCTTGATGCACTCGACCTCGTAGAATAAGCGTTTGAGCGGGTCCTCAATGGAGAAGATTTGTTTCAAATGTGTGTAGGAGAGCGAATTGAGTAGTTTTTCAGGTGGCATCTGAGAAAGTGCCCCCACTGAGGGCACTTTCTCTGCTGGATGCGTAAGTCCTTGATTTACAGGTTCTTGCAATTGTGCCCTCAGCGAGGGCACAATTGGTAAAGTAGGCGATTCTGGGGAATATCTTGCCAAAAGTAGCGACGCAACTTCGGCAATTTGAGGGTAGGCCTGAAAAAAGTTGAGGTAATCGTACAATTGTCGTCTGTTGCAATTACTCAGGTCGGAGAGTTGTTTCGCGAGTTCCGGGATGAGTTTTTCGCCATATTTTGCCCTGTCTGCACCATTCAACTGGTATTCAGCGATGTAGTGCCCGATTAGCCAGTTTCGTAGCGTCAGGCAGACGTTGACCGCCTTCGCAGCTTGGCTGGCAAGCGAAGTGTGGACCGAGCGGATGGTTTCGGTCAATTGCTCAAAACTTCCGTCAGGCAGATTGTCGAGACTGTTTTTCTTCGGCATTTTTCGTATTTTTGCAGGGGACAACTTACGGAGTCATTCTAACAAATCATCGGTACTCTGACAACCCACACCGACCTTTTGGTAATAAGGCCCTCGGTCTCCGCGACCGAGGGCTGTCCAGGGTGGGTTGCCAACGGGCGACGAAGTTGCTAGAATGTGCCGGTTGGGTAGGAGAGGTCAGTTTCTTACTGAAATCTTGCCCGAATCGCGTTTGGGCCTTTCTGGGTAGTCTCAAATGCAAAAATGGGGAGAGGAAAATATGGAACCCCACTGAAATCTTCGCCCGTTCTGGGGGCGTGTGGTGGGATTGTTGGGGCGTGGGTGCAGTAGAGAGCAGGTGGAAAAACGTCGCACCGCAGCTCGCACCTCGAGATTCAGCGATTCGTTTCGTGCTTATATACAAGCATATTTCTAAAACACGCATCGGTCTTCGGAACCGAGGGTTATAGGTTCGAATCCTATCGGGTGTGTTTTTTCGTCCCTGCTTCCGCAGGTTGCGAGAAGAGTGGGTAAAATCGCTATGCGACAGCGATTCTTGCAGGAAAACATAAGAGCCATTTTCGTAGCGTTTACGAAAATGGCTCTTATGTTTTCCTGCAGCTCCGAAATCTTACTCGGAGGTGCAATTTGCTACGTATGGACTGCAGAATGCTACATCTTTGTAGGCACAAAAATGGACACACGGGCTCAAAAACAGCGCAATTGGACAAACTCAGCATATTTTGAGATCTATGCTGACTTTTTGCTCTATTTTGATATTGTCCAATTTCTTCGAATCGGCTATAATCTGCCACAAGTCTGGTTTTCTACAAGATATGGGGCACCTCTGCAAATTGGCCGTTCGCGGCAGGAATGAGATTCTCGGAAGTGTCCTATAAATATTCAAACACAACTAGGTTGGCATTCAAATGAAAGTACTTGTTACTGGCGGTGCGGGCTTTATTGGCTCTCATTTAACCGAGATGCTGCTCGCAGAAGGGCATCAAGTCGTCGTATTGGATAATTATTCGACTGGCCGGCCGGAAAACTTGTCCCAGTTGCCCGACACCACGAATCTACAGCTTGTCGAGTGTGACATCACCGACCACAAGAAGATCAAACCTCTCTTCCAGGGGGTCAGTCAAGTCTTTCACGTGGCGGCCTTGGCGGATATTGTCCCTTCGATTCAGGCACCTTTTGCCTACCATAACTCCAATGTGGACGGTACCATTAGCGTTTTGGAAGCTGCTCGCGAGGCGGGTGTCAAGCGGTTTGTCTATGCGGCCTCCTCTTCCTGTTACGGGATCCCAGACGTCTATCCGACGCCCGAAACTGCGGAAATTCGCCCTCAATACCCCTACGCGTTGACGAAAAACGTCGGCGAGCAATATGTGCGGCATTGGTCGCAGGTTTACGGCCTCCCGACCGTTTGCTGTCGTTTTTTCAATGTTTTTGGCACGCGTTCCCGCACTTCTGGCACTTATGGAGCCGTTTTTGGCGTCTTTTTGAAGCAAAAGCTGGCCGAACAGCCTCTGACAGTCGTCGGAGACGGCACCCAGACACGTGATTTTACCTACGTCACCGATGTTTGCCGTGCGATGATGATGGCGGCGGACTCAGACCTAAACAACGAGGTGCTCAATGTTGGGACCGGCAACCCCCAGAGTGTAAATCGCCTCGTGGAGCTACTTGGCGGCGAAAAAACCTACATTCCGAAGCGTCCCGGCGAACCGGATTGTACGCACGCCGACATCAGCAAGATCACGAAGCTACTCGGTTGGCAGCCAGAGGTTCCCTTCGAAGAGGGGGTTGCTCGGATGCTCAAAAATATCCAATACTGGGCTAACGCACCACTCTGGACCCCTGAAAATATAGAGGTGGCGACGAAAGACTGGTTCGAACTACTAGGAGATGTATGAGCCTGAAAAAGAGAGCCATATTCCTCGATCGGGATGGTGTTTTGGTCGAGGATGTTGATTTGCTCACGAGTCCCACCGAGTTAAAAATCCTACCCGGTGTGCCAGAGGCACTCTCTCAATTAAAAGCGGCGGGGTTTCTCTTGCTGGTCGTAACGAACCAGACCGTCGTGCCACGCGGACTTGCTACACTCGATGAGGTGGAGGCCATCAACAACTATCTCAACTCGCAACTCGGTGCTCTGATCGACGATTTCTACGTCTGCGTCCACCATCCGCACGCAACTTTGCCCGAATTTCGCTCCGATTGTGACTGCCGGAAGCCGAATCCTGGGATGCTGTTGCAAGGTGCAAAGGAATATGATGTCGATTTATCCGGAAGTTGGATGGTTGGCGACCGAATTAGTGACATTATTGCTGGATTTAGAGCGGGTTGTCGGACGATACAACTATATACAGGATTGCACGATGCACCGCCGATTGTCTCGGCAGATATGCCGGAGCAATTACCAGAGCCCGATTTTTCCTGTTCGAGCCTTACGGAGGCGACGGAGATAATAATCCGATGAAAGCAATGATCTTGGCGGCAGGTCGCGGTACACGGCTTGGCAGCTTGACCGAGAAGCTGCCGAAACCGATGTTTTTGCTTGACAATAAGCCACTTTTAGAGTACAATATTGTTCACCTTGTCTCTTGCGGATTCGACGAAATTGTCGTAAATATACACTATTTAGCAGGGATTATCGAGGACTTTGTCGGCGACGGTAGCCAATTTGGTGCGTCGGTGACGTGTGTGCGGCAAGAGAAGCCACTCGGGACGGCTGGTGCGGTAAAAAATGTCGAAGATTTCTTCGATGATGAGCCCTTTTTGGTACTTTACGGCGATTTGCTGACGAATCAGGATTTTTCCGAGCTGCTTGCATTACACCGTGAAAAAGAAGCCACTGCAACGATTGCCCTCCATCAACGGGCGAATTCGAATAGTCTCGTTCAGTTAGAAACGGACGGGCGGGTGTCGGGCTTTATTGAGCGGCCCAGTGAGGAGCAGCGTGCGGCCAACCCGTTTCCTTGGGTCAATTCAGGGATCCAGGTGCTGGAAAAGGAAGCTTTAGCAGGATTACAAAAGGGTGAGCCCGCCGACTTGCCACGAGATGTTTATCCGGAATTGGTGGAGGCTGGTTCCTTATACGCGTTGCCGTTGTTAGGCGACCGCGTAGCGATTGACTCGCCAGAACGTTACGAACAGGCCAAAGCCTTGGTCAAAAATTGGTGATGAATTACGAAACTTGGAAAGAACAAAACGACTCTCCACAAGTTGAAAGCCTCGTGCTTTACGCTGAGGGTTTGCTTGACCATTCTGGCCTTTTGGAGTTGCATACGTTCCTTAAGACGAGTGGCGAAACATTAGTTCTCGTTGATGCCGAACATCCCAAGTGTGCTGATTTCCTACGTGACCTCGATTTTATTGACAAGGTTGTTCTGGCGCGAGATGATCAGATGTTCGCAGCGGTGAAGGAGCTTACGCCTCGTAAGATGCTTGTCGGCGCGAATGCCGAGACGATCAAGAAGTTCGGCGACTGTGATGCTGATGTTCAGTATTATTCCCCGGTAACAAGTTCTTATGTCAATCTTCTTCCGGACAAGACGGAGAAATTCCTGAAGGACCTATTTTCCCGCATCAGTTACTTGGAACTACTTTTAGAGATAGAAAAGTTTCGGGAGTTAAAGGTTCTCGTCGTTGGTGAGACGATTATCGACGAATACATTTTTTGTAACGCACTGAACAAATCGAACAAAGAACCTATTATCGCGTCGCATTTCCAGCGTGCCGAGAAATACGCGGGTGGCGTGTTGGCGGTAGCGAACCACATTGCTGACTTTTGCGGCAAGGTTGACCTGCTCTCGCGAATTGGTGAGATTGATTCCGAAAGAGGTGTTATTCAGGAGAATCTGAAGAAAAATGTCACGCCGCATTTTCTTGTGCGTGAGAATTCTCCGACAATCAAAAAGCAGCGGATTGTCGAGGGTGACGCGAGGAAAATGTACGAGGTTTACTACTTCAACAATAAGCCACCCACAAAGTCCGACAATGAAAAGTTTGCAGCGGAACTGAAAAAGCATGTTCCCGATGCCGATCTGGTTATTGTCACCGATTACGGACACGGGCTGCTTAATAACGAGCTGATTTCCTATCTCGAAGAGTCTGCAAAATTCTTGGCCGTTAATACACAGACCAATGCGGGCAATCGAGGTTTCAACCTGATTTCCAAGTACAAGCGGGCGGACTTCATCGCTATTGATGTTCCCGAATCGCAACTCGAGTGCCGCAACCGTGATGTCCCGATGGAGGATTTGATTTACGAAATCGCCGAGAAGACGAATTGTCCACGCGTGACCATCACTATGGGAGCGAACGGTAATTTATCTTTGCACCATGGCGTAATGCATAGTATTCCGATGCTCTCGGTGCGGACGATTGACACCACCGGTGCGGGGGATGCCTTTTTCTCGCTCGCTTCGTGTGCTGCGGCCGTGGGGCTTTCGCCAGAGTTGACGGGATTCATCGGTAACCTTGCTGGTGCCGAGGCTTGTTCAATTGTGGGTAATAAAGAATCCATTTCATTGCCGGGAATGTTAAAGCATATCCGCAGCCTGCAACAAATGTCAGGGGTAGAGGCTGAATAGTCCAACGATTGAGAACAAGAGGGCACCTAAATGAAAAAAGACAACCGACTTTACTTGGACTATTATAATGACAACTATGTTATTCCAACCCGGCTTGATATTAAGGACTGGAAAGAACACTTCCTTTGTCGTAGGCTGTTGCTTAACAGTCTGGGGATTACACCGAATACCGTTTCCGGAAGGAATGTTTTTGAGGTAGGTGCTGGAACCGGCGTCAATAGTACTTACATTAGTATGTTGAAACCCGCCCAGTATGACATCTGCGACGGCAATCAAGCGAGTGTTGACGCACTTCAAAGAAAAGTAGATGAAGGGTTGCTCAATAAGGAAACGACAAACATATTGCACGCCGATTTTTTTGATTTCGAGCCTAGCAATGCCTATGATCTGGTCATTGCAGAAAATTGCGTCGGGGGGCAAAAGTCGGAATTTATTGAGAAGCTGATGGACTTCGTAGCCGTAGGTGGAAGTATTTTGCTAACGCCAGTATCAAGTGTCGGTTGGCTTGCCGATGTTATGCGGAGATATTTTCTCCCTTTGATTAGCTCGCAGGTAGACGATATTGATGAGGTGAAAAAAGCACTCGGTACGATTCTGACACCGCATATAAAAAGTACTGGGACCAATAAGCTGGTAGAAGATTGGATTTGCGACGTTGTTTTGCACGAGTATGATATGCCTG
>Ga0180430_10002835_pt1 | contig 15349 bp, 16 predicted proteins | sample SS_ome_9_FD_132999 | JGI IMG/M metagenome (GOLD analysis project Ga0180430, IMG submission 132999) | Hypersaline lake sediment archaeal communities from the Salton Sea, California, USA - SS_1_S_2 metaG | ecosystem: Environmental > Aquatic > Non-marine Saline and Alkaline > Hypersaline >... | reverse complement strand
TAGAGGGGAAAACACCTTACAAAACGAATAATTCCCTGGAAGAAACAAAGGCTATTCAGACCGAATAGCCTTCTTCAGAATTCTAGATATCCACTTGATTAATTATCTCAAGGTGTCGGTGTCCAGGTTGGCTGACAAGGCCAATTTGGATCATCAAATGGACAGGCAGGTGTCCAGGTGGGTATCGGTGTTGGCGTTGGCGAATTCGTTGGTACTGGAGTGAAAGTATTTGATGGAACAGGCGTTATGCTCGGCACCAAAGTATTTGTAACAGTTGGAGGCGGCACTGTATTGGTCGGTAACGATGTTGCGGTAGGCAGGGGTGTCGTCGTCGGTGAAGGTGTAATGGACGGCGTCCAGGTAATCGTAGGTGTAAATGTCGGCAGCGGGGTTGCTGACGGTAGTGGTGTCGCAGTTGGTAGCGGAGTATTTGTCGGTGGCGGCGGTGGTGTTGGTGTCCAGGTCACGGTTGGTGTGGAAGAAGGCGTCCAGGAAATGATTGGCCTGGGTACTGCATCCCGACGGAGTTGACATCCATTCGCAAAATCGATGATCACGCCAAAATCATTGCTGACCACATCTGGAAAAAGTGATCCTCCTCCAGCCCAATCCCCATCAAAGTCAATCTGCCAGGTATAGGAACTTCCCGCATTAAAAGGTAAAGCTCCGCCCCAATTTGTAGGAGATGAAGAATCGATCACGAAGTCACCATTTCCACCCAGGTGGAAATAGCTCCCGGCCCATCTGAACCAATCCACGTTCAGATTCGGATAACCATTCGCGTTTGCATAGGCCTCGGCAAAGTTCCAATCCAGCTGAATCTGCGAGGCGACTGCGTCTACCACATCGCCATTGGTTACAGTCAGACTTTGTAGAGCTCCATTAGCAAATGAGAAATTGCTCATGGAATACGCACTGCAGTCTGGTGTGGGGGTTATTGTCGGCGTGTCTGTGATCGTTGGTGTATGCGTGATCGTGGCCGTCGGCATGTTCCCAGTGATCCCTTTGATGCAGCCGTCCTCGAATTCCAGATTTACCACTGTATTGCCCTGGATAGGCTCCCAGATTGGCAGGAAAAGTGCAATATGATCACCAACCGCTCCTGCTGCCAGCTCAATGGGAACAGCAGGCACCCAGGCAGAATCTGGAACAGCATCGTTCATGATATTCCAGGCGCTTAAGTTGAACCGCATCGCCCAGACCATGCGGGAAGCTGGGAGTTTTTCCCAGGCTAAATCCGCCCTGAAAAGGTGGACCGGGACGGGATTGGTGTTATGGATACGGACGACGGTTCCAAAGTATCCGGTGCCATAGAAGCCGATCGAACTGTAATCAACATTGATCAGTGCACAATCCACGGGGATCGGGGTCGCAGTCACCGTTGGGGACGAGGTGACTGTTGGTGTAGGAGTGATTGAGGGCGTTGGAGTAATCGTTGGCGTCTGGGTCCAGGTGGGAGCAGACAGGATAGGTCCTGACACCCCCAAAGAACGGGATGTTCGGAATTTCTCTACAATACCATCGCGTTCAGCATTTAAAGTGACGGAGGGCCAAATATTGGTCAGAATTGGCAAAAACAAGGGATGGCGGTGTTCAACATGGACCTTAACCCGATCACCCGGACCACCAGCGTCATCCATTAATTGATCTACTATTACATCTTTGCACAAAGGAATGGCATAGTTGCCATAATCCATACCAAACTGGGCGCTGCGGTTGCTGCAGATTGTGACATGGTAGAAACCGGTCTCGCCAGGCAAACCGATAAAAGCCTCATTATGCAGGCCAAGGTACTGCTCATAATTTCCCGAAACGTTAGGACGCAGCCATAATCCTGTCCCACCACCTATAGCAGCATCCTGAATTGAAAATAAGCGGGCCATGTCAATCAGCTCGCGTTCTTTATCCGCTTTATCTGCGTTTGTGTATGAATCTGGGATTTTGCAGTCCTGTGGGTCTCCCCCATCGGTATCAGCAGCAACATGAGCTCCACCTAGAAGGTTTCCTGCTTCAATGCAATAGATATCTTTGAATTCGCCGGTCACAGCATAACGAATCCCAAACCGGGCTGCATTCTGAACTGCCATCCAGGCAAAGACCATTCTGGCAAATTCGATTATCCCAAAGATAATAAACAACAAAATCGGGAGGGCAATGACAAATTCTACCATCGCCTGACCCCGACTTTTCGTCTTTGTGTGAGAAATCCGCCCCGATTTCATCTCTTACAGGTCTCTTCCTTTAAATGAGTATACGCAGTATATCATAAAAAAACGCTTGTACACACCTTCCAGAGGACAAAAAAGCAATTATTGCGTGATCCGGGTAAAGATACTTCCGGCAATTTTCTCGAAGATTTGTGTCAGATATGCCCCGCTGGGCGCGTAATAATACTGACCGCAGGATGTCTGAGGGGCAACTCCATCACAAGGATCTGCCGGATACGCATCTGCCACAATATCAGGGACTGGATTTCGGAAATTATCATCCCCGATATTGGCCATATAACGCAACATCACTTCCCCGTCATAATCAGGAGGTGCCGCGGCAACACCTAATCCGATTGTGTAAATCGCGATTTCCTCCCCACCTACGGGCTCATTATTATTTGTAGAATAGATCAAAGCCACCCGGTCTGTAATATCTCTGGCGTAATCCTCGACATCATAAGGAGGAGTGGTATTTCCAACCCAAGTTGCTCCCGGAGGGCATTCAGAAGCATCGGCGTGGAAAGGTCCGCAATGTCTTGTAGATGGATCGCTGTCTGTGCACCAGGGTTGGTCCCACATCCGGTTTGGATTTGGAAAAGCAGGATTTCCACCACAGAATCCGTTAATATATCCCGCAGGTACCGGGTTGTTGGCATCTGACGAATCCGGAAGATCACTTACATTGGTGGCGCCATCGGATAGAAGAACGATAACCCAAACGCTATCCACCCTGCCCTGAGCTTTAAGGATATCTCCAGCCACACGCATTCCGCAACCAGTACACGTGGAAACAATCGCATCGCCAAAACCACTAGGAACACCACCGGTATAACTTCCATCTCCATCGATATCAAGTGGGTTTAACTCACCTATCAGCGGATTCTTACCTGTAGCAATAACATCATTCAAATCAGTATCATTATGCAGTTGAATAGCATCAATGGCAGCCTTTACTGCTGTGTGGTCTGATTCCAATACATCACTTGAGGATAGGTCTGGGTCATGGATTATGGCATTAAAATCATATGTCACTACAGCGATACGATCATATCCGTCAAATAACTTATCGATCATTGCCTTAGCAGCATTTTTCGCATCTCTCAACGGCTGACAGTTATTTGCTGCATTACACCCTGCGGGGTCAAAGTTTGCATTATATCCAGCAGTTGAACTGGCCATGGACTCAGAAGTATCGATTACAAGTACTACGTCAATCGAAGCTGCCTCACCAATAGAATGCGTTGTAATCGGTACATCAGACACGCCAAAGAGCTGTAAAAAATATACCGGGCTATTCTGTGTGGCTTGGATCCAAGCCAGTTTGCGGCCATCTTCACCCGCTCCCGGACAGATTGATGCAAAAGCTGTAGGAATTCCGGCATCCTCACAGATATAGGTTTCAAGGGAATAGATATTACTTATGCCATTCAGAGCAAGCATTTCCCGGGCCGATTCCCGGATGAGAGCTTTTCGTTGATCAGCAGGTAGGGATGAATCCCGGATTTCGTTAGCCGCAGCTACCGCAGCGGAGTCCAAACCTCTTTTGAGGCGGGTAAAGTTCAAGTACAGGCTCCCTGCATCTGTGACCAATCCCGCAAAAGCCAACATAGCCATAAAGGCAACTGCTGTGATCACCAGCGCCTGTCCCCGTTCCCGAAGATTTCCTTCCCTGATGTTGCTAAATGTGTTGGAAAGCAATCGAGCAAGACTATATTTACGATATCTATTCTTTCTTTTCATAAAAACCTTCTTTGATCTAGGGCAGCGGTGTGGGTGTGGGTGCTGCCTCAGGAGCAGGCATGACAGCGAAAGCGTGCAGGGGAACCGGGTTAGGCAGCAGGTCACTGATCAAGGGCAAGTTGAGCAACTGTTCATGGCAATAATAGATTTCAACCAGCACAATACCTTTACTTTCAGGTCCACCTGGTACAGTAGTACCTGCCCCAGGAGTAGGTGTTCCCGGGCCAGTAGTTGGTGGCAATACAGATACCCATCCATTCCCTACTGTCTGCGGGAAAAATGGTGTTCCAGATCTAAAGGATCCATCACAATTCTTAGTCCAGTTATCCCCATAAAGTGACCAAACCCCATCTGCGTCATTCGGTTTCCGATCTGTAACAACATTAGTAGCAATTGTAAATATGGAAATTGCTACATCATCAGTGGCAGGATCAAGTGTTATATCCTGATTAAAGTTCGTCCCGATGATCACGCAGGCAGTATCCAGGTAATAATGCAGCGCATCATCTTCGCAGGCGCTGATCGGATAGTTGCTCATATCCCCGTTTAACACCTCAGGATCCCTGTCAGCGGCAAACCTGGCTGCCTCCCTGACCACGTCCAGGAGAGACAGGTAATTATAGATAACTGCTCCGACTTCGACAAAAGCAATCAGCAGGAATAACAATAAAGGCAGCACAATCGCCAGTTCGACGAAACTCTGCCCGGAACTTCTACCTGAGGAGCGGGATTTCTTCCTGTTCATATTTTCTTCCTGATTTAATAGTTTCATTATAACGACAGAAAAATCCAGCGTCAAACCGCCATGACTGTCTAACAAAACTGTAAAGACCCAAACCATTTATCCTGATTTTGGTTCGATGTATCTTTGCTTGCCCTGATTATACGCTCATATATGGCAGAAATTGCTGATAGTTTTGTTAAATCAAGCCAAAAATCTGACCTATTAGAGTAAAATTAAAGCAGTCAATGGTGGTGAAATATGAAATCGATCACACTGAATATCCAACCAACTGTAGAAGCTATTCGCGATCAGTCCATACTGGAAGAAAATGGTATCAACGCAGTGGTTGTCCCCTACTATAAGGCCCCATCTTTTTATGTAGGAGATAATCAGATCTCTGAACTGTTGGTGATGGACGATAAAGTAGAAGAAGCCCGCAAGATCCTGGGACTTACTGATGAGCTGCCGGATTTTTCTGAGTAAGGGATCTCCCTATCTCTTACTGTCATTGCGCGGAGTCCGAACGTAGTGAGGACGACAAAGCAATCTTTACTTCCCCCTTCTGCAATATCCTCATTCACGATCAATTTCCGAAGCAGTATACACTTTTGCTCCAAAATAATCGGTTTATAAATTTTGTACTCAGTGTGTTTCAATTCAGATTGCTTCGGAAGCTGCGCTTCCTCGCAATGACAGTATCAGGAATTGTCATTGCGCGGAGTCCGAACGTAGTGAGAACGACAAAGCAATCTTTACTTCACCCGTCTGCAATATCCTCATTCACGATCAATTTCCGAAGCAGTATACACTATTGCTCCAAAATAATCGGTTTATAAATTTTGCACTCAGTGTGTTTCAATTCAGATTGCTTCGGAAGCTTTGCTCCCTCGCAATGACAGACAAGGATTACCGCATCAAACGGATAGCATCCCTGGGACAGGCGCTGATACAGTCAGTACAACCCCGGCACATGGAGGGATAAAGGTCCGGTATCTCACCTGGTGCCTCCTGCCACAAGACCTTCTTTTCACACACCTCAGCAGCCGCGCAGATCCCATCCTCACAGGTATCGGGATCACAGCGCTCATAATCCAGGACTACTTTAGGCTGCGGCATTACTCTCCCCCTCAGAACCTTTCTGCAGTTTTTCCAACTCTTCTTCCAATTCTTCCAGATTTAACAACATAGCGGTTGGAATCGAATGAGCAGGCAGCGATCTCCTAATTTCTTCGATCTGCTGCTCAAGTTCTTCCAACCGCTCTTGCTTAGACATTCAGTTCTTCCTAAACCACTAAGAATTTCGGTCTATTCTTCAGTCTTATCGGGGCGTTCCTTTCGTTCAGGACGCTGTCGGCGTTCCCTGCGCCCAGGTCTTTCCCGGCCGCCTTCTCTTCCCTCCCTGGGCTTTCTACGGGCAGCCTTTTTTGCAGCGTCCTCCGCTTTAGCTTTCTGCTCCTGGGCATAATAGGTCGGCCTGATCTCGGCGTAATACGAAGCCGGCTTTAACAAAGTATCCATGTGATGGACATTCGCCTCCATTCTTTCATAAGTGGCCAATTCATAATCATGGTCCATCTTGATAGCATCGAAAGGACAGTATTCCGCACAGAACCCGCAGTTCATGCACAAATCAATATCGATCGCAAATTCTGCCGGGGTTTTAAGCGGTTTCCCGGTTTCTGGATCTTGTGCTCGGGTGATCCAAATACATTGGGAAGGACAGACTTTGCTGCAGATTCCGCAAGCTGTACAGCGCGGAACCTTCTCACCATCAACTTCCTCGTACACCAGGAAAGGCACGTAGCGGAAATTCTCTGCCACAGGAAGCTTTTCTTCCGGATAGTTGACTGTGAAGATACCCTTGGTATCGTGAGTCATGCGCAGACGGACGCCATCCTCGTTATAATAACGTTTTCGGCCTGCTTTGAAATCTTCTGCGTATGTGTCGTATATATGTTTTAGGGTGACACCCAAACCCTTGATAATCCCAAATCCTTTCATAATCATCTCCAGTGACTCATCAGGCCCTAGCGGTCAACTTCTCCCAGCACAATATCGATCGATCCCAGGATGGCAACAAGGTCTGCCACTTTCTCACCCAAGGACATTTGCCGCAAACCAGTCAGATTGATAAATGATGGGGCTCGAACATGGTATCGGTAAGGATTGTCAGTTCCGTCAGAAACCACATAAAATCCCAGTTCGCCTTTGGGACCTTCTACCCGTCCGTAGGCTTCACCTTTCGGCATCTTGAATTTATAGGCGGGTTTATTCGCCAGGATCTCACCTTTGGGTATTCCCTCGATTGCCTGCTGTAGAATTTGGATGCTCGTTCTGATCTCGTCATAGCGGATCAGGAAGCGGTCATAAACATCCCCGTGATAGCGAACTGCCACATCAAAATCAAATCGATCGTAGATGCTGTAAGGATCTGCCCGCCGGATATCATACGGCACACCTGATGCTCTCAAGACCGGTCCAACTGCCGAATAAGCTATGGCTTGTTCCGGGGTCAACACACCCACACCTTTGCTGCGGCCGACCACGATCTCATTTTCGACCAGATAGCGATCCAGCTCGTCTACCTGTCGTGGAAGGCGTTCAAAAACCATATCCCTGATATGTTCTTCCAATCCTTCAGGAAGATCGCGAACCACGCCGCCAAACCGGAAGTAATTGCACATCATCCTCGACCCTGCCACAGCTTCAAAGATATCCAGGATCAGCTCCCGCTCCTTGATCGTGTATAGTGCCGGTGTGAAATACGCGCCCAGATCATTCAGGAAGAAACCGATCGCCATAAAGTGGTTCAGCACCCTGGTCAGCTCTGCCATAATGACCCGGATGTACTGGGCTCTTTCAGGAGGTTGGTACTTCTCGCCAAGCAATTTCTCGACTGTCAGAGCGTAGGCAAAGTTATTGCTCATCGAGCAGAAATAATCCAGGCGATCGGTATAAGGCATATTCATGTTGAATGTATTTCTTTCACCGATCTTCTCATGGTTGCGATGCAAGTATCCCATCACCGGCTCCAAATCAACCACAGTTTCGCCATCCAGTTCCGCTACCATCCGGAAGACACCGTGGGTGGAGGGATGCTGAGGACCGAGGTTGACAACCAATTTCTCAGTATCAAACCCGGGATCATCCTGAGGAATGACTTTTGTCCCTGTGAAGAGCAGCTCTTCCCCTTCCGGGATCCAGGTTTCCGGATTGAAACCTTTTGGATAAGCAATATTCTCTTGATAAGGGTTTTCTATTTCGATCTTGGAAGTTTTCCCTTCTGGCCAGCGGTCATCATAGGGTTTGAATTCTCCCTCGTAGAATACTTCCTTCCAGTCCTTTTGAAGGGGATGTCCAGCGAAACCTTCCCACATCAAGATCCGTTTCAGATCCGGATGGCCTTCGAATTTAATGCCCATCAGGTCCCAGGCTTCACGTTCCTGAAAATCTGCTCCAGGGAATAACCCAACCAGGGAAGGCACTGTTGGATCAGAGCGGGGAGATTGGACTTTGATCTCCAGGATCGCTCCTCCAGTCGATTTGAACAAGTGGTAGACCACTTCCATCTTATCATCTGCCAGGTAGTCCACTCCTGTCACAGATGTCAGATGATCATAGCCAACCTCATCCCTGAGTGATTCCATCAGGGATAATAGATTCTCTTTCCCAACAAATAGTCCTTGATAGCCCTCTCGCTCATCTACCTGGACCAGATCGGAATATTTTTCCAGTATTTCCTGTTCGTGAGGTTTGATCTCGATTATCTGTTCGTTCATGCCTGGTTATCCTTTTCCTGGGCTTGTTTCATCAAGTTCGGATAGTCTCTCACATCGATCAAGTCCGGTCCCAAAATAGGAACGGGGATTCCCTCATCTTCGCCCTTCTGGTACCAGCTGACCTCTTTGATGGACTGCTTATCGATCAGATCATGGATCTTCATAAATCCATACAGCAGGGCCTGGGGTGTAGGAGGACAACCCGGAACGTAAACATCCACCGGGATATATTTATCAATTCCTGCCACCACGTTATATCCGCGTTTGAACGGTCCACCACCGGATGCACAAGCGCCCATCGACAGGACATATTTCGGCTCCGGCATCTGGTTATAAAGGCGCACCAGCTGGGGAAGCATCTTTTTTGTCACTGTTCCAGAGACGATCATCAAGTCACATTGCCGAGGGCTGGGACGCATGATCTCCATTCCAAAGCGGGACATATCAAATCGTGCGCCAGCTGTGGCGATCATTTCAATCGCACAGCAAGCCAGGCCAAAAAACATCGGCCAGACAGAATAGCGTCTGCCCCAGTTGTAGATCCTGTCCAGGGTAGTAATCGCTACTGTACCTTCTAATTCAGGGGGAATATTATATTCAGGCTTGTTTAATTCACTCGACATAAAAAACGCTCCTCAAAGTGAAAATCGTGATATTTTGTACAACTCCCCCATTATATTGCCCCTGAGCGCAGCTTGTCAACGAAGTTTTTTGCAAATACTATTTTGTTTTATTCTCGTGAATGTTATAATTCCAAGATGCAAACAACCAGAGCACTAATCCTGGCATACCTTGACACTCATCCCGGCTCTTCTGCAGTCGAAATTGGGCGATTCCTGCAATTAACACCCGCTAATATTCGTTATCATCTGGCCATCCTTAAAGAGCGAGATCTGGTTCAGATCTCCGATCTAAGGCCAGCAGGGGGTTCAGGCCGCCCTATCCTGCTCTATAATTTGACATCCAAAAACCTGGGAATGAACCTGCAATTTCTACTGGGGATCCTGCTTGAAGGCATACAGGACGTGAATGATTACGAACTGGTGCTGGAAAAGATCACTCATTTATTTCTAAAAGAATTTCATCCTGAGGAAGGTAAGAGGATCTCTTCCTACAATCAGGCAATATCGTTCCTGAATGAAAACCACTTTCGCGCCAGCTGGAAAGCGACACCTGAGGGCCCCCAGATCGAACTGCGCCATTGTCCATATTGTGAGCTTGCGAAAACACACCCACAGCTATGTCAAATAGATGAAAGAGTTCTAAGCACAATATTCGATACAGAGTTAATCCTGACTCAGAGAAGGGATTTTGGAATAAATCCCTTTTCTCCCTGTGTTTTCAAACCCCCACAATAAGCTGGAGAAAAGGGATCCAATAACCAATTTTTAGTGATGATGATCGTGATCATGATCATGGCCATGTCCATGTGCTTCGCTTTCTGCACAGGATGATGCGCCTTTGATCTTACCTTCCAGGTAGCAATTGACAGCATTCTCAACCGTACCGGAAGCACCAGTAGCGGGCTCAATTCCAAATTGGCTGAAGAATTGGATCGCTCTTCCTCCCATTCCCCCGCTTAACATCACATCAGCCTTCTGGTCATTGATAAAACTGGGGACCTGTCCAACTTCGTGACCGGTATAATAAGGGTTCTCGATCACTGAAAACGACTCAAATTGCTTGTCTTCAACTTCAACCAGGGCAAAAAAAGGACAACGGCCGAAATGGTGCGCCACCCGGCTATCGAGCCCCTGATTTGTATCTGCGGATACTGCTATTCTCATAATTTTCTCCTTTGAAATTGTCAATCTTAATTTATTTGGATCAGTTCATCATTAGGACTGTGCTGTTCTACGATCGTGACCAATCTCCCCCAGATACTAGAAATAGCTTGAGCCGATTGCGATTCTGGATCGAATTTCGTTACCGGCTGGCCCTGATTCATAGCTTGAGGAACGGCCATATCATAAGGAATTTCACCTAAAATATCAATCCCTTTCTCCTCGCAGTAGTTGCGAATTTGCTGTGCTCCTTCTGGATAAAGATCTGCTTTATTGATACAGACTTCTACCTGGACCTCAAAATGAGTTGTGGTTTCCAGAACTCGTCCCAGGTCATGTAAACCCGCCACGGTCGGTTCTGTGACTATCAAAACGACATCTGCTCCGGATACCGCCGAGATCACTGGACAACCAATGCCTGGGGGACCGTCTACCAGCATAAGGTCTGCCCCGCTGCTCTCAAGTTCCTCCTGGGCCCTGGATTTTATCAAAGCCACCAATTTGCCAGAGTTTTCCTGGGCTGGATATAAATGGGCATGGAAAAACTTTCCGTAGGGCGTCTCAGAAATATACCATTCTCCTGCCTGTTGAGTTTCAAGTGCGATCGCGTTTTCAGGGCACTGATAAAGGCAGGCTGCACAGCCTTCACAGCCAATCGGGTCGATGGTGTATTCATGATCGTTTTCGAATACAGCATCATATCGACATACTTCCTGACAGCGTCCACAGCTGGCACAAAAAGTTTGATCGATCCTGGCAATTGCCCCACCAATAAATAGCTCTTTCGTTTGTTCTTCAGCTTCCAGCAATAAAGCAAGGTTTGCAGCATCAACATCGGCATCTACCAAAATAGCCTCACGGTCTGGATAGTCCTGCTTATACAAGTATGAAAATGCAGCGCTCAGATTGGTTTTTCCTGTACCACCTTTGCCGCTTAAAATAACAAGTTGGGTCACTAGCCTACAACCTCCTCGATCGATTTGGAAATCTCACCAAACAAAGCTCTGAACTTATCACCATATTCAGGGTAGATCTCGAGCAGGGTGTCACCTCTTGCCAATCCGGCCCCAATCTCTTTATCCAGAGGGATCTTCATTAACAATGCAATGTTGTTTTGATTACAATATTCGCCGATATCAGTTTCACCCATACCATCACGATTGATGATCACCCCAGCTTGAATTCCGAGTTCATTCGCCACCTGGTGAGCCTGTTTCAAGTCATGCAAGCCAAACGGGGTTGGCTCAGTGACCAGGATCAGAAAATCCACTCCCCGGATGGCTTCAACAACAGGGCAGGATGCACCTGGCGGAGAATCGATGATCTCGATGTCAAGAGAAAAACCATCATTCCATTTCCGCAAGTCCGATATCACCGGCACAGTCAGAGGTTCTCCAGGATCAAGTAATCCGTAGCGCAGAAAAATCTCCTCTTTTCCTGTGCCGCGCTCAAGGGTTCCAATTTGATTTGGGATCTCCCGGATGGCGTTATCTGGGCAATTCAGGGCACAGCTGCCGCAGCCGTGACACAAAGAGGGAAAGACCATTGGACGATCTTTCAGAATGATGATGGCATTATATTGGCAAACCTCTGAACAGACACCGCATCCTGTGCATTTATTCTCATCTATTTGAGGAATGAGGATATGCACGCCTTTTGATTGTTGGATTTCCGGATCCAGATATAGGTGGACATTGGGAGCTTCCACGTCACAATCGCTGATCAGGACAGGCTGGCCATTATTAGACGAAAGGGATTCTGCCAGAGCAACAGCCACGGTTGTTTTACCCGTTCCGCCTTTTCCACTGGCAACAGCGATTCTTTTCATCCGCGTCGCCCACCTCGACCACCTCGGCCACCACCGCCACCTCGGCCACCACGGCCCTGACCATGCATTCCCTCTCCAGTAGGCCCTGAAGCAAGTCGTAATGATCCTTCCAGAGCCTGATCGACCAACTGCCTAGGAGTCCCTGAATTAGCCAGATAAGCTTTTATCCCGGCGGCTTCCAGAGCATCATAGGCATTTGGTCCATATCGTCCGCTGACCACAGCTTCCACACCCTTTTCAGCAAGATACTGCACAACCTGGGTTCCTGCTCCACCCTGCGCATTTGCTGCAGGATTTGAGATCTTATCCCAATTATCTGACCCTTTCTCAACGATCAGGAAATATGCACAGCGCCCAAATCTGGCACTGAATTCCGTATCAGGGTTCCCCGTTGAAGATGATATTGCGATTTTCATGATTTCTCCTTTATTGAATTGTTTGTTCATACCTTTCTGTTATCTGATTGATCTGATCCCGGATACTTCCCAGGTTCTCAATCCATTCACTTAGCCGAACCTTACCTTCATCAAGGATCTTATATACACGCCTTTTTGGGCCTTTGCTATCTTCATCATCCCAGGTTGACCCTATCAATCCTATTTCTTCCATATCCCTCAGATCTCGATATAGGATACTGGAATCCATGCAATCCGGATCAAAGCCCAAAGAAGCCAATTGGTCATATAACTCATAACCATGAGCTTCTTTTTCTGCCAGCATTAACAGCAAGCTGGGTCTCAGCATCAACCGCATACCTTTCCTCTTCCGCTGACGGCAAGGACCAGTTTCGCGTCTTCGTCCTCCAGGCATAAATCCTCCTTGTCATTTTCTCATGACAAGGATAGTTTAATCCTCTATATGTATTTTGTCAATAGATGGTTTTTCTATAGATAATTCTTCATTATGAGATATTACTCGTTTGAAGTAGGCAGTTTTGGCATCTTGGGACCTGATTTTCCCATCAGTTCCGCCAATGCTGATGATGTTGCCGTGCGATCATCCCAGGGATATTCCTTCTCTCCGAAGCACATAGATTGCTCATGTCCCTTTCCACAGACCAGCACCACATCTCCCTCCCGGGCCAGGTCCAAAGCAAATCTGATCGCTTCTCCCCTATCGGACACACGCCAAAAATCCGCTCCCTCTTTACGGCCTTTTTTCAGCATGCCATCTGCCATTTCCTCCAGGATCCCATCCAGAGATTCTGTGCGGGGGTCTTCCGCAGTCAGGACAGTCATATCAGCCCGCTCAGCAGAAATTTCTGCCATCATTCGCCGCTTGTCCTTATCTCGCAATCCGGCAGATCCAAAGACAGCAATCAATTTCTTATCAGTTAATTTCCTTGCCGCAGATAAAGCGACCTTGAGCGCATTTGGTGTGTGGGCAAAATCCACTACTGCCAGAAAATCCTGGCCGAAATCAATCTTTTCCATCCGGCCTGGAATCCCAGAAAGTCCGCTTATGCCCTGTTGTATGGTATCCCAGCTTAAACCCAGACCAGCTGCACAAGCCCCTGCCGCTGCCAAACAGTTTGAAACGTTGTATTCCCCTAATAGTGAGACATTTACTGGAAGGGTTTTATCGTCTGCAACAATTTTAAAATCAATGCCATCAAGCCGGTTATGTATATCTATTGCCTGGAAATCCACTCCTTGCTTCAAACCATATTCAACTGCATCTAAACCCAGCCTGGAAGTTATGTCTTTTAGCTGAGAATATGAAAGGTCATCAGCATTCAAGACTGCGATCTTTTTTATTGGCTGAGGCTTATTGGGCGAATTACTGACCAGTCGGATTAGGTCAGCTTTGGCTTCCAGATAACCCTGATAATCACCGTGATAATCGAGATGTTCGTGTGTGATATTGGTTACAACGCCGATATCGAAGTCACAAGCTTCGACCCGTTTCTGAGCCAACCCATGTGAGGTCGCTTCCAGAACAACATGAGTGATCCCCGCTTTAACCATCTCTGCCAGATAGCGCTGCACATCCATCGCCTCAGGGGTTGTGACGTGGAATCCGGTATCCAATATCCGATCACCAATCACCGCGTTCACTGTAGAGATCAAACCCGTCTTCAGGCCTGCGGCGATCAAGATCTGATGGATCAAATTGACCGTGGTGGTTTTCCCGTCAGTACCCGTCACACCTATAACAACAAGTTGACGAGCGGGATAGCCAAACCAGGCCGCAGCCAGGTGCGCCAAAACCTCTCTGGTATCCTGCACCTGTAAGTAAGGAATTTCGCAGGATTGGTATGGAAGGGAACCAACTATCGCGCTAGCTCCTCTTGAGATCGCGTCAGTTATGAATTCATGACCGTCAACCTGGGTACCTTTAACCGCCAGATAGATATCACCTTTATTGATATTACGCGAATCGATCCTGATCCCTGAAACCTGAACTTGATCCTCAGGCAAGGAATTCAGAAGGGGGATTCCCCCAAATAACTCTTTCAAATCCCTCTTTTTGATCACTGAGTTTCACTCCTCAAAATGTTGATACTGATGAGAAAAACGCCCGGATCCAATATCCAGGCGTTTTTTATTGTACACTAGAACACCGCAGCTAAATCAATTGAATAACGAGCGCATTCCAGAAAGTTGGGCTGAGACAGAATGATCGTACATCTTGTCATCAATCCGGATGGTCAAACCACCCAATAAGTCAGGGTCCACCATAAAAGCAATATCCGGTTCGCCAGTCGTTCTCTTTAAAATATCTTTTTCAATGACCTCTTTTTCCTTATCGGTCAGAGGCAAAGCGCTGGTAATAACAGCGGATTTCCCCTCGAACTTTTCGCCTTCCAGAACAACAACTTTTCCTGCTTTTACGCTCGAGAAGAATTCATCAACAAGGGCTTTTTGACGTTTTTCATCCAGGGCAGCCCCGAGCAGCTTCTGAGTCGCAGCGATCGCCAGGATTCCCACCTGATCACGGACACCTTTAAGTACGAGGACTTCTTCCTCTTTGGCGTCTTCCTTGGCTTTTTGAATGATCTTCTTGGCTTCTTCTGTAGCTTCGTTCTTGATCGATTCCACCCGCTCCTGGGACTGGGCGATAATCATTTCAGCTTCTTTTCTCGCTTCCGCCAGAACAGCTTCGCGTTCCTGGCCAATATCCTCCCGGACCTTGGCAGCAGCCTCAGTATCCTCTACCTGCTTTTCAAGCATGGCCTGACGTTCGTCAAGGCGCTTTTTGGCAGGTTTCCAGAGAAGAACTGTCAACAGTCCAAATAAGATCAGGAAATTTACTATTTGGGATATCAAAAATGGGCCATTGAT
>Ga0180430_10002834_pt1 | contig 15351 bp, 15 predicted proteins | sample SS_ome_9_FD_132999 | JGI IMG/M metagenome (GOLD analysis project Ga0180430, IMG submission 132999) | Hypersaline lake sediment archaeal communities from the Salton Sea, California, USA - SS_1_S_2 metaG | ecosystem: Environmental > Aquatic > Non-marine Saline and Alkaline > Hypersaline >... | reverse complement strand
CTGGCAATGCGCCAGGCCCGACGATCTGGCCCATGTGCTGGACAACCTCGGCGATCTCGTCGTCAAGGAAGTGCACGGCTCCGGCGGCTACGGCATGCTCGTCGGCCCCAAGGCCACGAAGGAGCAGATCGCCGCCTTCGCCGAGAAGCTGCGCGAGGCGCCCGAGCACTACATCGCCCAGCCGACCCTGTCGCTGTCGACCTGCCCGACCTTCGTGGAGGAAGGCATCGCGCCGCGCCATGTCGACCTCAGGCCCTATTGTCTTGTCGGCGAACGCATCGAACTGGTGCCCGGCGGCCTGACCCGCGTGGCGCTGACCGAAGGCAGCCTTGTCGTGAACTCCTCCCAGGGCGGCGGGGTGAAGGACACATGGGTTCTGGCGGAGTGACGGGATGCTGAGCCGGACCGCCGACAACCTGTTCTGGATCGGCCGCTACGTCGAGCGGGCCGAGATGATGGCGCGGCTGCTGGCCGTGGGCGGGCGGATCGCGCTTCTGCCCGGCGTTCACGGCTACCGCAACGAATGGGAATCGCTTCTGCAGGCCTCGGGCACGGCGGCGGGGTTCCCGCGCAAATACGACGAGCCGGTGCAGCGCAACATCGAAAGCTACCTGTTCTTCGACCGCGACAATCCCTCCTCCGTCGTCTCCTGCCTCGAGGGCGCGCGGGAGAACGCGCGGATCGTGCGCACGGCGCTGACCACCCAGGTCTGGGACGCGGTCAACGGCGCGTTCCAGGAGTTGCGGCAGCTGGAACGCACGCCGCGCAGCGAACTGGACCTCGGCCGCCTGACGGACTGGACGATGCGTCAGTCCGCCCTGTTTCGCGGCGCGATCGACGCCACGCAGCTTCGCAACGACGGCTACGATTTCCTCAACCTCGGCTTCCATCTCGAACGCGCCGACAACACCGCGCGGCTGATGGACGTGAAGTATTTCGTGCTGCTGCCGAAGGCCGATTACGTGGGCACCGGGCTCGACCTCTACCAGTGGCAGACGCTGCTGCGCGCGATCTCGGCGCACCGGGCGTTCCACTGGGCCTATGGCGGCGAGATCACGGCGGCCAAGGTCGCGCATTTCCTGATCCTGAACCGGGCCTGCCCGCGCTCGCTGATCGCCTCGGTCGCGGGGGCGGCGCATCACCTCGATCATGTCGCGCGGGCCTACGGCGCCTCGACCCGCGCGCAGGACCTGGTGCGCGCGATGCTGGGCGAACTGGCCGAACTCAGCGTCGAGGACGTGTTCGAGGAGGGGATGCACGAATTCCTGACCCGGTTCATCGGCGCGGTCGGCAACCTCTCGGCCCGCATCCACGACGCCTATCTGAGCGGAGAGGCACGGTGATCCTGACCGTCGCGCATGTCACGACCTACCGCTATGACCGCGAGGTGCGCGGCGCGGTGCAGTCGATCCGGATCTTCCCCTCCGACTGCGAGGGCCAGAGAACGCTCGACTGGGAGGTGATGGTGGACGGCGGGTTGCGCGGCGGGCGTTTCACCGACGGTGCCGGCGACCTGGTCGAGGGCTGGTCGATCCGCGGCCCGGTGAGCGAGGTCGCCGTGCGCGTTTCCGGCACCGTCGAGACCACCGATAGCGCCGGGGTGCTGCTTGGCCACCGCGAGGTTCTGCCGCCTCACGCCTGGCTGCGCCCGACACCGCCGATCCGGCCCGATGCCGGCCTGTCGGAGATGGCGCGCGGCGCCGTGGCCGGGGCCGGCGACCCGCTTGAGCGGGCGCACCGGCTGGCCGGGGCGGTGGCCGGCGCGATCGCCTACCGCCCCGGCGCCACCGATGCCCATACCACCGCCGCCGAGGCGCTGGCCCAGGGCGAGGGCGTGTGCCAGGACCATGCCCAGGCGCTGATCGCCTGCGCCCATGCGATCGGCCAGCCGGCGCGCTACGTCTCGGGCTATCTCTTCGCCACCGAGGACGGCACCCCGCACGAGGCCGCGCATGCCTGGGCGGAGCTTTGGGTCGAGGGGCTGGGGTGGGTCGGCTTCGACCCGGCCAACGGCTGCTGCCCGGACGCGCGCTACATCCGCCTCGCCTCGGGCCACGATGCGCGCGACGCCGCGCCGATCCGCGGTATCGCGCTGGGCATGGCGGACGAAACGCTCGATGTCAGCGTTGCGGTGCAGGCCGGGCAGCAATAGTCTCGCCCGGCCGGGATTTCGGGGAAACGGACATGACCTATTGCGTGGGACTGCTGCTCGATGCCGGAATGGTTCTGCTGTCCGACACCCGCACCAATGCCGGGCTCGACAATATCGCGACCTACCAGAAGATGTTCTGCTTCGAGGAGCCGGGCGAACGCGTGATCGCGATCCTGACGGCGGGCAGCCTGTCGACCACCCAGACCGCCATCGCCCGGCTGCGCGAGGCGATCGACGACCCCGAGGCCGGGCCCGAAAGCTCGATCATGCTGGCGCCGACGATGCTGGCGGTGGCCGAGATCGTCGGCAACACGATGGCCACGGTGCGCAAGGACATCGAGGCGAAGATGTCCGCCTCGGAGGTGTCGGTGACCGCCTCGATGATCGTGGCCGGCCAGCGCGCCGGCGGCGCGATGCGGATGTTCCTGATCTACCCGGAAGGCAATTTCATCGAGGCGACGGAGGATACGCCGTTCCTGCAGATCGGCGAACACAAGTACGGCAAGCCGATCCTCGACCGGGTGGTGAAACGCTCCACCTCGCTGGCGGATGCGCAGAAGGCGGTGCTGCTGTCGATGGATTCGACGCTGCGCTCGAACCTGTCGGTGGGCATGCCGCTCGACTTGGCGGTGATCGAGAAGGACGCCTGCCGCGTCACGCTCCGGCGCCGGATCGAGGCCGGCGACGAAGGCTTTCGCGCGATGTCCGAGGCGTGGTCGGCCGCGCTGCGCGAAAGCTTCTCCAAGGTGCCGGTCTAGCCGTCTCCGGCCGCGCCGAACCAGGCCGTCGCGGCATCGTAGAAGGCGGTACGGATCGGTTCGGCCTCCATCATCACCTCGTGTTCGGCGCCCTCCACGATCTCCAGCCGGCCGCCCGGCCAGCGCGCCATCCGGTCATGGATCGGGCGCGGATCGACCACCCGTTCGCGGCTGCCCAGAACCGTCAGCGCCGGGACCGCCGGCGCGGGCAGACGCCGCAGGTTCCGCGTTTCGCGCAAGGCCTCGTGCAGCCAGTGCAGGCTGGGCCCGCCCAGCGCCAGCGCCGGTTCCGCCGTGATCTGGCCGCGCATGAAGGCAAACATCTCGGGGTCCGTCGTCAGCACGTTGTCCTCGAACGCCGCCGCCATGGCGTAGTTCACCGGGCCGGTTCCCGGCGCGTAGCGATGACCCTGGCCCAGATGGCGGGCCGTTGCGGCCAGCGCCCGGGCGACCGGGCGCAGCGCCTGCGCGATCCGGATGCCCCACATCGGCGCCGAGAACACCGCCCGGCGCACCGGGAACCCCTCGATCAGGGCGCGCAGCCCGATGCAGCCGCCCATCGAATGGGCGAGCATGTGATGCGGTTCGGGCAGGCCAAGGCCGCGCACCGCCGCCAGCATCGCCGCGAGATCGCGCTGGTAGTCGGCGAAGTGATGCACATGGCCGGTCTCGCCGTCGTCCAGCAACCGGTCCGACAGGCCCTGTCCGCGCCAGTCCAGCACGGCGGCCGCATAGCCCCGCGCCGCCAGTTCGGCCACGGTGGGGCCGTATTTCTCGATGTATTCCGTGCGCCCCGTCAGGATCAGCACGGTACCGCGCCCGCCCGACGGCCAGGCCGCGAGGCGCAGCCGCACCCCGTCGGCCGCGGTCAGCCAGTGGGCCGCGCCGCCCGCCGGCGCGCGGGCCAGCGCGGCGTGGAACGGCGCGGGCTCCATCAGGCCAGCGCGGACGCCAGCTGCATCGCCAGCCCCATGTTGCCGTCGACCTTGAGGCGGCCGGACATGAAGGCTGTCGTCGGGTTGACCTCGCCGTTCAGGATGCCCTCGAAGGTCTCGGCATCGGCGGTCAGCGTGACCTCGGCCTCGTCGTCGGCGGCGCGCACGCCGGCCTCGTCGACCATCACGGCGCCCTCGTCCGCGATCACGAACTTGACGCTGCCGGGCAGCGGGCCGGTGATCTTCTCGCTCAGGGCGGCCACGGCCGCGGTGACGACATCGCTCATCGTTCCTCCGAATGTGACTGGCGGGGTCTTCTCATCGCCCGCAGGAAACCTACAATCAGGTTATGACACGCCTGTTCGCAAATGCCAGACATGCCGTCGCGGCACTGGTCCTGCTGCTCGCCGGATCGGCGGCCTGGGCGCAGGATGACCCGTTGGCGGACCTGTTCGCCGATCTCGCCGATCCCGACAACGCCTATTGGGAGCGCACGGAATCGGACATCCAGCGCGAATGGTCGAAATCCGGATCGGCGGCGATGGACATGCTGCTCAAGCGCGGCGAGCGCGCGATGGAAGAGGGCGATCTCGACGCCGCGATCGCCCATCTCACGGCGTTGACCGATCGCGCGCCCGATTTCGCCGAGGGCTGGAACGCGCGCGCCACCGCCTATTTCCTCGCCGGGCTCTACGGGCCCTCGGTCGAGGATATCGGCCGGGTGCTGGCGCTGGAGCCACGGCATTTCGGCGCGCTCGCCGGGCTTGGCATGATCCTGCGCGAGACCGGCGACAAGGAAGCCGCGCTGGCGGCCTTCCGGGCGGCGAGGGCTATACATCCGCACCGGCCGGACATAGATCAGGCCGTGCAGGGCCTGGAGCGGGAGCTCGAGGGCATCGCCCTTTAGGAGTGCGGGCATGACGGCCGAGGCGAGGATCACGGCGGTCCTCGGACCGACGAACACCGGCAAGACCCATTACGCGATCGAACGGATGCTGGCGCATCGCACCGGGGTGATCGGCCTGCCGCTGCGGCTGCTCGCGCGCGAGGTCTACGACCGGATCGTGGCGGCACGCGGCCCCTCCGTCGTCGCGCTGGTCACCGGCGAGGAGCGGATCGTGCCGGAGCGGACGCAATACTGGGTCTGCACGGTCGAGGCGATGCCCGAGGCGATCGGCGCCGATTTCGTGGCGGTGGACGAGATCCAGCTTTGCGCCGATCCCGAGCGCGGCCATGTCTTCACCGACCGGCTGCTGAACGCCCGCGGGCTGCACGAAACCCTGTTCCTGGGCTCCGACACGATGCGCGGCGCGATTGCCGCGCTGGTGCCGAAGGTGCAGTTCATGAAGCGCGAGAGATTTTCCGAGCTTTCCTGGGCTGGTTCGAAAAAGATAAGCCGGATGCCCACGCGCTCGGCCATCGTCGGGTTTTCGGTCGAGAACGTCTATGCAATCGCCGAACTGATCCGCCGCCAGAAGGGCGGCTGCGCGGTTGTCATGGGCGCGCTCAGCCCCCGCACCCGGAACGCTCAGGTTGCGATGTATCAAAACGGCGACGTCGATTACCTCGTCGCGACCGACGCGATCGGCATGGGGCTCAATCTCGATATCGGCCATGTCGCCTTTTCCGCCACCGGCAAATTCGACGGCCGCCGCGTCCGCCCGCTGTTCCCGCACGAGATCGGCCAGATCGCCGGTCGCGCGGGCCGGCATGTGCAGCCGGGCACCTTCGGGGTGACGGGCGAGGCCGGCACCCTGCCCGACGAGGTGATCGGGGCGGTGGAAAACCACCGCTTCGCCCCGATCCAGCGGCTGCAATGGCGCAACCCGCGGCTGGAGTTCGGCACGGTGGCGCGGCTGGTCGAGGCGCTGGAACGGGGGCCGGGCGACGAATGGCTGACCCGCGGCCGCGAGGCCGACGACGTGGCGGCGCTGAAATCGCTGTCCGAGATGCCCGAGGTGCGCGACCGTGTGGGCGGCCCGCGCGACGTGCGGCTGTTGTGGGATGTGTGCCGGATTCCCGATTTCCGCGGCATCTCGACCACCGAACACGCCACGCTGCTGGCCCGGCTGTTCGGCTTCCTGCACGGTTCGGGCCACGTGCCGGATGACTGGCTGGCCCGCCAGATCGCGCGGATCGACCGGACCGAGGGCGATATCGACGCGCTGTCGCGCCGGCTGGCCTTCATCCGCACATGGACCTATGTCGCGCAGCGCAAGGGCTGGGTGGCCGACGAAAGCCATTGGCGCGGCGAAACGCGCGCGGTAGAAGACCGCCTGTCGGATGCGCTGCACGGCGCGCTGACCAGGCGTTTCGTCGACCGGCGCACATCCGTGCTTCTGCGCCGGTTGAAGCAGAAGGAGGCTCTCGTGGCCGATGTGAACGAGAACGGCGAGGTGACGGTCGAGGGCCAGTTCGTCGGCCGGCTGGAAGGCTTCCGGTTCCGGCAGGACGACAGCGGCTCTCCCGACGAGGCGCGGACGCTGCGGCAGGCCGCCGAACAGGCGCTCAGGCCCGAGTTCCACCTGCGCGCCGACCGGTTCTACAACGCGCCGGACACGGAACTGGACTTCACCGAACAGGGCGGGCTGATGTGGGGCGCCTCCGCCGTCGGCAAGCTGGTCGCCGGGGCCGAGGCGCTGAAGCCCGAGGTCCGCGCCTTCGTCGACGAGGAGGCGGGCGAGGAGGTGGCCGAGAAGGTGCGCCGCCGGCTTCAGCATTTCATCGACCGCAAGATCGCCACGCTCTACGAGCCGCTGCTGGCGATGTCGCGCGACGAGGCGCTGACCGGGCTGGCGCGCGGCTTCGCGTTCCGGCTGGTCGAGGCGCTGGGCGTGCTGCCGCGCGAGCGCGTCGCCGCCGAGGTCAAGGATCTGGACCAGGAGGCCCGCGGCGCGCTGCGCAAGCACGGCGTTCGGTTCGGGCAATACACGATTTTCCTGCCGGCGCTTTTGAAACCCGCGCCGACGCGGCTGCGGCTGGTGCTGTGGTCGCTGGCCAACGGGCTGGACGAGTTTCCCGAAAGCCCGCCGCCGGGGCTGGTGACGATCCCCGGCATCCCCGACGTGCCGAAGGGCTATTACACGCTGTCGGGCTATCATGCCGCCGGGCAGCGCGCGATCCGGATCGACATGCTGGAACGGCTGGCCGACATGCTGCGCAGCCAGGACAGCCGCGCCGGGTTCGAGGCGACGGCGGACATGCTGTCGATCACCGGGATGACGCTGGAACAGTTCGCCGACCTGATGGCGGGGCTGGGCTACCGCGGCGAGAAGGGCGAACGCCCGAAGGCCCGGCCCGCGGCGGACCCGGCCGCCGGGGCGGCCCCCGCGGCGCAGCCCGGAACCGAGACCCTGGCGGCCCCCGTCCCCGAGGGCGAAAGCCTGTCGCCGCCGCCCGCCGAGGCCGCGCCCGGGCCCGAACCCGAGACCGGGCCGGCGGCCGAAGGCGCAGCGGGCCGGGACGAAACCGAGGCCGTGACCGAGGTCGTGCCGGAGGCCGTGACCGAGGCCGGGGAGGCCGCCGAAGGCGTCGCGGCCGATGCCGAGACCGAGACCGAGACGGAGGTGTTCTTTACCTTCACCTGGGCGCCAAGGCCGCGCGGGCCGCGCCCCGAACGCGGCGACAAGGGCGAGCGGGGCGAGCGCGGCCAGCGTCCGCCGCGTGGCGAACGGGCCGGCGGCGGCAAGGGCGGCAAGCCCGGCAAGGGGCCCAAGCGCGGGCCCAAGGACAAGGCCGCCGAGAAGGCCGGCCGCAACTTCGAGGCCAAGCCCCAGCGCGACGCCAGGAAGGACCGGATCGACCCCGACAACCCCTTCGCGGCGGCGTTGGCGAAGTTGAAGTTTGGTGACTGACTTGTCAGGTTTGGTGGTGACGTAACGAGGTGTGGCAATGGGCGAAGTGGTCGACAAGCTGACGGCGACGCAGGCGATTGAGCGGGCCTTCGCGGTCTTTCGGGAATTCTATGGTTCCGTCGAAACAGACAATGTCTTGCTGGAGGGCGTTGAACTCGACCGGGAGGCATGGCTCATCACCATCGGTTTCGACTTCGGGCGCAAGCGAGAGACGAGGTTCGGACCACAGTTGTTTCCGGACGGTTTTCGGGAGCCTGTTCGAGAGAAACGCCGTTTCCATCTGCGCGCCTCGGACGGCGAATTCTTGAAGATGGACTGACCGTGCGCGCCGTCTTGCTGGACACGGCACCGCTGGTTCTGTTCATCGTGGGAAATCTTGACCCGGGGAGGATTGGGGGGCGACGGCTGGAAGCTTTCAATGCCGATGTTCTGGACTATCTCAACGAAGCGGTGGCTAGGTTTCCGCGTCATGTGTCGGTGCCCAACGTGCTGACCGAAGCCTCGAACCATATCGGCGCGGGAAACCAGCAGTTGGCCAAGGGCGCCGCGGAAGCGCTCGGTTATTACATCGACAGCTTCGTGGATGAGATCTACCGGCCGAGCGACGAGGTTGTGGCCGGGGGTTACTATCGAAGCGTTGGCCTGTCCGACGCAGCTATCCTTGACTGTCTGCGGCACGACATGACCGTGATCACGGCCGATCATGAGCTTTACGCGCGGGTTCATGAGAAGGGCGGATCGGCGATCAATCTGTTCCACCGAATGACGCCTCGCTGATGACTGCAAGCGAACGCATCCGGCTCGACAAGTGGCTGCACCACGCCCGGTTCTGGAAGACCCGGTCGGCGGCCGCCGAGGCGGTGGCGGGCGGAAAGGTGCGGTTGAACGGCCGGCGGGTGACGAAGGCCGCGCAGCCGGTGGGCCCCGGCGACACGCTGACCTTCGTGCAGGGCGCGCGCGTGCGTGTCATCCGGGTTCTGGCCCCCGGCCATCGCCGCGGCCCGGCGGAGGAGGCGCGCGGCCTTTATCACGATCTCGACGGGCCCGGGGACGCGGCGGGCGAAGCGCCCGCCACGGCTTGAACCGGCCCGCATCTGCCGCTACGTAGCACCGAGAGCGATCTTCGGGGGCGCCCATGACCTATGTCGTCACGGAAAACTGCATCGGCTGCAAATACACCGACTGCGTCGAGGTCTGCCCGGTCGACTGTTTCTACGAGGGCGAGAACACCCTGGTGATCCATCCCGACGAATGCATCGACTGCGGCGTCTGCGAACCCGAATGCCCCGCCGACGCGATCCGGCCCGATACCGAGCCGGACATGGAGAAATGGGTGGAGTTCAACCGCAAGTATTCCGAACTCTGGCCCGTGATCACCTCCAAGCGCGACCCGCTGCCGGGCGCCGAGGAACGCGACGGCGAATCGGGCAAGATGGAAAAATACTTCTCCGAGGCGCCCGGCGAGGGCGACTGAGGCTGATTCGCCGGCGATTCGCCGACGCTTGCTTCTGCGCTGCGGCACGATCCCCCGGAAACGGCCCCTCAGACCCTTGGATTTCAACGATTCCGCCCGGCTGTGGCGGCCAGCGCTTTGAAAATCGCCGATTCTTTGCTATATTCCTGTTACATATGGATCAGGGGACCGCGATCTTCCGCCGACACCACTCGCCGACGGAGGGTTTTTCCAGCGCCACGCAAAGCCGCGACCGGGGGGATATGCCGCCGGACGCGCTTTCTGTCGCGCCTTGGCCGGGCCCTGCTTGGGGAAGTGACCGAATGACCAAGAGCAAGAAGAACGATTTCCGCCCGAACGACTTCGTGGTCTACCCGGCGCATGGCGTCGGCCGGATCGTGTCGATCGAAGAGCAGGAAATCGCCGGCATCAAGCTGGAACTGTTCGTCATCTCGTTCGAGAAGGACAAGATGACCCTGCGCGTGCCGACCCACAAGGCGACCGAGATCGGCATGCGGTCCCTGTCTTCCCCCGACGTCGTCTCGAAGGCGATGGAAACGCTCAAGGGCAAGGCGCGGGTGAAGCGCGCGATGTGGTCGCGCCGGGCCCAGGAATACGAACAGAAGATCAATTCCGGCGACCTGCTGTCGATCGCGGAGGTGGTGCGCGACCTGCACCGCACCGACGAACAGCGCGAACAATCCTATTCCGAGCGCCAGCTTTACGAGGCGGCGCTGGAACGGCTGACGCGCGAGGTCGCCGCGGTGTCCGGCACCGACGAGGCCGGCGCGCAGAAGGCCGTCGACGACGTGCTGCTGTCGCGCGCGGCCTGATCCGCGATCCGTAGCCCTGCAAGGCCCGCGGCGCCGCCGCGGGCCGTTTCACGTCTTGCGCCGCTCAGCGCAGCGGTTCGTCCGGCGCGTCCTCGTCCGGCAGGCCATGGAACCGGGCGATCAGCGCCGCCTCCTGCTCGCGGTTGAGTTCGCGGGCGCGGGCGATGTATTCGGGGTTCTTGTCGATCGGCACGCCGGGTTTCCACAGCGGCGCGAGGTCGCGCACCGCGGCGCGATCCATCTTGTAGTAGATCTTTTCCAGCTCCGACGCCTCGTATTCCGACAGGCCGGCGTTTTCCAGCACGTAGCGCGCCACCCGGAGCGAGCTGTCGAACAACTCGCGCACGATGTCGTCGGCCCCGGCCTGGTAAAGCTCGAACACGTGTTCGCGGTCGCGCGCGCGGGCGACGATATGCAGGTCCGGCCGTTGCCGGCGGGCATAGGCGACCAGCCGCGTGGTGGCGTTCTTGTCATCGAGACAGGCGACCAGAACCCGCGCCTTGTCGATCCCCGCCGCGCTCAGAAGCTCGGGCCGCGTCGGATCGCCGTAATAGCCCTTGAACCCGAAGGTCCGCATCAGCCGGATCGTTTCAAGGCTGTGGTCGAGCACCGTGGTCTTGAAGCCCGACATCGTGACCATCCGGTTCACCACCTGCCCGAACCGGCCGATCCCGGCGATGATGATCGGCTGCTGATCGTCGATCTCGTCATGCGTCTCCTGGCCGTGATCCTCGCCCATCCGGGCCGCGAGCCTGTCGTGCAGGATGAACAGCAGCGGCGTCAGCAGCATCGTCAGCGCAACCACCAGCAGCACAACCTGCGCCAGGTCGGTCGGCAGGATCCGCTGGCCGAGCGCGAAGGAGACCAGCACGAAGCCGAATTCACCGGCCTGCGCCAGACCCAGCGTGAACAGCCACATGTCGCGGCCATGCAGCCGGAACGCGCGGCCCAGCCCGTACAGCACCAGCGCCTTGACCGCGACAAGGCCGAAGGTCAGCCCCAGGATCGTGCCGGGGGCGGACAGGAAGATGTCGAAATCGATCCCCGCGCCCACGGTGATGAAGAACAGCCCCAGAAGCAGCCCCTTGAAGGGCGCGATGTCGCTTTCAAGCTCGTGCTTGAATTCCGAATTCGCCAGCACCACGCCGGCCAGGAAGGTGCCCAGAGCCGGCGACAGCCCGACAAGGTTCATCAGCGAGGCGATGGCGACGACGATCATCAGCGCCACCGCCGTGTTGATCTCGCGCAGGCGCGCGGCATGGACGAAGCGGAACAGCGGATGGACGAGGAAATGCCCCGCCAGCACGATCGCGGCCACCGCGCCCAGCGTCACCAGCGTCACCCCCCAGCCGGGCAGCGATTCCAGCAGGTGCGAGGCGCCGTGTCCGTGGCCGTCGGCCTCGGTCAGGGCCCGCGCGCCGGGCAGCGCCAGCAGCGGCAGCACGGCGAGCATCGGGATCACCGCGATGTCCTGCATCAGAAGCACCGAGAAGGCGGATCGCCCGCCGCCGGTCTGCATCAGCCGCTTTTCCGTCAGCGTCTGCAGCACGATCGCGGTGGAGGACAGCGAAAAGATCATCCCCAGCGCCACCGCCACCCGCCAGTCCTGCCCCAGCGCGATCGCGGCCGCCGTCACCAGCGCCATCGTCAGCACGATCTGCAACCCGCCAAGGCCCAGAAGCCTGTCACGCATCCCCCAGAGCGCGCGCGGCTCAAGCTCCAGCCCGATCAGGAACAGCATCAGCACCACGCCGAATTCCGCGAAATGCTGCAACTCGGCCATCTCGTCGGCGGAATGGCCCATGAACTGGCCCAGAACGATCCCGGCGATCAGGTAGCCAAGGACGGACCCGAGGCCGAAGCGCGTGGCCAGCGGCACCGCGACGACCATCGCGGCAAGGTAGAAGGTGGCCTGGAACAGGAAGGCTTCCATCGTTTCCTCAGGTCGGCAGCGGGGCGTCGGGCTTGCACTGGTCCATCACGATCTGGCTTTGCACCCGCGCGACGGCCGGGTGCGGCAGCAGGATCTCGTGGATCAGACGGTTCAGGGCGGCAAGGTCGCTGCAATAGACCCGCAGCAGGTAATCGGCCTCGCCCGTCAGGGTCCAGGCGCTGACGATCTCGGGCCGGGTCGCGGCGAGACGGGCGAAGCTGGCCGAGGTTTCCGGCCCGTGCAGCGCCATCTGCACCTGCACGAAGGCCTGCACGCCAAGGCCCAGCCGCTCCGGGTCCAGGCGGGCGGCATAGCCGCGGATGATGCCCTCCGCCTCCAGCCGCTGGCGCCGCCGTCCGGCCTGGCTGGGCGACAGGTTCAGCGTGTCGCCCAGTTCGTGCGCGGTCAGATGCGCGTCGCGTTGCAGCGCGGCCAGAAGCCGCGAGTCGGTCTCGTCGATCTCGATGCGGGGATTCTTCATCAATCCTTATCCTGACGCGCGTTCTGCGCGCCGTCACCGAACTTCCTGCGCAATTTCGCGCAAATCGCGCGCGCAAACAATGGCATGATTTTCCTGCGAAGAACAGGAGTATGCCATGGGCCCCTTCCCGCATTCCGCGCCCCGCGCGACGATCGGCGCCGACAACCCCGCCGGCACCGACGGTTTCGAATTCGTCGAATTCGCCCATCCCGATCCGCAGGCGCTGCGCGATCTCTTTGCCCGCATGGGCTACCAGCTGACCGCCCGGCACCGGTCGAAGGCCATCGAGCTGTGGCAGCAGGGCGATATCACCTACGTCCTGAACGCCGAACCGGGCAGCCACGCGATGAATTTCGTCGCCGAACACGGCCCCTGCGCCCCGGCGATGGGCTGGCGCGTGGTGGATGCCGACCATGCCTTCCGGCACGCGGTGGCGAGGGGCGCGACGCCCTACGAGGGCGCGAACAAGACGCTCGATGCCCCGGCGATCGTCGGGATCGGCGGCAGCCTGATCTATTTCGTCGATCGTTACGGCGACGGCGCCAACCCCTATGACGCGGAGTTCGAGTTCATCGCCGCGCCGAAACCCGAGGGCGTGGGCTTCTATTATCTCGATCACCTCACCCACAACGTCCACAAGGGCAACATGGATGTCTGGTTCCGGTTCTATGGCGAGATCTTCAATTTCCGCCAGATCCGGTTCTTCGACATCGAGGGCAAGTATACCGGGCTTTACTCCCGCGCGCTGACCTCGCCCTGCGGCCGCATCCGGATCCCGATCAACGAGGATCGGGGCGAGACCGGGCAGATCGTGGAATACCTGAAGCGCTACAACGGCGAGGGCATCCAGCACATCGCCGTCGGCACCGAGGACATCTACGGCGCGACCGACGCGATCCACGACCGTGGCCTGCGCTTCATGCCGAAACCGCCGATGGCCTACTACGAGATGAGCCGCGAGCGCGTGACCGGCCACGAGGAACCGGTCGACGAGATGGCCCGCCACGGCATCCTGATCGACGGCGAGGGCGTGGTCGACGGCGGCGAAACCCGGATCCTCCTGCAGATCTTCTCGAAGACCGTGATCGGCCCGATTTTCTTCGAGTTCATCCAGCGCAAGGGCGACGACGGGTTCGGCGAGGGCAACTTCCGGGCGCTGTTCGAATCGATCGAACAGGACCAGATCGAGCGCGGCGTCCTGAAGGCCGGCTGAGGAGGAGCGGCCGGTCCCGCAGGGGGGAAGGGCGCGCGCCGAGGGGTGCGCGCCCGTTTTCTTCGTCAGCCCTCGCGCGGCATCTTCAGCACGATGGTGCGGCCGTTCTTGACGTAGCTCAGTTCGGTTTCGGAAATCGCCGCGACCCGGCCGCCGTCCAGCCGGTCGCCGACCTCGACACGCAGGAACCGCCCCGTCGGGGTGCGCACCAGCGCGCGCCGCGACCCGGAGGTGCCATAGACGCCGATCAGGTTCAACTCGTTGAGGCGCAAGGCATTCTCCACCGTCGCCTCGCGGGCGACCGCGGCGGTGGTGGGGATGTCGGGCACGGTGTCGCGCGCCTCGGGTTCCGGTTCCGCCTCGGCCTCGGGCAGCGCCGCGGGGGTTGGCGCGGCGGCGGTGGCCTCGGGCTGCGGCGCGACGGCCTGTTGCAGCGCCGCGGCGATCCCGGCCGAGAAGTCCCGCGGCCGCGGCGCCGGACGCGGCGAGATCGCCACGGCGGCCGGGCTGGCGGCGGCCAATTGGGCGGCCCGCGCGGCCGCGGCTTGCGCCAGCGCCAGCGCCTCGGCGCTGGGCGGGCGCGGACGAACCTCTGCGAGGGCCGGATCGGCGGCGGGGGCCGGGCCGGGATCGGCCGTCTCCGGCGCCGGCGCGAGGGCGGTGTCGCGCAGCGCCGCGGGCGGCGGTCGCGGCCGGGTTCCGGCCAGGGCCGGATCGGCCGCCGGCACCGGCGCGGCCGCCGCGATCCCGTCGGTGTCGTCCGCCGCGGCCGGCGGCGCGGTTTCCGGCGCTTCCGCATCCTGATCGGGCAGGGCATCTTCGGGCCGCGGGGCGGGGCGGAACTCGCGCAGCGGATCGGGCTCCGCCGGCGCCGCGTCGATGGGGTCGGCGACCGTTTCGGGGGCTGCCTCGGGGGCGGGGGCCGCCGCCGGGCGCTCGGGCGCGATGATCGGCGGGCGGCCCGCGAACAGCGTCACGCCCTCCGCGGTCACCACGCCCTCGGGCGTCGGGATGATCCGGCCCAGCGCGTCGCGGCGCGGCGGCGGCGCGTAGGGCGGCGGGTTCGGCAGCGCCGCGGGGGGGCGTTCCGCCGCGGGCAGGGCGGCGGTCAGCAGGGTCGCCGCCGCGCCGGTCCCGATATCGCGGTCGCGTTCCGTCCGCAGCGCGGCGTCGGGCCGGTCGGGGGCCGGGGCCATCGTCGCCGGTGGCGCGACCGTCCAGACCCCGGTGAGTTCGTAGCGCACATCCGGATCGATCGGCTGTGCCCGGGCGACCTCGGTCGCGGCGGGGGCCGGGTCGTCCTGCGCCGCGGGGGCGGGATCGGCCGTGGCGGCCGGCGCCTGCGCGGGCGGGGCGGTCACCGGCGCGGCGGCCGTCGTCTGCGGCACCGGCGCCGCCTCGGCCTCGGAGGCGGCCGTGGGCTGCGCCGGCGGCTCGGGCGAGACCACCGGCGGGGCATCGGCCGGTGCCGGCGTCTGCGCGACCTCGGGGGCAACGGGGCCGGCATCGGGTTTGGCCGGTCGCGTCGGCGGTTCCGGGGGGCGGTTGTCCGGCGCCGTCGCCACCACCTCCGCGGCCGGGGCGGCATCGACATCGGGGCTCAGCGGCGGCGGCGCGGCGATCGCGGTCTCGACCTCGGCCGGGCCGGCCGGTTCGGCCATGCCGTCGATCTCGGCCGGGCCGCGGCCAAGGATCAGCCACAGCAGCAGCACGGCAAGGATCACCGCTGCCGCGACGAG
>Ga0180430_10002833_pt1 | contig 15352 bp, 14 predicted proteins | sample SS_ome_9_FD_132999 | JGI IMG/M metagenome (GOLD analysis project Ga0180430, IMG submission 132999) | Hypersaline lake sediment archaeal communities from the Salton Sea, California, USA - SS_1_S_2 metaG | ecosystem: Environmental > Aquatic > Non-marine Saline and Alkaline > Hypersaline >... | reverse complement strand
TTTGCTGGCCAATGAGAGTTACTACAAAGGGCATGCGGTAAATTGGGATCCCAATGCCATGAAACTTATCTAACAGGAGAAATTGAACTATGAAAAAACTAATGATTAGTCTGAGCCTGCTGTTGATGCTGGCTCTTTTATCTGCACAGGACAAGCCTTTGAATATTGTAGTACTTGGAGCCCATCCGGACGACTGTGAAGCCGATGCCGGAGGACTGGCCATTATGTATGCCAACATGGGGCACCGTGTAAAGTTTGTGTCCCTGACCAACGGAGATGCCGGACACTTTGACAAGGGTGGTGGTGCGCTGGCCAGGATCCGCCATGCCGAATCGCTGGAAGCCGCTAAAATTTATGGGGTAGAGGAATATGTGATCCTGAACAATCACGACGGTGAATTAATGCCCACCCTGGAGAACCGGCACCAGGTAATTCGTGAGATCCGGACCTGGAACGCAGATATTGTGATTGGACCCAGGCCCAACGATTACCATCCCGATCACAGAAATACGGCCATACTGATGCAGGATGCAGCCTACCTGGTTATAGTACCCAATGTGGTGCCGGAAGTTCCTCCCCTGGAAAAAAATCCGGTTTTCCTCTTTGCCATGGACAGGTTTCAGAAACCCAGTCCCTTTGAACCCCATGTGGCAGTAGATATCGACGAGGTATTTATGCAAAAAATTGCAGGCATGGCTGCCCACGAATCTCAGCACTTCGAGTGGCTGCCCTGGACCTCAGGCACACTGGAGAGCATCCCGGAAGATAAGGAAGCACGTTTGGAGAACCTGGCAAAAAGAAGACCCTTTTCACCTACTAAAGACGTCAGGGAGTGTCTGAGGCTCTGGTATGGTGATCACGCCGATAATGTGAATCATGTGGAAGCTTTTGAGATCTGCGAATACGGAAAACGCCCAGGAAAAGCAGAGCTCCTCAGACTTTTCCCCATGTTGCCTCAGTAGCCTATAACTTCTTAAAACTGTATTCCCGTCCGAACTGGTGGACGATCATTTCCTGTCCGCCTTCGGAATTTTCCTGAAAGACAAAAACAACACCGTCTTCGGGATTGAAAAATCTATTCTCTGCCTCGGGATAGATATGGAAAATCAGATTATCCCAAAGCTGAAAGCCTTTCAAACCTCCCTCTTCTGAACTAAGCTCAAGGACCAGCTCCTGACCATAATAATTGAGCAAGTATTTTCCGGCAAAAGCTTCCAGCTCTTTATCTTCCAGGGGCCAAAGACTTTTAAGCTCAGGCTTGTACATGCTCCATTCATAGACCTCTGAAAATGCACGAAGTATCTCATCCATCAGGTAGCCACCCATATCTCCATTAGTCATAACCGCCACTCCCTGACCCTGCCGGGTAAAAGCCAGAAGCTGACAACGGAAACCGGCGTTGGATCCGCCATGCCCGAAAGTAATGTTCTCTCCTTCACCCCCGGTTCCCGGTCCCAGTCCATGGTTGTTCATTTGGGGAGTAAGCATTTCATGCACCATCTCCCTGGAAAGTACCTTATTGGACTTTCCTTCATAAGAAAGCTGGACCTCTCTGGCATATTTGAGCAGATCGGTGGGGGTGGTCCAGAGTCCTGCCGCTGCCATCTCGGGATAGGTATGAAATTGTCCTTCTATTTCTTCTCCATCCGTAAGATGGCCGCTAGCTGCGTTCCCCTGATATTCCTCGGGCAGGGGCTGAAGATACGTACTGTTCTCCATGCCCAGTTTTGACAGTACAGTTTCCAGCATCAGCTCAGGGAATTCTTTCCCGCTGAGGTCTGTAAGCATCTTCTGCATTACCGTATAGCCGCCCCCCGAATACCTGTACATGGCTCCCGGAGTTGTGTCCGGAAAGATCCTGCCCGAATTGGCAGGCTCTGTCCCGTTCAATATCTGAACAATGTCCGGGACATCATCTTCCTGAGAATATCCTCCAAATCCGTGAACCGTCAATCCTGCCGAGTGAGAGAGCAGTCGTCTCAGGCTTACCTTATGCGTTTCGGTAAACAGATTCTCCTCCACCTGCCAGTCCGCCAGGTAATTGTTCACATTCTCATCCAGGTCCAATTTTCCCTCTTCCACCATAGAAAGAGCCGCCATGGCAGCTACGGGCTTAGAGATGGACGCCGCCTGAAACAGGGTATGCTCATCCACCTTCCTGGAACTGTCAGCCGTAGTAAAACCATAGCCCCTGGACCAGACAATTTCACCATCGTTCATAAAAGCAATGCTTACACCGGGAATGTTGTAGTTCTTCATTCGCTCATGAATATTAAAACCCTCTGTGTCCTGCCCTTCAATAAGAATGGAGGGCAGCAGGGAATTTTCAATGGTTTCGATCAAAAGAAGGTCTTCCTCACCCTTAGGGGTACAGGAGGCCAGGAAAATCAAGAGGCCGGAAATAAGAATGGATACTATTCCATGGGTAGAACTCAGGTATTTCATACTCGGCGATGGTGTTAATAAATTAGGACGCCAAGTTAGCTTTTCTGGACATTATATACCAGAATGAAACCTGCTTCAGCTAATTATTCATAAGGATAAGTGCTATCTTGCACCTGAACCAATACCCACTTTTCCCATGAAAAACAAATTACCTTTCCTGCTAGCACTGGTCTTTTTTGCCTTAAGCTCATGCTCTCTGACGGCCGACAACACCCCGAGCCAGGAAAAAGCACCCGAACTGGATTATTTCCAGCTCACCAAGTATAACTATGACAATGAAGCGCAACTTTCTGTGCTGGAGGATTATTTCGCCTCTGCCCTACTGCCTGCTCTTCATAAGGCCGGAGTGAAAGATGTGGGAGTATTCAAAGCCATCGAAGGGCTCAATGAAGAAAAAAATTACATCATGCTTCTCGTTCCTTATACAAGCCTGGATCTCTTTGAAAAGATGCCGGATCTGCTGGAAAAAGACCCCGAATATCTGCAGGCAGCCGGTGCTTACATTGATGCACCCCACGACCAACCACCCTATTCACGCATGGAAAGCTTTATACTTCGCTCATTCAGTGCCACACCGAATATGGCCCTGCCAGAGCTAAGTTCACCCAGAGCTGCAAGGGTATATGAACTGCGGAGTTATGAAGCTGCCACGGAGAAGTTATATAAGCTGAAGGTAGAGATGTTTAACGAAGGAGAATCGGCCCTCTTCCAGGAACTGGAATTTAATCCTGTTATGTTCTGCGAAGTACTATCCAGCAGTCATATGCCCCACCTCATGTACATGACCACCCACGCCGATACGACTGCCCAAAAAGAAAACTGGGATTCTTTCGGGGTACATCCCGAATGGGATCGCATGAAGAATCTGGAAAGGTACAAGAACACCGTTTCGAAAATAACGAAATACCAGATGTACCCAACAGAATACTCGGATTATTAGAGCTTTAGAATTTTCTCCAGTTCTTCATTGGATACCGTAAGTAGTCCTGAGGCAGGCAGTCGGCGGGTAAGTGTGCGCCAGTTTCTGTCCCGCTCAAATACATAGTCAAAAATGGGCAATGCCTCCTTCAGTCGCCCATTGTTGGCCAGAGCCACTGCCTTCCAGTACTTCATCTCCAGGTTACGGGGAAACATCTTCTCCGCTGCCCCGTATTCTTCCAGGGCAAGCTCCATGTCCTGGTGTTCCACAGCCAGATCGCCCCGGTTCATATGCTCATAGGCACGGTGGACCTTTAAAAGCCGATCCAGCTCCTTCAGGGGATGCTGATGATCGTCTACCCTCAGGTCTATCTTTTTATCACTCCACACCTCCTCCACCTTATCGGGTCCAACTACTATTAATGCGGCTGATTGTTTACCCCGGATATCTCCTCCGGCTGACTGAGCGGCCTGAAGCACCTTGAGGACACGTTCGGCCAGAGGAAGTTCTGCATGATCCAGGAAAGCTTTACTCATGGCCGGCACCACATCGTCGTTAAGCATCATATTGGCCTGCACCGAATAATTCTCGCCGATCACATGAGAAGCTGAGGAGATGCAGCTTTTTCCTGTGTAGGCTGATACCACTCCCTTTACATCCAGAAAGGCAATCTGACGGTAATCGCGGCCCCGGTCGGCAGCCACAAGTATCTGCAAGGCTTCTTCGGCATCCTTGCCCTCTTCCATCAAATCCAGTCCGTTGGGGCCATAAGCCGGATTTACAAAGCTCTGGGTTGCGACCACTCCCACTCCGGACCTTCCCCAGCTTACAATGGTACCAACAGAGAACCAGTGACTTTGAACACCAATGGCCATTTCACCTGTGGAAGCATCCCTGGCCACAATAGAAAAGGTATGGGCCAGGGGATCGCCGGTTAAGGGATGAACCTGAGACCTGGTTGAACAAACAATAAGAAGGAAAAGAAAAGCGAGTGTGAAGGTTTTACTGACTGACATATTCGAAGTTTTACGGGTGTCAGTCAAAAATAGCATTTATTCGTAAAAATGCCCTGTGTGCCAGATACCGTCAAGTCGCCTTACATAGGATTTCAGGATGAATACCCTCTCGGATGGAGGATGATACACGTAAAGATGTTCTCCCCGAATCTCGTACACGGTCTGTGTACTGATTTCTGTATTATCCACTTTGAGGTAGTAGGTACCGTCGGGCATGGCCCTCCACTTAAAGGGAAATTTGGTACCTGTTCTCTTTACCACCAGAGGAACACCCGCAGCAGATAGTGAATTTGATCTTCGCGACTTAGCCTGCTGAACCTTTACATCGGCCAGAGCTTGTTCGGGAGTTTTTTTTGTGCTTGGTTTTTCTGTGTAGACCGGCGGGGATTTTGCAGTTGCAGGGGCTGTTCCAAGAGCTTTATGAAAATAGAAATCACCTACCAGCGAGCTGGATTCCCAGGGGGTTTGTTCTCCCTGACTTTTTTCCAACACATCGGCTCTGACCCCTTTAAATACGTCCTCTACTTTCACTCCCCTTTGTTGCATCCGGGTCAGGAGTGCCTGGGTATAACGGCCGTGATCTTCTTCCCCGTCGGAAGCCACCGATCCCGGGGCTGTGGAATAAGCAATCAATGTGCCCGTTGGGGCTACCATGCTGCTAAGTCCCTGCTTCGTATCCCGGAAAGAGCGTGCAAAGGGGTTGTTCCGGCAGGCATCCAGGATCACAATGTTCACATTGCTTTTGGCACTTTCCATATAAGCCAGCACAAAGCCCATATCAAGGGCCTCATATTCAATCTCCTGCTCAATGTTCATAACTGCCTGCGTGGGAATCAGGTAGTTATAACCATTGACCTGCATTCCGTGACCGGAGTAGTAAAACAGCGCCGTGCCTCCCGTCTTTAGTTTCATCCCAAATTCCCTGACCACCTTTTTCATCTCGTTCTGATTCAGCACATTCTCCCTGAGCATTACCTCAAAACCAGAGCTTTCCAATGCAAGAGCCATGGCTCGGGCATCGTTTACCGGATTTTTCAGGGGACCGGTCAGGTAGGTGGAATTACCAATGACCAGGGCCACCCTGCTTTCTGTCAAGGCCTGGGCATCCACAGAGCAAAGATTCAGGCAAAAGAAAAAAATGAAAAGCAATCCCAAGCGTTTCATAAAAGTTTTCCTAATTTTAATTCAAACATAAACTGACCTATGCTTATACGCAAGTTCTCATTCAGAGTTTTACTGGCTGCATCCATTTTCATCTCACCTGCGGCCCTGGGGCAAAAAAAAGTCGATCTCAGCAAGGCTGAACAAGAAAACAAGGAGCTCTTCAAGGGAGGATATTTCAGGGGCGGAGTGGGCGTATCAAGGGCTAGCTACAATTACGGAAGTCTGTATGAGGACCTGAATCTCAGCCCACTGTCCTTCACCATGGAATACGGCACCCGCATCAACAGAAACTTCGGTACCTACTTTGGTCTCACAGCTAACCTTCTGTTAAAGCCTGTATCGGTCGGACTGTCTGACAATTTGGATCAATGGACCCATGCAAGTCTCCACCTGGGCGGACTCTACTATGTCAAGGGAGGTAATTCCTACTTTGCGCCTGAACTGGGTCTGGGCATTGGCATGCTTGAGACCAGCAATCTGAGCGAAAACACATTGGGTGTCAGCGGCACTATAAAATATGGCTACGACCGGCACCTTGCAGGCAGGTTTTTTGTGGGAGTCCAGGCCTTTTTCAGCTATGCTAACTGCTGGCACCAGGAGGATATCGATCCGGTGACGGGAAATAAACTAAGTTCTCAAACACTCCTTTATGGAGTTCATCTCACTTTCAAAGTAGGAAAATAGTCAGACTTAAGCGGCAATTAATCCTCGGTGATCAGTTTCCTTATCCGCTCAATTTGCTTCTGTTTATTTACCTCACGCAGGCTCTGTGCGGTTTTGGTAAAATAGGAATGGCCCGTAATGAATTTTAGTTGCAGCTTGTTCCAGTCGTTGAAGCTGCCAATTTTGTTCTGCTCGCTCAGCTCTTTATAGAGGTTGTTGGAAACCGGTATCATGTCGCTTCTGCCCAGGTAGTCCAGGTCAGCATCACATATGATCTTCTGATGCAAATCCTTGGGCTCCGGGGGAAGTTTGGTGGCCATAATGATCTTGCATATTTTCTCAATCTGGTCCTCAGTATATCCATAGCCGGGAAGCCACTCCCTGACCATCTGCGTGCCATGATACTCATGATCGTCGTAGGCAACCGTATGGCCTGCGTCGTGAAAGAGTGCTGCAGTTTTTAAGAGCAGGATCTCCTCATCATCCAGTCCTTCGGCCCAGCCAATAAGCTCCACCTCGGTAACCACATCCACCGTATGTTTCACATTATGATAGTAAAGGAAGCCAGGTAGCTCCTTTTCCAGCTTATCCAGCACAAGTTCCTGGATATCATTGAACTGTAGCAGTTTGAACTTGGTGTTAAAGAGGGCATTGGGAAGGCTTCCTTTGCCACTGAGTGAAAACTCCGGACGAATGCCATGTACCACAAACATTTCCAGGTCCCCCTTGTACTTCACAGGCATTTTACCGTAATACTCACATACAAAGAACTCTTTGATCAGCTCATAGGTCATCACCGATATGAGGATCTTTCCGCTGTCGCCCACTCCCTGCATACGATGTGAAATGTTTACCGTATCGCCCTTTATATCGTAACTGATTTTCTTTTTTCCGGAGACATTGGCCGTCACCGGACCCGTATGGATCCCCAGACTCAGATCCCAGTAGCGACGACCGTCAATGCGCCTCAACTGATTCAGAAACATATTCATTTCCAGCGCAGCCATGACTACGTCAATGGGATTGGTGATATTTTTTTCAGGGATTCCACCGGCAGCCATGTAGGTATCCCCAATGGTTTTGATTTTATGGATCCTGTACTTCTTTAGTATTCGGTCAAACTCGATCAGTACCTCGTCCAGCTGATCCATCGCCTTTTCTGCACTCTTATCATCGGTCAATTGCTTAAATCCTCCGATGTAGGCGAAAAGTACCGTGGCCATATTGTACTTTTTCACCCTTTCCTGGGTGGGTGTCGACTCAACAGACTTTACATCCAGATGTAAGTCCTTGAGGCGGAGTTTCATCCTTTCATTTTTCTCAGTCAGCTCGTTAACAGCTTTCCGAAGCTTTTCGTTGGAATTCAGCAGATCCTGGTTATTCTTCACCAGCTTCTGAATCCGTTTCAGCAATTCATCCTGCTTTTGACCCATTTGTTTGATATCTTTGTGAGATATGCTATCTGTTATGAAAAAATCTGTTCCATTTCTTTTCCTGCTGATTGTGGCTTGTGCGCCACTCCTTTCCCAAAAGAACGTAAATTCCTTCGTCGTAGTTTCATATAATGTGGAAAACCTTTTTGATACGATCAATTCTCCTGACTTTGATGACGATGAATTTACCCCTGGAGGAAGCAAAAAATGGACTTATGAGCGCTACGAAAAAAAGTTGCGAGATCTGGGAAAGGTAATACGTTCGGTCCCGGGAAAAGAAGTTCCGGCTCTTTTGGGTCTCGCGGAAGTTGAGAACAAGGAAGTACTTGAAGATTTACTAAAGATCCGTGGACTAAGAAAGGGCAAGTATTCCATAGTGCACGAGGATGGTCCGGATCCCCGCGGAATTGAATGCGCCCTCTTGTATCGACCGGAATTCTTTACCTATAATTCGCACGAATACATAAAGGTTGACGACATCCAGGATCCAGATTATATCCACAGAAGAATTCTGCATGTAAGTGGCACCGGGCCGGAGGGTTCAAATCTCCACATCTTTGTGAATCACTGGAAGTCACGCAGCGGAGGAGAAAAGGAAACCGAAAGAAAAAGAATGTATTCCGCCATCACATTAAGAAAACAGCTGGACCTCCTGCTGGCCAGAGATGCGGATGTGAAAGTGATCATCCTGGGAGATTTCAACGACGAACCCACCAATAACAGCATTCATAAGGGGCTATCAGCCACCAACAAACGAAAGAATATAAGCATGGGTGAGTATTATAACTTCTATTATGATTTACACAATACGGGTAAGGTCGGCACCTACAATTACCAGGGCAGATGGAACATGCTGGACCAGGTGATTGTCTCCTACAGCCTGCTTAATCAGAAGCAGGGACTCAGTACCCAATTCGAAAGGGGCAGGATCCTGAAGGAGGATTTTATGATGTACGAAAGCGAAAAATATAAGGAGCTGCTTCCTTCTGCCACCTATGGCGGACCGCAATACTACGGCGGGCCCAGTGATCATTTGCCTGTCTATGTAGAATTTACCTGGTAAAATGGAATTCAAACTAACTTCGGATTTTCAACCCACAGGTGACCAGCCGGATGCCATCCGACAACTGGTGGAAGGATTCCAGGCGGGTGATTCCTTTCAGACCCTCCTGGGTGTGACCGGGTCGGGAAAAACCTTCACGGTGGCCAACATGATCAGGGAGCTGGGAAGACCGGTTCTGGTGCTAAGTCACAACAAAACCCTGGCAGCTCAGCTATACAGCGAGTTTAAACAATTTTTTCCGGAGAATGCCGTGGAGTATTTTGTAAGCTATTACGATTATTATCAGCCCGAAGCTTACCTGCCGGTTACTGACACCTACATTGAAAAGGACCTTTCGATCAACGATGAAATAGAAAAACTGCGCCTGAGTACGACCTCAGCCCTCTTATCAGGTCGAAGGGATGTGATTGTGGTCTCCTCGGTATCCTGTCTCTACGGCATTGGGAATCCGGACGACTTTCATGCTTCCACCCTTCGAATTGCCAGAAACCAAAGCATCAAGCGGAATGTATTTCTGAGGCAGCTGGTGGATGCCCTCTATTCCAGGAACGAAGTGGATTTCAAACCCGGCACCTTCCGGGTGAGGGGCGATACCGTTGATATCCATCTGGCCTATGCAGACCAGGCCTACAGGGTTGAATTCTGGGGGGACGACATCGACTCCATCAAATCCATCCATCCCGTGACCGGACATACCGTGGAAGAGCATGAAGAAGTGGTTATTTTTCCTGCCAACATTTTCATCACTTCCAAACAGAGAGTGAAGTCTGCCATCGAAGAGATCCAGGACGACATGATGGCTCAGGTAGACTTCTTCAAGAAAGAACAAAAACTAATTGAGGCCCAGCGCATTGAGGAGCGTGTCACCTACGACCTGGAAATGATCAGGGAGCTGGGCTACTGTCCGGGTGTAGAGAACTATTCCAGGTATTTTGACGGCCGTCCCCCGGGAACCCGGCCCTTCTGCTTGCTGGATTACTTTCCGGACGATTTCCTCACGGTCATCGATGAGAGCCACGTGACTCTGCCACAGGTTCATGCCATGTATGGCGGTGACTATTCCAGGAAGAAGAACCTGGTGGAATATGGTTTCCGACTGCCAGCTGCAGTGGACAACCGTCCCCTGAAATTCAACGAATTTGAAAACCTCATAGGACAAACCCTGTTCGTCAGTGCGACTCCGGCCGATTTCGAACTGGAGAAATCCGGTGGTGTGATTGTGGAACAGGTGATAAGGCCCACCGGTCTGGTGGATCCCCTTATTGAACTCAAGCCCAGTCTGAATCAGATTGATCATCTAATAGGAGAGATCAATGCACGGATTGAAAAAAATGAAAGGGTACTGGTGACCACCCTGACCAAGAGGATGGCCGAGGAATTATCTAATTATCTGATCAAACTGAATATCCGGACACGTTACATACATTCCGACGTGGATACCCTGGAACGGGTAGAGATCCTGGAAAGTCTCAGAAAGGGAGCTTTCGATGTGCTGGTGGGGATCAATCTGCTCAGGGAAGGACTGGACCTGCCGGAAGTATCGCTGGTGGCCATTCTGGATGCAGATAAGGAAGGTTTCCTCCGGTCCGAGCGTTCATTAACGCAAACCGCAGGCCGGGCTGCCAGAAATCTGAATGGAAAGGTGATCATGTACGCCGACAAAATCACCCGTTCCATGCAACGAACCATGGATGAGACCACCAGAAGGCGGAAGAAGCAGCTGGAATATAACGAAGTCCACGAGATCACTCCCACGCAGATTGTTAAATCGACTCAATCCCTGTTCGAGAAGATCAGCGATGAAAGTGACAGGAAGAGCGCCTATGTGGATCAGGCCAAAAGCGATATTGCGGCCGATCCGGTGGTAAAATACATGGGCAAAGCTGAACTGGAAAAGGCCATCGATAAAGCAAAGAAACAAATGGAAAAAGCGGCTAAAGAACTTGACTTTATTGAAGCGGCCCGTTTCAGGGATGAAATGTATGCCTACCAGGAACTGCTGGATGATAAGGCCCAGGAGCCTGATTAAAATTGCCCCAAACAAAAACGGGGCTATCTTTCGATAACCCCGTTTCACGATCAAATAATATGGTTTTAACCCAGGTAGGTTTTAAGCAATTTACTCCGGGATGTGTGGCGTAGTCTGCGTATAGCTTTTTCCTTGATCTGACGAACGCGCTCGCGTGTCAGTCCGAATTTTTCGCCAATCTCTTCCAGAGTCATTTCCTGGGTGCTTATTCCGAAGAAAAGCTTAATGATATCCCTTTCCCTTTCGGTGAGCGTGGCCAAAGCCCTGTCCACCTCCCTGGAGAGAGATTCGTTAATAAGTGTGTTGTCTGCATTGGGTGAATCGTTATTCACCAATACATCCAGAAGACTGTTGTCTTCACCATCGACAAAGGGTGCATCCACGGATACGTGCCTTCCTGAAACCCGGAGAGTATCTGATACTTTCTCCTTGGGAAGGTCTAAGGCCTCGGCAAGCTCCTCCGGGGTCGGTGTCCGTTCATTCTCCTGCTCAAATTTCGAAAACGCCTTGTTAATCTTGTTCAGCGAACCAACCTGGTTCAATGGAAGACGCACGATTCTTGATTGTTCCGCCAGTGCCTGAAGGATCGATTGCCTGATCCACCAAACGGCGTAGGAGATGAATTTAAAACCCCTGGTTTCATCAAATTTCTCAGCTGCTTTAATCAGTCCAAGGTTTCCTTCATTGATCAAGTCGGGTAGACTTAGTCCCTGGTTCTGATACTGCTTTGCCACTGAAACGACAAACCTAAGATTCGCTCTTGTGAGTTTCTCAAGGGCAGCTCTGTCGCCCTTTTTGATCCGTTGAGCCAATTCAACCTCTTCCTCAACAGTGATCAACTCTTCTTTACCAATCTCTTGCAAATACTTGTCCAACGAAGCACTTTCCCTGTTGGTAATAGATTTCGTGATCTTTAACTGTCTCATTTACTACTTCTCAAATCAAATGGTTATAAAAAAAATCTCAGCAAATTTACGCGCTTATCTATCTTTAATCAATTTAAATAAAGATTTATTTAGAATTAAATTAATATTCATGTAATGCGAAGATGCCTCTACATACCAAAGGCATAGTAAGATCTGGATCCTTCCTGATCCACGCCCTCAATAATAATCCCTCCTTCCGAATTTTCCAGAATGTCTGCAATATCCTTAACGCTGTTGACAGGCTTTTTGTTTACGGAGGTAAGAATAAATCCTTCCTGTATGCCTACCTTCATCAATTTACCGGGTTTCAAAGATTTCACCTTCACTCCATGGCGAACTCCCAGAGTTTGCTTCTCACGATCGGAAATCGTTTCGAAACTGGCTCCTAATACCTCTACCACCTCAGATTTCTTTACCAGTGCGGTACTGCCATCAAGGTTACGCAGAACCACATCAAATTGTTTCAGTTTACCATCCCTTTTGACTACTACCCTGACTTTCTGTCCGGGTCTGTATTTGGATACGGTTTCCTGCAACTCCGGTGAGGAGTTCACCCTTGTATTATCAATGGAGAGGATTACATCGCCTTCTTTGATGCCCGCCTGCCTTGCTGCACCTTCCGAACGCACGGCACTTACATAAACCCCTTCAATTTCATCCAGATCCATTTCCCTGGCCAGGTCGGCTGTAACTGTGGAGATAATAACCCCGAGAATGGCCCTCTGAACTTCGCCATATTCAATGAGGTCGGTAACCACCTTTTCCACAATGCTCACCGGAACCGCAAAGGAATAGCCTGTAAAGGCACCCGTTCGGGAGGCAATGGCTGTATTTATGCCCACCAGCTCACCACCGGTGTTTATCAAAGCCCCGCCACTGTTCCCCGGGTTCACCGCAGCATCGGTCTGTATAAAAGATTCAATTCTGAATTCCTGTCCCACAAGCAGACCCATTTCTCCCCGTGCTTTCGCACTGACGATGCCAGCAGTCACTGTGCTGGTCAGGTTATAGGGATTTCCAATGGCTAAAACCCACTCTCCCAGCCTGAGAGCATCGGAGCTGCCAAATTTAAGAGCTGTAAGGTTTTCAGCATCCACTTTCAACAAAGCAATATCCGTATTGGGATCTGCCCCAATCACCTTAGCCGTATATTCACGCTTATCGTTCAGGACCACCACCACCTCATCAGAATCCTTAATGACATGGTTATTGGTTACTATGTATCCTTTGGCGGATATTATGACCCCACTTCCAAAACCCAGAATGGGTCGTGCTTCAGCACTCGGCTGCTCTCCGAAAAAGAATTCATACAGCGGATTTACCGCATACTCCCTGAATTCTTTGGTTTTTACATGAACCACCGCGTCAATGCTTTGCTCTACCGCCCCGGTAAAATCCAGTGCTTCTCCCCGACCCGGGACCGGTAAAGAGACATAGCGCATTTTGCTTTCCACCGGGACTTCTACTACTGTGGCTTCAGTCCTGAAAAAGCTTGCATATACTACCACTGCGACAATGGCTCCCAGAAAAGCTACAGTCAGCATACCCAAGAATCTTCTCGCTTTCATCTTTATCTATTTTAATTGATAACTTTGTTTCTGTGTCTTTGTGTGTCAAATTCCGTGCCTTACACAAAGCAATTTACTATGATAACAATGTGAACTGAAGAATAATTGATTCTCGCATCCCCTTTTAACCTTTTTTAACGTTATGACCTCCATGCTTGTTCACTTCTCCAAATATCACGGCACCGGAAATGATTTCGTTATGATCGACGGAAGGGAGCTGGATTTTCCCTACCAGGACCAAAAACTGATTAAAAATATCTGCCACCGCAGGTTTGGGGTAGGTGCCGACGGATTGATAGTTCTGGACCACAGCCGGGAAGAAGATTTTGCCATGAAGTACTTCAATGCCGATGGTAATGAAGGAAGTATGTGCGGGAACGGTGGGAGATGCATCACGGCTTTTGCCCACAGGCTGGGGCTTGCAGGCCTGGAGACCCGTTTTGAAGGAATCGACGGAATCCATCAGGCTTCCATCCTGCCGAATGGAAATATCCGTCTTAAACTCACCGACGTGGAAGGAATCCGCGAATTGGAGGATGGCTATCTGCTAAATACGGGATCGCCCCATTTTGTAAGGTTTGTGGAAGACCTGGAAAATAAATCCATGAACCTGGAAGGAAAAGAGATCAGACACCAAAGCCGATTTGGGAAAGAGGGGGTTAATGTGAATTTTGTGGAAGAGCTGGACACGCCTTACACCCTCTTTGTCAGAACTTTTGAACGGGGAGTGGAGGCGGAAACCTGGTCCTGCGGAACCGGAGTAACTGCTGCTGCCATAAGCTCCTATATGCGTAAAAAGACTGACAAAATTACCTACAGGATAATCACCAGGGGGGGCGAATTGGAAGTGAATTATGAGGTAAGTGCAGATAATAGCTTTACCGAAGTGTTTCTTACCGGACCGGCATCACATGTGTACGATGGGACCATCCATACGTGAGACCGAACGCAGTTGCTGAATTTCATTGGCAAAGGCAAGTATCTTCTGAAAATCAATATCTGGTTCTTTCTTCAATCGGGCTGCCTTGCGGGTCATAATCTTTGTAAGCAGATTCATTTTCTTGAAATTCAGCTCACCGCCAAAAAAACCGCTGGCCAGTGCATGCTTAACCAGCTCCTCGGGAAATGCCTGTTCAATAAGTTGTTGCTCGTCCGCATCCGGATCCATGCAGCATACAAACAAACCCACCTGCTTCTGGAGCAGGATTTGCAGGTTGGTCTCGCAAAACTTATGCACAGAACGCTGAATCATTCCTTCATGTATGGAGCCTCCCACAATAATGGTATCGTAAGGGTCCAGCTTGAATTTACGCCGTCTGGAAATTCGCACCAGTTCTACGTCATCCACCAGATCTTCCTTAAGTTTTGAAGCACATTGTTCCGTGCATCCCAGGGTTGTGGAATATGCAATAAGGGTTTTCATCAGGTTAAGTCAGGTCTGAACGGTCTAAAAATACACTATTTGTTAATAAAACCTCCCCCATCCCCTTCTATTTTTTTTTCTTAAATTTACCTTTGTCATAACAATTTGACGAACATTTACGTATTAGAGGTAAAACACAATTATCCATGTCAAATAAACCAGCAGAAGTCAGGACTACGCCCCTCATCAACGAAGGAGCCAGGAAAAAAAGGGCTCAGAAGAAGTACTCACTTCCTGTAATCGGGCATTTTGCCGACCGTAGCGTGGAGTTCAAAAGCATCCTGGAAGCAGAACAGGTTACAGGAATCAATTATGCATTGATATTTGAAGCCTGCATTGGCAAGATTTTCAAGGCGAAAAATGTGCATTGGGAATTTAAGAAAGGGAACCACTACATCAAGTATAAAGCTTTCTATATTAACGCACAGGTAAATTATACCCGAGTGGGTGGGTTTAATGGTTAGGAGTTAGGAAAAATAACTTAATAGATATAGAAAATGGGATTCGCCGCGGCGAACCCCATTTTTTTTTGCCATTGCCCGGGCTGGACTATACCTCGTAGGTGGAGGAGCTGGTATCACCGCCTCTGCCTGTCCAGTTGGTATGAAAGAACTCCCCGCGGGCTTTATCGACCCGTTCGTAGGTATGGGCACCAAAATAGTCACGCTGTGCCTGCAACATATTTGCAGGAAGACGTTCGGAA
>Ga0180430_10002832_pt1 | contig 15352 bp, 8 predicted proteins | sample SS_ome_9_FD_132999 | JGI IMG/M metagenome (GOLD analysis project Ga0180430, IMG submission 132999) | Hypersaline lake sediment archaeal communities from the Salton Sea, California, USA - SS_1_S_2 metaG | ecosystem: Environmental > Aquatic > Non-marine Saline and Alkaline > Hypersaline > Sediment... | reverse complement strand
GAGCGTCAATAGCCAGTCCGGTATCGAAACGGGCTTTGATCAACTCCAACACGTGCCATCCTGAAGGAGCTTGCTGAACATCGACTTCAAACAACGCAAAAGCATCGGCGAAAGCAGAATACTCGGTTTGGAATGTCCAAACAGGACCAGAGACGGTGTCGGCATCGTTGTAGATGACCACGCGCCAGAAGTAGTCGGTGGCGCCCTCCAGGACACCGGGATTGTAGGCTGCCGAGGTCAAACCGGTGGCCGCGAGAGGGGGATCGGTCGCCGTTCCGAAGTAGAGGTCAAATCGCTCAGTGCCCGGGCCGGGGTTTTGATAGGTCCAGGATAGGTGGGTGGTTGAGTCGACCCCCGTGGAGCTGTCGGCAGGAGTCGGATCGTAGATCTGGGGCAGGTTGAACTCATTGGTCGTGAACGACCACAGGGGACCGACGACGGTATCGGGAGTGGGACGGTACGTTGCCCGATAGATGGTGTTTACTCTCCAGTAGTAGGTGGTGCCGCTTTCAAGAGAATCGCGGTCCACTCCCCTGAAGATAGAATCTAATCCTGATCCAATTAGCGGCGGGTCCGTGGCGGTGCCGAGATAGAAGTCGAATGTGATGGTGTCATCGCGCAGGTGTGCCGGTCTATAGAAGTCACAGGTAACGCCGAGAATGGTGTCGGTGTTGATTGCACCGTCGGCCGGGAAAGGATTGTACACTCCGCCGTCAACGGAGGGTAGGTAACTATGGGTCGTGAAAGTACGCCACTCGGACCTTTCGCCGCCGCGGGAGTCACGGCCCTCGCCGTAGACGTGAACTCTCCAGTAATAGGTCGTAGCCGGATCCAGAAAGAACGCGGAGTACTCCGTCGTTTGGCCGCACTCAGAGTAGGTCACGCCACAATCGGTCGTCCGTCCGATGCAAATGTTGTTGACGATCTTGCCACTCGAGCTGCTCGTCACGCTCCAATCCAACATCACTTCGGGCACGTATATCGTCGCGCCTTCCGGCGGCGATTGGAGAGTTATCTCAAAACTAATTCTCTGTTGAAACGGGTTATTGGGACACTCCGAACCGAGAAGAAAAACGCACAATGCGGCCAGGATCACAGCGCGAACGACCTTGGACCTTTCCATAACACCTCACCGGAATAGTGAATAGACCGAGCACGTTGAAGTATAAGAAATCAAAATGGTGTTGGCTATCCAATTCTATACCCAGCGCATCCCGCGACAAGGATGCCTCGACTCGCATCGTCGGTTGACAATGCCAGTCTCGATCACAATATTCGTTCTAGCGAAGCGTTGAAAGGGTGCCCCCGGGAGGGCCACGGTTGATCTGCAAAGATACACAGGACGGAGATTCATGACCACAGTCCCAAGTAGGATTCTGGCGGCGGCTCTTTTTATTGTCTTTCTTCTCACCAGCCAGACAGCGGTTGCGGCTCCCAGGTGGGTGGAAGAGGTGATTGCCGCTTCGGATTCTGTCGAACCTCACAAAGAGGCCGAGGCATGGGTATTGTTGCACTCGGCCAAGACCAACATCTCCGCCAAAGGAGGCTCTACGACCCATCATCGCGTAGCCGTCAAGCTGCTCAAATCTGCCGGCGAAGAGTATTGCTATCTATATGAGGGGGTAAGCGACTGGCGCAAGGTTGAGGGTCTCAAAGGATGGATGATCACACCGGAGGGGAAGACCAAAGGTCTCGACAAAGACAATCAGATTAGATTGGCCACCGATATGGCCGCCGGATACTACGACGATGCCTCCCTGCTGGCCACCGGTTTTGAGGATGTCCAAGTTGGCGCGGTTGTCGCCTATGAGTACAAGGTCAAGGAGCGCCCGGATTGGGGTAGCTACTGTCAGAGCTTTGTGGTTCGATCCTCGCTGCCGGTGTTGCGCGCCGAGTTCTCAGTCAAACCGCCGCGTGACTGGCAGGTCATTGTCGAAAACAACTGCGATGATTTCCGGGAGACCGCGGGCCCGGAGGGGGGGAGGATCTGGACAGCCACCGGGTTGCCATACATGCCCGACGAACCGATGAGTCCTCCGGCCAGCCTGACCGAACAGCGACTGATGGTTTGTTGTTTCGAGGAGACCAGCAAACGTGAGGGGCAGTTCGGGTCGTGGGAGAAAGTCGCCAAATGGGTTGGCGAGACGCAACAGATCAATGCCGAATCTCAGTCCGATATGGCCTCCTTCGCCGGGAGTAGATTCAGTGCACAAGGGTCTGGGGGTAGTCTGGTAGATTCGATCGCCAACTTCGTGCGCGATGATATCCGATATGTGGCGGTCGAGATTGGTCAGGGCAGGTTTATCCCCCGCCAGCCACCGACAACGCTCACCAATCGCTATGGCGACTGTAAGGACAAGACGGCCCTGATGCGTTCGCTCTTGAGTCATCACGGTATTCCTTCCAGCGCAGTGTTGGCCCGAATCGAAGGTTCGATCGAACCGGGAATACCTGATCCGTTCCAGTTCAATCACGCCATTGTTGCCATCAAGCAGAATCTGCTCCCGGAGCATGTCGCTTCCGGTCCGGCGGTTGCCGAAGGATGGTTGTTGTACGACCCTACCTGCCCCTGGACCGACTTGGGATGGCTACCCGCAGAACTGCACGGCAGCCATGTCCTGGTAGCTGACAGCAAAGAGTGGTCGTTGGTGGAAGTTCCTGTTCTCGATCTGGAAGCGAACAAGAGAAACTACCATATCGAAGGTCACTTGAAAGCGGACGGTTCTGCCAGCCTGAACCTTCGCATCGTCGATCGAGGTGTACGAGCGGCGCGAATTTCCTACAAACGAGACCAGACGGCCGACGACGAGGAGATTGAAGGCTGGCGATACGAGTTCGAGGAGATCATGCCGGGAGCGGCGCTCACCGAATACGTGACGGGCCGGGACGGAGATTCCTGCTGGGTGTCCTTTATCGTCGAGAACGACAACTTCATCCAACTTGCGGGTGATCTCAAGACGCTCTCTCTCGACGTAGTACCCTGGTGGGCGCTGCCGAAGCTAAAAAAGGGAGAACGCGTCAACGACATCTGGTTTGGAGGGCGCAGTCGCTGGCACGCCGATATCGAATGGACATTGGCCGATTCCTGGCAACTCGAACTCCAGGCTGACAGTGTGTCGCTCGCCAGCCCGGCAGGAGAGTTCGCAGGTGTGTATTCGGGCGACGATCGCACAGTAAGTTACAGCTGGACCTGGAACTTCAGCGGAAAGAGCATTCCGGCAGCAGAGTACGACGACGCGCGCCGATACCGGAACAAGCTTCAAAGATTTCGTAATACTCGTATTATAGTCCAGAAGAGTCCGAGGGAGGAGCAGTAATGAGAACCTATATCAGTGGAGCAGTTCTGATAGCGTTGGTCCTGGTGATGGCAATCGCGATTACAGCCGACGCCAAGAAGCCTAAGAAGGGCAAGTTCGAGTTCCCACCGGTGACGGCAGACGACTGGACTTTGCCCGAAGACTCGACTGGTGAGCAACACGACGCCATTATGCTCCTGGAACGCATGGAGCTGGATGATACCAAACTGGACAAGGAGAAGGTCTTTGCTACCATCCATCGGAGGCTTCGAGTTCTTACGCCTGAGGGTCGTTCCTGGGGCGATGTCAACATCCCGGTCTTCCATTCAGACCAGAAAGTACTGGAGATTCAGGGGCGCACGGTCGGTCCGAATGGAAGCATCAACGAGCTGACCGAGGATCAGATCTTCGAAAAGGTGGTGCTGAAAGCCGAGGGTGTGAAGATCAAGCAGTTCTCGTTCTCTCTGCCGGGTCTGTCGGACGACTGCATCGTGGAGTACTACTACAAGGTCCGTTTGCCGGAAAGTATCTCCAAGTGGACTTTCCAGAATGAAATCAAGCTTGTGCATGGCGAACTGCTGTGGAAGCTCTATCAACTTAAGTTGGGTCATAGCCCGGGCATCTTCTTCTGGCTTGCAGCTGGGACGATCACGCCGAACTACTTGCTGGATCCGGTCATCGATGTCGAGGTGGAACGGCTGCCGAGTCTCAAGGAAGTCAACGAACTGAAGTTCACGGTGAACGATGTCCCGGCGTTTAAGTCGGAGCCGAAATCTCTTCCGGAGGACTACCTGAAAGGCTCAGTGCACGTCTACTACGCTTCCTCGGGGTCACCGGTAGCCTTCTGGGGATCTCTGGCTGATCGCACCAGCAGTATGTTCGCCCGTGTTATCGGCAATACCAAACGGGTCAAGAAACTAGTGCCGCTTTTTGACTCGCTCGAAACTGATGAGGCTAAATGCAAAGCAGCCTATCGATGGCTGCAGGACAGCATCGCAAACATCTCCTACGACTGCCCTGGATGTAATTACGAGAAGCGAGAGCGGGAATACTCCTCCATTGACAAGTCACTCAAGAACCGTATCGCATCTTCGAGAGTGATCAATACCATTTATTGGGATCTTCTTCGAGAAATGGACATTGAGGCCCATATCGCGTGGGTGGTCGATCGCGATGAGAAGATGCTCATGCAGGAGGCCAAGTACTGGCAATTCGATCGCAGCCTTGTCGTAATACCGCAGAAGGACGGTTCGATGACTTGTTGTTCTCCCGGACAGGTCATGATGCCCTATGGTCGAGTCAGCTGGTTCAACGAAGGTGTCAAAGCTCTCGTTTGCGGCGGCCAGGGAGAACATTTCCGCACCGTCCCGGCTTCAAAATGCGCCGACAACACAATTGCACGTAGTTTGAATTTGACGATCGATGAGGAGTTTGAGGTCACCGGCAAGTTCCAGGAACGGATTACCGGCCAGCGAGCAAGGTCTATCCGTCTCAAAGCCTATCGAAACGCCGAAGCTGAACACTCCGACATCGCCCGGAAGTATCTCGAAGATGCCTTTCCCGATGCCGAATTCGGAGAGTTCACCTTCCGCGATTTGGGCACGCCGGAAAAATCGCTCCTCATGGAGTGCGATGTTTCTTTCCCAGGTTTAGGCGACAACCTGGTGGGCGACCGGCTGATATTCAGCCCGTTCTCCTTGCTGGAGGTGTTCGACAAGCCGTTTAGTTCCGAGGATCGCAAGGATGTAATCGTCTACAGTTACCCTTTTCAGGTTACGCAGTCGCTGACCCTCAACCTGCCTGAGGGCTGGGCCATCGAAGCCCTTCCCGGCAATGCCTCCCACACGACCCATGTCGGTGAGAGTGTCGCAAACTTCCACAACTTCGGTACGAGTGTGTCGTTGCAGTCGGCCTTCAAGCTGCATTATCCGTTCTACGGAGTGGGCGACTATGTGCAGCTGTGTGAGCTCTATGATGTCCACAACGAGCTAAGCCGTTTGACGCTGTCACTGATCGAAACCGAGTAGTGAATGTAGGGTGGATTGCTTGCCAATCCGCCGTGCAGGGTAAACGAACTAAAGGAGGCGGAGTCAGAGACTCCAGCCTACAAAGGAATGGTAGGGCAGGTCTCCCCGAGACCTGCCACTTGATTTCCCAGGGCAAGCCCTGGGGCACCCGGACCCGCAGGCCAACCGCGATAATCGAGGCAACGTGTCATGGATATACCTGAGTTCATCCCCGGTCTCAAGCTGAGCGAACTGTTCTATACCGAACAGGTCGCTCCGATTATGCGTGACCGTTTCGCTGTGGTGCAGCATTCCGCCGCGCTCATTGGTCCCGGCTCCGAAGTGCTTGGTTTTGACGACGAAACCTCGACCGACCATCACTGGGGACCGCGTCTGCAGCTGTTTCTCTCCGTCGAGAATCTGGCGAACTATGGGCAGCAGATAGATGTCACCCTGCGACAGGAACTGCCCGATCGCTGTCTTGGATATCCCACCAGCTTTACATCGCCCGATCCCGATGACAACGGAACGCAGCTGCTCGATTGGGATCACCAGGGTGAGATCAACCACATGGTCGAGATTACGACCATCGAACGCTTCTTCACCAGACATCTGGGTGTGGAAGTCGGAAAGGAACTGAGCGTTTCCGACTGGCTCAGCTTCCCGCAGCAGATTCTCCTGTCTCTTACTGCAGGTGCTGTCTTCCACGACGAAGTGGGACTTCAGGATGCGAGAGCGAAGCTGGCCTACTATCCGCACGACGTTTGGTTGTACCTGATGGCCTCGGTCTGGCATCGAATCGGCAACGAGGAACATCTGGCCGGGAGGACAGGTCAATCAGACCAAACCTTGGGCAACTCGCTGCTGCTGCACCGGTTGGTTCGTGATGCCATGTACCTGGCTTTCATGCTGGAGAAGAAGTACGCTCCATATCCCAAGTGGTTCGAGCGGGCATTTCGAGATTTGCAGTGCAGTTCGAAACTCACGCCACATCTTCTCACCGTGATCGGCGATGGCAGTTGGAGCGATCGACAGATATCGTTGTGCAAAGCGTTCGAGATTCTGGCACGAATGCACAACGACCTGGGTCTGTCGGAGCCAATCCCTGCCGAGACTTCTGATTTCCACGGGCGTTCGATCCCGGTCATACAGGGGGAGACTGCCGCCAAACGCATCGTCACAGCTATCACCGATCCGGAGGTACGGGAAGTCGCCGACTGCACGCTCGCAGGCGGCATCGACCAGATCTCCGACAGCACCGAAGTTCTCGAGGACCCGCGACTGCGCCGCCGATTTCTTTCGTAGGGCAAGCTCTGGGTCCCCCTGGCACGCTGGGTCCGATCCGAAAACGGACTAAACAATCTCCGACCCCGCTCGTCTATTTTGGCGAAGAGCCATTCCAAGCAACAGGAGAGAAATCCATGTATTCCCGATCCGCATTGCGGGCGCTGGTCGTCGTTGTGTCGTTGCTGATGATCGCCGCCGTTTCGATTTCTGCCCAGGAAGACGAAATCAAGGTCGAGCAACTCGCCGACAATATCTACAAGCTGTATTACGACGTCGGCTACATCGTCAAGGTGATCGCTTCGGTGGGGCCTGACGGCATTCTGTTGGTCGATGTCGGAGACGCCGATCACGGCGAGCAGATCAAAGCCAAACTGGCCGAGTTGCATCCGGGTACTCCCAAGTTCATTGTGCTTACTCACGAACACGCCGAGCACGTCGCCGGGGGAGAAGTGTTTGGGTTGGAGCCGATCGTGATCGGACATAAGAAGCTGAGACATAACCTCACTCACGGTTCTTATGTCTGGGATGAGTTCGGCCCCGAAGTTCTGCCTGACATTGCCTTTCGTGATACGCTCACGCTCCATTTCAATGGCGAGGTGGTCAAGATCATCGAAGTCTCAGGCGCTCACACCGATGATGACATCATGGTCTGGTTCACCGGCTCGAAAGTGGCCTGCGTGGGGGCAGTTTCGAACGGCTCGCAGTTCCCCTCGGTGGACAGCAAGGGGGACATATTCAGGTATGCCGAGCTGGTCAAGAGCGTGATTGAGTTGCTTCCCGAAGATACGAAGATCGTTCCCGGGCATGGGCCTGATCACGACATGGAAGGCCTGGAGGTGGTCTACCAGATGCTGATCAACACCTGGGGAATCGTCAAGGAGCACATGGCGGAGGGCAAAGATGTCGAAGCCATGGCAGCCGACAGCATCTTGAGGGACTACGATTCGTGGCAAAGCTACACCACAAGTGAGCGCTGGATTCGTTATTTCGCCGAGCCAGATGAAGACGATGGCAAGGAGGAGATCTTCGAGCCGTTATACAGGGTCTACAAAGCGGAAGGGGCAGAAGCAGCTGTAGCCAAGTACACCGAGATGAAAGCCACAGACTCAGCCCGCTACGACATGGGCGATATCCCGACCGTTATCATTCCTTACAAACTCTACCTGAAGAAGCGCTGGTCCGACGCTATGGTTTTTGCCAGGCTATATGTCGAGCAGTTTCCCGAAGGCACCTATGTACGATTCGGTCACAACGTGATGGCCGAGTGTTGCGAGCAATTGGGCGATATCAAGGGTGCTATCGAGCACTACGAGACTACCCTGGAACTTGGCGACGACGAAGAGATCCGCGCCAAGGTCGACTCCTTGAAAGCGCTTTGAGGACCCGGAGAGTCGGACCGTCTTCGAGTTCGTGGCTGGCGGACGTCCTCGTCTGCCGGCTCTCAGCAGAAATCGAATGTTGGTGCACGGGGACGTACACCAACCACAGTTGTCAATGTAGGGCAGGTCTCCCTGAGACCTGCCACGTGATTTCCCAGGGCAAGCCCTGGGTCACCCGGAATCCTCCGGTAGGGTGGATTGCTTGCCATCCGGCGTCATGAACGCTCTTTGCGCTTCGTGCCATATCGTCGAACACAGTATCAAACGGAAACTCTTTTGCAGAGAATCTGGCGGAGTCAGAGACTCCACCCTACCGATTGCCGCGAGAATCGTAGGTCGGGATCCTCGCGATCCCGACACTCACCGATTGTAGCAGGTACGGAAGGTCTACCCGAAACCTGCCATTCTTGTTCCAGAGCGGCCCGGGCACGCAATCCGAAAACAGTGGCCAAACGTCCGTCCTGACTGTATAAGTAGTACACCCCATCGGAAAGTACCTTTACCCCTGGGAGGATGAAATGAAACTGTATGCGTTGGTCAATGTGGGCATATTAGCAGCGGTGGGAACAAACTTTGCCGGCGATCAGAGTGAAGAAGCGGACTCTTCTGTAGATTGCCGTGATCGCTACCATGCCATTATGCAGGAATCTGGTTACTTCGACAGCATCGATGGACTCGAACCGATCACAGTCTATGACATTGAATGCGACAATGACGGCCGGAAGCACCAATCAGTGCGATACAAGTTCCAATCGCCCCTGTCGTGGTCTCGATTTGGTGTTAGGTATGTCATCTCCGGTAAGGTCCGAATCGTCGGTGACTCGATCGCTTCAGACCCGGCCCGTTGGGCTAATCCTGTCAAGTCGATTCATCGGGCAGTTCTCAGATTCGAAGCCGATCCCTTCTGCCAGCTCTACCTGACGATGGTCCGCCCCCAAACCTTGATCTACGATTCGCCTAACGTTAGAACCGACTCTAGTTCCTTTTACTATGTTGAGTTTGATGCTAACTGCGATGAGGTTTGGAGTTATGGATGGGCCTTCGAGAAGCCACAGCGTCAATTGCCTAGAGTGTTCGATGAACTGAACGACCTGCCATGGCTTCATGAGTTCGCCTTAAATGTCGGCGTTAGTTCGGTCACCCAGAGTGCCTTGTTTTACTGGATAAACGGCAACTACTCTGATCTGCCTTACATAAGATATCCACTCAGGCAATACAGGAGCCGTGAGGAGACCTATGCCGCGGATCTCCCTCCGGGCTTCGAGTGGAAGGAATTCCCGGTTGTCCAACGCATTGAGAACGAACTGAAAAGGCTGTTAGACCAGGGTTTCGAGTTTCCCCTCGAAGTAACCGACTCCGTCCCCACGGTGTACAAGATTTCTACCTGTAAACATGGACATATTGTTGACCTGCCGTTCTTGCCGGTCGACAAGAACAAAACACTCATGCTGAAGATGCATCTGTCGCTCAGCGATTCGCTCTTGGATTACAGTGTTAGCTACAAGGACACCGTTACAGGCGAGATGTATCAATCGCGCAATCTCAGCTGCTTTACTTACTGAAATCGGAAGTTGACTTCGCCGAATCCTGCCGTCTAACATCTTAGGACATTCCCCTGGGCACCCGGGTTCCTCCTGTAGGGTGGATTGCCTGCCAATCCACCTTTGTAACATCAACAAATTGAAGATGGCGGAGTCAGAGACTCCACCCTACAGAAGATAGGTTCCTGCGTTCGCAGGAATGACTGACTCGAAGACGATTCTGAGATTCCTTGGCCTCGGCTAATCTCCTGCCACAAATCCCCCAGATCTACCCCCTCCCACGCCCGATTCCGCTTGACAGCTCTATAGAGCGATATTATCTTCCCGCGAAAGTTTGTTAATTATTTCACAAACTGAGTCGAAATATAAGACGTATTTCGTAGCGATTACGGCAAGCAAGCATTGACTTATAGAAGGAGCGTAGCATGGCGTTATTCGAACCGGCCGAAAGCCAAATCACTGCCGATACCTTAGTGGTCGGTGGGGGCATCGCCGGGATGACTACGGCCATCGAAACCGCCGAGGTCGGCAAGACGGCGATTATCGTCGAGAAAGAGCCCTCAATCGGCGGCCGCGTGGCTCGCATGTTTCAGTACTTCCCCAAGATGTGTCCGCCTACATGCGGTATCGAAATCAACCTCAAACGTCTGCGCATCAACGACAATGTCCGGGTCCTGACTCTTTGTGAAGTCGAGAAGATCTCCGGACAGCCGGGCGACTTTGAGGTAACGCTTAAAATCTCTCCCCGTTTCGTAAACGACAAGTGCACCATGTGCGGCGAATGTGCCAAGGTGTGCGATATCGAACGCGACAACGATTTCAACTACGGTCTCGACAAGACCAAGGCGATCTACCTGCCGCACCTGATGGCTTACCCGCCGCGGTATGTGGTCGATCCGGCCCACGCCGGCAACGACGCTATGAAGAAGTGTGTCGATGCCTGCGAGTATGGCGCGATCGAGCTCGACATGCAGCCGCAGACAGTCACCGCCAAAGTCGGCGCGATTGTCTGGGCCACCGGTTGGAAGCCGTACGATGCCACCAAGATCGAAAACCTCGGCTATGGCCAGTTGCCGAACGTGATCACCAACGTGATCATGGAGCGCCTGGCTTCCGAGAACGGTCCCACCGAAGGCAAGGTCACGCGTCCTTCCGACGGCAAAGAGATCACCAAGATCGGTTTTGTCCAGTGTGCCGGTTCTCGCGATGAGAATCACCTGCCCTACTGCTCCTCGATTTGTTGCATGGCCTCGATGAAGCAGGCCAGCTATATCCGCGAGCAGTACCCGGATGCGGAAATTCATATGTTCTATATCGATGTCCGCTCCCCTGGTCGCTGGGAGGACTTCTATCAGACTCGCCAGGAGGATGAGAAGTTTCATTTCCATCGCGGCAAGGTGGCTCGGATCACAGCCGGCGATGGTGGCAACGTGATTCTCGAGGCCGAGAATACGCTCACCGGCGAAATGACCAAGACCGAAGTCGACATGGCCGTCCTGGCCACCGGCATGCAGCCGAACAATGTCGACGACGCTCCTCCGGTCGACACCAAGCTCGACGAGTTCGGCTTTGTCGATCCTGACAATACGAACGGCGTTATCGGAACCGGTACCGCGCTGCGTCCGGTCGATGTTTCGGCATCGATTCAGGACTCCACCGGGGCGGCTCTGAAAGCCATAATCATCGCGGGAAGGAGGTAAAGCCATGGCCAAAGTTGGATGCTTTATCTGCAAAGGCTGCGATATTGGTTCGACCATTGATATCGAATCTCTCGAGAAGTTTGCCGCCGGTGAAGGCGGAGCCGCCGTGGTCAAGACCCACGATACGCTTTGCTCCGAAGAAGGCGTCAAGCTGATTGCCGATACAATTTCGTCCGATGGCGTCGATCGCGCCGTAGTGTGCGCCTGCTCCGGTCGCGTATTCCCCGAGCTGTTCCAGTTCGAGGGCGCCATGACCGACCGCGTTTCGCTGCGCGAGTATGTCGCCTGGACCCATGAAGCCAACGACGAAGATACTCAGGTGATGGCGGAAGACTACGCCAAGATGGGTATCGTCAAGATGACTAACGCCGAACCGCCGGAACCGATCCAGGAAGAGACTTCCAAAGACATCATGGTTGTCGGTGGCGGTGTCACCGGTTTAAACGCGGCCAAAGCGGCTGCCGACGCCGGCTACAAAGTGCACCTGGTCGAAAAAGAGAACGAACTGGGCGGCTGGGCCTCCAAGTGGGTAAAGGTCTTCCCGAAACGCGCCCCGTACGATCAGCTGGAAGAGTCCGATTGGGAGAAACTGGCCGACGCGGTCAAGGGTCACGACAATATCGATGTTCACATGAACTCGACCGTCAAAAAGACCCACGGTGCTCCCGGCATGTTCGAAGTCACCCTGGCCAACGGCAACGGTGGCAAAGAATTCAAGGTCGGCTCGATAATCCAGGCCACCGGTTGGAAACCCTACCCGGCCGAAAAGCTGAGCTACTTGGGATATGGCAGTTCGCCGGATATCATCACCAACCTCCAGATGGAGGAGATGGTGAAAAACGGCGGCGTCAAGCGCCCCTCCGACGGCAAAGCTCCGGAAAGCGTCGCTTTCATCCAGTGCGCCGGCTCTCGTGACAAAGATCATTTGCCGTACTGTTCGTCAGTTTGCTGTAGAGTTTCTTTGAAACAGGCCAAGTATGTGCGTGAGGCTCTTCCCGACAGCAAGGTTTACGTGCTGTACAAAGACCTCCGGTCGCCGGCCCAGTGGGAGAAGTTCTACGCCAATGCTCAAAACGATGACGGCATTTTCCTGACCAAGGGTGAGATCGACAAGGTCGAAGCCAACGGCAACGGCCTGAGTATCGATGTCACCGATACCCTTCTCGGCGAAGATATCAACGTCCAGGCCGACCTGGTCGTGCTTGCTTCCGGTATGGTCCCTTCCACCAAGGTCGACGAAGTGGAAGATGTCGCCGCCGCCGTTGAGGCTGCTGCTGACGAAGCTCAGAAGGCTGCGGTCGAGGGCGAAGAAGAGGGCGACGGCAAGAGCGAAGCTGCCGGAGCCGAACAGGGCGCCAAGATCCTCAACCTGACCTATCGTCAGGGCACGGATCTCCCGACGCTCAAGTACGGTTTCCCGGATTCGCACTTCATCTGCTTCCCGTATGAGACTCGTCGTACCGCGATCTATGCTGCCGGTCCGCTTCGGGCGCCCATGGACATGGCCACCTCGGCCAACGATGCCCACGGTGCCGCCATGAAGGCGATCCAGGCGGTTGAGTCTGTCGCCAAGGGCAGAGCGGTCCATCCTCGCGCCGGTGACGAAAGCTACCCGGACTTCTTCCTGCAACGCTGCACTCAGTGTAAGCGCTGCACCGAGGAATGCCCGTTTGGTACGCTGGATGAGGACGACAAGGGCACGCCGCTGCTCAATCCGAGCCGCTGCCGGCGTTGTGGTGTCTGTATGGGCGCCTGTCCGGAGCGTATCATCAGCTTCAAGAACTACAGCGTGAACATGATGTCGCAGATGATCAAAGCCATCTCGATGCCGGAGGAGTTCGAAGAGAAACCGCGCATCCTGGTCTTTATCTGCGAAAACGACGCCCTGCCGTCGGTCGATATGGCCGGTCTGCTGCGGCTCAAATACAACGCGATGGTGCGGATAATCCCGCTTCGCTGTCTCGGATCTATGAACTCGGTCTGGGTCGGTGATGCTCTCGCGAGCGGTTTCGACGGAGTTCTGCTGATCGGTTGCCGCCGCGGTGATGATTATCAGTGCCACTTTGTTCGTGGTTCGGAACTGGCCAACACCCGTATGGAGAACGTCCAGGATAAGCTCAAGCAGTTGGTTCTGGAAGAAGAGCGGGTGGAGATTCACGAGTTGGCTATAACCGACTATCTGAAGATTCCACAGATCTTCGACGACTTCCTGGAGACCCTGGAAACGGTCGGTCCCAACCCGTACAAAGACATGTAATCTTCGTTCGAATTGGTCTACAAAGCCCCCCGAAACTCGGGGGGCTTTTTCAGTTAGTATTCCTCACATTTGAAATCTGCCAGTATATCTCGAAAATCACAAGATTTGGGCAACTTGCCCTTTCTTTGAGTCTCATGAGTCGTTGTCAAGCACAACTTCGTTAGTTTTTGCACTTTTTCTAACATGTTGTGGTACAACGTATACGCGGAGTGCAAATCGGCGCTTCCGACGATTTGTGAGTAGTTGATAACTAGGGGGAGTTAAAGAAAAATTTCACATTTTCCGCTTGACTAACTGGACCGAATCGGTTAAATAAAACCTTGGCTAAGTGAATTTAGTAACAAGGCCGATACGGGATAAAAGAGATGGAAATTATCTTAATAGCCATCGAAAGGACGTCAACTCGAATTCACATCACGAATATCCAAGCAAGAATTGAAAAGCATTTTAGGTATACGAAGCGTAACTGACTAAGGAGTTGTAATGGCGCACGAAATTCCCAAATCTCCGAAACTTGACGAGCTCGAAAAGGGCGCGTGGCCAAGTTTTGTGACGGAAATCAAGGTTGCAGCCGAGAAAAGCCCGATGGCTGCGGACCTTTTGGGTCAGTTGGAGCAATCCTACGACGAGCGGATTGGCCACTGGAAACACGGTGGTATCGTTGGTGTTATGGGCTACGGTGGCGGCGTTATCGGTCGCTACAGTGATCTGCCCGATACCTGGCCGAATGTTTCGCACTTCCACACCGTTCGCGTAAACCAGCCGGCCGGTTGGTACTACACTTCTGAAGCTCTTCGCAAGATCGCCGACATGTGGGAAAACCATGGTTCTGGTTTGACCAACCTGCACGGTTCGACCGGTGACCTGGTTCTTCTGGGAACCAAAACCGACGAACTGGAGCCGATCTTTGACGAGCTGCAGAAGATGGACTTTGACATTGGTGGTTCCGGTTCCGACCTGCGTACTCCCAGCTGCTGCCTGGGTCAGTCGCGTTGCGAGTGGGCCTGCTACGATTCCATGGCTCTCTGCCACGAGCTGACCATGCACTGGCAGGACGAGCTGCATCGCCCGGCCTTCCCGTACAAGTTCAAAATCAAAATGTCCGCCTGTCCGAACGACTGCGTGGCCTCGATTGCCCGCGCTGACTTGTCGATCATCGGCACCTGGAAAGATGACATTCAGATCGACCAGGCCGAAGTCAAGAAGTATGTCGACGGCGGCATGGACATTCAGGAAGATGTCATTGCTAATTGCCCCGGCAAGTGCATGGACTGGGATGGCAACGAACTGCATATCGACAACTCATACTGCGTGCGCTGCATGCACTGCATCAACGTGATGACCAAAGCTCTGGCTCCGGGTAAAGATCGTGGCGCCACGATTCTTCTCGGTTCGAAGGCTCCGATCATCGAAGGTGCACTGCTGTCTTCGGTTCTTATTCCGTTCTGGAAGCCGGAACCGCCGTATGATGATCTCAAAGAACTGGTCGAAGAGATCTGGGATGTCTGGTGCGAAGAAGGAAAAGCCCGTGAACGCGTTGGTGAGTTCATGCAGCGTGTCGGCCTGGGTAACTTCCTCGAAGTAATCGGTGTCGAGCCGGTTCCGGAGATGGTTTCCGCTCCGCGCGACAACCCGTATGTCTTCTACGATCTGAGTGAAGATGAAGACGAGGACGATGAATAAGGTCGCAACAGACCTGCGTTAACTAAGATAATAACGTCTTAAGATATATAGAGGTCATAAGATGGCAGACGTACAGGAACGGCGGACAGACTACGGCCCGCCCCATTACGAGCAATTCTTGCCGCCGATCATTAAGGAAAACTACGGCAAGTGGAAATACCATGAAATCGTCAAGCCGGGCGTCATGGTGCATGTCGGTGAAT